>Ga0182030_10007493_pt1 | contig 22743 bp, 14 predicted proteins | sample 812S3MmetaG_FD_121299 | JGI IMG/M metagenome (GOLD analysis project Ga0182030, IMG submission 121299) | Permafrost microbial communities from Stordalen Mire, Sweden - 812S3M metaG (Illumina Assembly) | ecosystem: Environmental > Terrestrial > Soil > Wetlands > Permafrost | place: Sweden...
GACCGGCGGACCATCCGAACACACAACCCGCCCCCGAACCGTTGCGCCTGCCCGCCACCGGCGCGCGCGGATGCCGAGTAACCGACGATCCTCATGGCCTACTGGCGCAAACGCGGACCGTTGACCGAATCCGAGGCCAGCCTGACAGCACTTGCTGTCAATTGACAACAATTGTTAGCAGCCTGACAACACTTGCTCGCGCCGGGATGCCAAGGCAATGCCCGGGCATAGCAACAGCATAGCAAAAGCAATGCCAGCAGGCCGCCGCCGTGCCTCGCCATTGGCCCCCCGGCGAGCCGGGCACCCTCGGGCAGGGTGAACACCGCGGGCAACCGCCAGCGACCCCACAACCGGCCCCGAGGCCCCGAGGCGTCCACCGCCCCCCGGGGGCGTCAATACCTGAAAAACGCCAGTGACACGGGTGGACTTGTTAGCACTAGGCGTTAGCAGTTGGCCGAATCCGCGAGCTAAAAGTGCAGGAAACCCTTGATTTCATTGGGTTTTCTTGAAGTGGTGGCTGGGGGCGGAATTGAACCGCCGACACAAGGATTTTCAGTCCTCTGCTCTACCAACTGAGCTACCCAGCCTGTGGCGGACCCGAGAAACTCCCCGGAGGGGGTCCGTCGGAACCGCTGCAAAGTTCGAAAGCGGCGGCATCTTGCCACAAGGAGTCGGGAATTGGCAAGCCCGGAGGCGGAGATTTGTGACAAAATTGCGGGGCGGGGTGGTCCGGGCCGCCGACGGGGGCACTCCCTGGCGCGGAGGGGAGGCTCAGGGCATCCAGTGGGGACGAGACGTCCCCACCCCGGCCGTCGGGCAACCTCGACAAACCCGGGGGGGATGCCTACATTGGCGGGGATGTTGTCACCGACTCGACCTCTCATCATCGCAGGGCGGAGCTTCTCCTCGAGATTGTTGCTGGGGACCGGCAAGTTCTCCTCGCCCCAAGCGATGACTGCGGCGCTGGCCGCCAGCGGCACGGAATTGGTTACCGTGGCGCTGCGCCGCGTGGACCTTACCGGGAACGATGATCCTTTCGCCGACCTCCTGGCGCACATTGATTCGGCCAAGTACCTCCTGCTCCCCAACACGAGCGGCGCGATGAACGCCGAGGAGGCGGTCCGGCTGGCGCGTCTCGCGGTCGCCGCCGGGTTGCCCAAGTGGGTGAAGCTCGAAATCCATCCCGATCCGCGCTATTTGCTGCCCGACCCGATCGAGACGCTGAAGGCGGCGGAAATCCTCGTGCGCGAAGGGTTTACGGTGCTGCCCTACATCAACGCAGATCCGGTGCTGGCGAAACGTCTGCAGGAAGTGGGGGTGGCGACGGTGATGCCCCTCGGGGCGCCGATCGGCTCCAATCGCGGGCTGCTGACGCGCGACCAGATCCGGATCATCATCGAACAGGCGACGGTGCCGGTGGTGGTGGACGCAGGGCTCGGGACCCCCAGCCATGCAGCGGAGGCGATGGAACTGGGGGCGGACGCCGTGCTGATCAACACCGCGATCGCGGTGGCCGCCGATCCAAACGCGATGGCGGTCGCTTTCAAGCTGGGCGTCGAGGCCGGACGAATGGCCTACGAAGCCGGCATCCCCGCCCAGGGGATCGCCGCCAGTGCGACCAGTCCGCTCACCGCCTTCCTCGATTAGGGTCCCATGAACCAATCCTCGTTGTCCCCGGCCCGGGCTCGTGAAATCCTGGCGGAAGGGGCCCGCACCTCGATTGTGGTGCTGGGGGATGTGATGCTGGACCAATTCGTCTGGGGGGCGGTTTCCCGCATCTCCCCCGAAGCCCCCGTACCGGTGGTTGATTTCCAGAGCGAGAGTTTCATGCCGGGCGGCGCGGCGAACGTGGCGCGCAACCTCACGTCCCTCAATGTTCCGACCTCGCTGCTCGGCGTGGTGGGCGAGGATGCCCACGGGGTACAGCTCAAGGAACTGCTCGGCGAATACCAAATCGGCTGCCGCGGCCTCGTCGTGGCCCCCGCGCGGATCACGAGCGTGAAGACGCGGATCGTGGCGCACAAACAACAGGTGGTGCGCATCGACCGGGAAACGCGCGAGCCCATGTCCGGGCCTCTGACCCAACGGTTGATCGAGTCCATCGAGGCGAGCATCGGCCAGACCGCCGCGGTGATCGTGGGCGATTACGGCAAGGGGGTCATCAATCAGGCGCTGCTGGATGAGTTAAAGGCCCTGTGCCGGGCCAATGGTGTCTGGCTGAGCATGGATCCCAAACCGGTGCACCGGCTCGACCTGCGGGGGCTCTCCCTCATCACACCCAACCGCAAGGAGGCGTTCGAGCTGGCCGGGCTGCCGGACGAGACCCGGTGCCCCAATCCGATCGAGGATGTGAACCTGATGCGGGTGGCCGACAAGCTGCTGGCGGAGCTGGGGCCGGCGCTCTTGCTGATCACCCTCGGTGAACTTGGCATGCTGCTCTGCCGCCGGAATCATCCGCCCTTCCACATTCCTACGGTGGCTCAAGAGGTGTACGATGTCTCTGGGGCAGGGGACACCGTAATCGCCACCTTCACCCTCGCCATCGCCGCGGGGGCTTCGCCGATCGAGGCCGCTTGGTTGTCGAATCACGCGGCCGGCATCGTCGTCGGGAAGATCGGCACGGCCACCGTCACGGCCAGGGAGCTGGCGGCAAGCTTCAAGGGCAAGGGGTAGGGGAGGCGCCGGTTTTCCTGGGTCAGGTGCCAGGGAACCCGCGGAACCAGGAACAAGGGCCGTCGCCTGGCGGCCGCACCAACCGCCGCCACCGGCGGCGCATATTTGTCATGACATTGTCTCGATCGAAAATCACGGCGGAGACTATCCGGGCGTACAAAGGGGGGGCGGAGCGGATCGCTTCGCTCACCGCGTACGATTTTCCAATGACCCGCCTGCTCGATGAGGCAGGGATCCCGCTGATCCTGGTGGGCGATTCCCTGGGGATGGTGGTCCTCGGCTACGGGGACACCACGGAGGTGACGCTGGCGGAGATGGAGCACCACGTGCGGGCGGCAGCCCGGGCCAAGCCGTCCGCCCTGCTCGCGGCGGATCTGCCGTTCGGCACCTATGAAACCGTCCCCGCGGCCTTGGAGAGCGCGCGGCGGCTGATGGCCGCGGGCGCGGAGGCGGTGAAAGCGGAGGGCGGGCGCCGGATCGCCCCCCAAGTGAAGGCGCTCGTGGGGGCGGGGATCCCGTTCCTCGGCCACCTGGGGATGCTGCCGCAGCACGTGCGCGAGGAGGGGGGCTACCACATCAAGGGAAAAGCGGAGCAGGAACGGCTGGACCTGATCGCCGACGCGGAGGCTTTGGTGGAGGCGGGAGCCTTCGCGGTGGTGCTCGAGTTGGTCACCCCGGTGGTGGCGGCGGAGCTGACCGGGCGAATCCCGATCCCGACCATCGGCATCGGGTCAGGGAAGAGCTGCGATGGGCAGATTCTGGTGGTCCACGATTTGATCGGCCTGCTGCCCTGGCTGCCACTGAAGCATGTCCGGCGGGGGATGGAGGCGGGGGAGGGAATCCGCTCAGCCGCGGCGAAGTGGCGGCAGGACATTCAGCCGGCCACTTGACCTCGCACGGGGGCGTCCTTCCACCAGAGACGGCACGGCCCCTCCGCCCGAGGCGCTTCGCCGCCGCGCTCGAACCCCGCCTTTTCCAGCACGCGCTCCGAGGCGGTGTTGCCGCCGACGGTTTCGGCGCGGACGCGGCGCAGTCCGCTGCCAAAGGCCTCCGCCAGCAGCAAGGCGACGGCTTGGGTCGCGATGCCACGGCCGCGGAATCCAGGGGCGACGTTGTAACCGATTTCGATTTCGCCACCATCGATGGGGGTCTTGAATCCACCCGCCGCCACCACCAATCCCAGCTCCGGCAGGGCGAAGAGGCGCGGCATGAGCCAGTTCGAGGCTCCCGCTCTCAAGGCCAGCTCGAACAGCACCAGGGGAGGGAGGACGCCTGGTTCGAGGGTGAGGCCACGAAAGGTGCTCCCGCTCTGCCAGAGGGACCGCGCCTCGTCCGGGGAAGGGAGGAGCCGTTGGAGGAGCGGTGCTGTCACCGCGTTTTTCTGCCAGCCCCCGGGGCCGCCGGGAGGTAGAGCCGCTTGGTCTCCAAAGCGTCGCGCCAGCCCTGAATCTTGCCGGCCGGCGGCCCAAACCACTGGGCAAAATCTGACTGCCCGCCGAAGCGGCTGGCGTAGCGGTCGATCTCCGCGGCGGCCTTGTCGAGTTCGCCGGTCACGAGCCAGAAATCGATGGCGTTGGCCACCCTCACCTCGTTGGTCCAGGCCCGACCGCGCTCCGGCAGCGTGGCTTGGATGGCGGCCAGGGTGGCGCAGGCGTCGGTGTACTGCTTTGCCCCCCGGATGAGGTCCTCGGCGTCGAAGTCGGTTCGGCGCAGTTTCGCCCAGTCGGAGCCGCCCAGTTTGCCGAGCGCGGTGGCGAATTCGGGCGAGGTCGCCAGGCGCTGGTATTGCCCGCTCGCGCGCTTGAATTCGGCGGCACCCTCACGCTCCAAGGTGGCGGTCCACACGTAAGGATGGTTCGCCTCCAGCCGGAACTTCTGCTCGATCGGCGCAAAACCCCGCGCGTGCAGTTTCAGGCGCACAGCTCCGGGCGGGGAGTGCAATTCGGCCCCCTCGAGCGGGAGGATGGCCCCTTTCGCGTCAGTGACCTCGCAGGGAACAGGCGGCGTGAGGTTGAGCGTGATGGTCGCGGGCCGGGGCCGGAGAGGCACGGGGAGTGTGTTGGTGGTGTGGTGGTACACCTCAACGGTCGCGGAGAAGGGGAAAAAGTCGGCGTTGCTCGCGGTCACGAGATGGGACCCGGCCTTGACAGCGAGGGACGCGAGGTCGTCCACCTGCTTGCCATCGACGAATACCTCGGTTCCCTCCGCCGGAGCGGGCTGGATCTTGAGCCCGCCCAGCAAAGGGGCGAGGGCCAGGTCCGCGACCAGGTCCTGGCCGGGGCGGTTGATGCGGAGCTCTAGGCGGTTGGTCTCGCAGCCGGGGGCGGTGGCGACGAAGGAATAGACGCGGCCAACCTCCGCCTGCGTGGTCCAAGTGTCACCGATGGGCTGGCCGTCCAGCGTGGCACCCGGGAGGCGGTTGCGGAGGGTGATCCGGCGCGGGGCGGCCTGCAAGGCAAAGTCGAGTTTCACGCTCTGGTTCTTCATCACCAGCGCCGTGCTCCTGGCAGGGAGAAACCCGGCGAGATCGAGTTCAGCCGCGGCCGGGCCGGGGCGCAGGGTCAACGGCTGGCCGGGGGCGAGGGGGTGGCGCTCCCCACGGACGAGCAGGGTGGCGGCGGCCGCATCGGGCGGGAGATAGGCCTGTCCGTTCCAGCTCAGCGCGACCGCCAGCCGGCCGTACCCCTCCGCGCGGTCCACGACCGCCCAAGCCACCCAGGCCAGGAGCACCAAAGCGATGGCGATCCAACCGAGACAGCGGCGGAGCCATTTGCGGATGGTTTTGAGCATCATGCTATTTCAGATCAAAGACCTGCCGGAAGAATTTTAGGATCGGGTGGCGGAAATGGAAAGCGAGGAGGCCGGCGGCGAGGGAGAGGATCAAGAAATAAAGCCGCAGAGCCGTGTCGCACGCCAGAACGCGATACACCCGCCCGGTGGCGCGACGCAAACGGCGCCCCAGGGTGTTCGCCGGTGCCAGACCGGAGCCGCGGTCGACGTAGCCGGGCCGGGCGGTTGAACCACCGGTGGCGCCACGGCCCATGGCCCGCTCGAACCGGTGCCGCGAACCGGTTGGGAGGCGTTGGGTGAAGAGCCGTATTTTCTCGCCCAAACCGGGATCTTGCAAAGCGAGGGCGGGTCCCAGATCGGCCAGCCCCGCGGCAAGGCAGTCCGTGAGCACCGTCTCGTGGACCGTGGCCTCCCGGAAAACCAGGAAGTCGAACAGGGGCGGGAGGAGCTGATCGCAGAAAAGCCCCGGTTGCCGGTCGAACAGTTCGCGGCACAGGCCCACCAACGACTTCGGTGAGCGGACCAGCGCCGCTTGGAATGCGCGGTCCAAATCGGTGCGGAGGCCGGCGTCCAGATCGCCATCCACGCTGCGCAGCGCCAGGGTCGCGATTTGCGCGGTCGAGGGGGCACGGGCGCTGCACGCTTCGGTCAACGCCCCCAACTCCTCGAGGCGCCTGGACCGTTCGGGGTCGATGAGGTGCTGCTCCTTTTTCAGGACACGCAGGCACTCCCGGCCGGTGGGGCTCTTGAGAAAGGCGCGCTCTGGGAAGTGATCGAGCAGCAACCGGGCCAGGGTAGTCAAAGCGGGAGCGGGCAACACGGGGAGGGCAGCGTTGGCGCGGTCCTCCGGCGCGAAGGCCGGCCGGGCTTTGTCCTCCCACTCGCGCAGGATTTGGCCCAGGGTTTCGATAATCTCACGGACGCCCGGCTGGCAGGGGCGCGGGGTGGGGGTGGGATCGGCCACCCGCCGGCCGGCGAGCGAGACGAGCCCGAGCGGGGAGGGGGTCCAGGCTCCGTGGCCGAAGAGGTGGATTGCCCCCTCGAAATCCGCGGGCACCGCCGCCTCCAGCAGCCGGTCAATCGCCGCCACCACCGCGTGTTCCTCCTCGCCGCCCATCGTCCAGAACTCGCGCGAGAGGAGTTCCGGGGGCAGTTCAGGCTCCGGCGAGGGGTGCTGGAGGTAAACGGCGAGCTGGCCGAGTTGATCGAGGTAGGGAGTGTTGGCCACGGGGGACAAGGCCTGCCAGGCAGCGAGTGCGGGTGCCCAAGCGAGCGTGCGATCCCCGAGCGCGGCGGCGAGGGGCAGGCCGCGTTCGATGGCTGCAGTCAGCCCGGCCAAGGCGTCGGCGTCGAGGCTCGCGGCAGCGGATCCGGTCGTCCCCGCCCAGTTCGGGAAACGGTGGAGCAGTTCGAGGGCGAGTTCCGGCGCCTGCGCCACGGCGTTGACGAAATCCACCGCGGCTGAGCCGTCCCAGCCCCCCGGGGCGGAGAGCGAGTGTTCGAGACACTCCCGCCTGAGCGCGAAGGGAAGCGGGCTCTGGAGAAATGAGGCCAGTTCGCCGCCGATCACCTGGAGCCAGCCAGCGGGAATCGACGGGCTTTGCGCGGCGGCGGTTTCCCCTCCCTCGGCGAGCCAGAGCGAGAGGAGTCGCAACCGGGTCGTCGCAGTCGGGGCCGGTGTTTCTGGTGGGGCGTTCCGGCAGCGCTCGTACAAAGCGGCCCAGACCCGGGCTTCGAGTGCAGTGCTGGTGAGTCCCGCGAAACCCGCTACCGCCGCGAGGGACTCGAAGGGCGCCCCCGCTTGAAGCCGCTCCCAAGCTGCCGTGGCCAGCGCGGCGACGAGGGCGTGCGCGGTCGACTCGTCGGCCGGGAGCCAGCCTGACCATTCCGCCGCCAGCCGGGTAAGCAGGGTCCCCTCAGCTTCCGCCGCGGCAAGCAGCCGGGCGATCTCCCCGGGATCGCGGATTCGGCTCCGGCTGATGGCACGGTTTGAGAGGAGCTCCACCCTCTGGTCCGCGGTGGCGTCGCCCGGACCGCGGGCGACCTCCAGGCTCAGCAGGTCCAGCTCCCGGGTGCCGGGGGCGTCGGCGGGATCGAGGGTGCCAAAACGCTCCCGCAAGGCCTGCACGTGCGCGGACTGGCCGCAACGGAGCCAGTCGATCATGAGGGCTGCTGCCGGGCCGATGATCAGGCTGTCCGAGCGGAGTCCCTCGAACAGGTTCACGGCGCGGTATTGCCCTTCGTAACAGAAAGCCGGCAGGTCGGTTTCGCCGGCCTCAAGTACGGTCACCCCCACGATGCGGACTCCCTTGGTCCCGCGGGGGTTCTCGTGGGTGGAGAAGGTGAGCTCCTGACAAAACCGCCCCGGCAGGCAGTTAAAGGCCACGAGCAGCAGCTTGGCCAGTTCATCGGCGGGCCCGGCGAGGAAAAGCTTTTCGATGCTGCGCTGGGGCAGTTCGAGGCACGCCTGCAACACCGCGGCCCAGGGCAGGTTGGCGTTTTCCCGGACGGCGAACGCCGCCAAGTCTCCCGGTGTGGCGGGCCCGGCCCCGGAGTCGGCGGAGTCGGCCAGTGCGGCCTCCCACGGAAAGGGTTCCAGGGCGGCGCTGAACTCGCCATCCTCACGCCTCCAGGCGGGTGATCCCCACAGGCGGATGGCATCGAGGACGGAGAGGCTGCCGGGGAGGCGCGCCAGGAGGTGCTCGAAGGAGACGCCGGCCCGGCCGCCCACCAGGCCCGGGCGCAGCACTCCGTGCACGAGCACCGCCTGTCCCGCGGATGGGCGGAAGAGGGCCAACCGCGTGCCGGGGACCCGTGCCGACGAGGATGAGGCGGGCACCCAGTAGTTGGCGAGGTCGGCCATGCCTTCGGCCTCCGGGAGCGAGAGCCCGGCCGACTTGGCGCGGATGCGCCAGCCGTCCGCGCCGTTCACGCTGCGGCCGGCGTAGCACCAGGTGCGGTAGAATTGCTCGCAGGTCAGGCTCATCTCATGCCTCGGGGAGCACCCCGAACCGGTGGAGCAGCCAGATCCAGGGGTTCTCCGGGTTGCGCGGGCTGATGTTGTCGGCCCGCTTGTGGCCGTCCTCGACGCGCGGGGGGCGGCCGAGGCTCGTGGCGGCGAAGAAGAGGTAATCGGAGAAACTCGCCTCGACCGAAGTGACGATGTTACGGGCGCCGATCCGCTCGTCGCGGAGAAAGCTGATCACGTCGCGCGACACCCCCTCGCAATACTCGCGGTCGAAGCCCTGCTGGTGCCTGGCCTCGCCAAAAATGCTGCTCGCGGGATCGAGCAGGCCTTTCAACGCGTCGATCTTGGTCAGAACGAACGCGGTCGGGATGGGGACCCTGGTGCAGGCGCCGAGGCCGAGGGCGGATCGGTAAAACTGGGTGACATTGTCAATCACCGCCTTCGCGCTGCCGACCTGCTCCACCATCGAGGTGCGTGCTTCGACGCCCAGTTGTGCCCCGATGGCGGGAAACGAGGTGGGGTCGATCAGGATGATCAGCCCGGCGCTCTGCGGGAGGCCCTGGCAGCACCATTGCAGGGATTCGAGTTTCTCGCAGTCCTCGCCGGACGTGTCGAACGCGGCGATGTTCATCGAGCGCCAGCGGCGCAGGGGATAGAAGTACGGGACGAACGATCTCACCCGGGCATGGAAGAGAAAGGGGAGCAGGAGTTCCGGATCGCTGCGATCGGCGCGGGTGGCGGGCAGCAGGATGCCGGAGCGGAAGACCGTGTCGCAGAGGCGCTTGTATTTCTCCTTGGCGTGGCGCGTGCAGAACTCGAAATGGGATTTGAGCCGGGTGGGAAAGACCTCCTTTTCGAGGTGCTCGAAGGTGGCGATGAGGTAGAGGCTCTTGCCGGCGCCCTTGGCGCCGAGCACATAGACGACCCGGGCCGGGACGTCCTCGAGGTAGGTCGGCAATTCGCCGTGGCAGTGGGGGCAGAGGCGGACACTCGTGGGGGTCTGGCACTTGCCGCAGGTTTGCTGCGGTGCCTGGCGGCGGTCGCCGCGCCGGGTGTCTTGATCCTCCGGGATGATCACGCTGCCGAGGACCTGATCGATGCCGAGCAGAAATTCGCTCAGGCGATCGTCACGCTCCACACACTGCTTGTTGACGCACCGGTAATGGGCCTGGCGTGCTTCGAACGGCTTGAAACAGGTGAGGCAGTTGTGCATGGGGGCTGGGTGGGTCAGAAACGCACGCGGGTCGCGGCGACATCCCGGGGCCGGACCCGCAGCCAGTCGTCAACCGATCGATCCCCGGCGCGGAGGCCGAGGTAGAGTGTGCGTCCGCGCTCGATTCCACGCGGGAGCACCAAGTCCACCCGGGCGGCGACGCTGTCGATGTGCCGGGGCGGCAGGTTCTGGAACGGCTCCTTGCCCGGCCACAGGGGATTCTCGGAGAGATAGAGGCCGAGGGCGGGAAGCTCGACCGGGCCGGAGAGGGAGCGAATCGAGAGCTGGCAGCCCCGCCAGGGCTTGTGGTCGCAGGCGTACTCGACGGTGAGCAGCCGGCGCTCCAGCGGCTCGCGCGCCAGCAGCAACTCGTCAAGGAAGCGGAACATCCCCCAGATCCGCACATGGGGGCTGTGCCCGGAGAACGCCAGCGTGCACAGCCCGCCGCCGGCGCCGCCGCGGAAGGCGTTCGGACGGGGGGACGCCGGCGGCGCGGGGAAGGCCCCGTCACCGGCGGCGACGAGGCAGAATCCGAGGCCGCCCTTCCAGTTCCACCTGACTGTCAGCGTTTCACCGTCGAGCTCCAGTTCCAGCGCCTCCAGGCAGTTCGCGGCGTTGAAATGGGCGAGCAGGGCGGCGCGGATGCGGGGTGCCTCGCCCGGGCCGAGGCAGTTTCTGAACTCCTCCCGCCAGGCACCCGCGATCTGCTCCGCGCGGTCATTCGCCAGCCCCTGCCGCAGGCTGCGCAGATCGCCGGCGAGTGTCAGCGCGTGGCGGATCCGCCCGAGATCCGCGGCGAACAGGGAGTGGCAGCCGCACAAGGCTTCATCCCAGGTGTCGGCGACCTGATCGAACCGGGGCGGCTCACCGGCCAGCGCGTGGCCGAGGGCGGCCTTGATGGCGAGCAGACGTTCGGCCCGCTGGGTGCGGCCACGCCAACTCACGCCGCCCAGGAACGGCTCCGGCCGGCAGAACGCGCGGCAGCGCTCTATGTCGGCCGCACCCCGGATGGCCGCGGCGAACCCCGCTTCGTCCTCGGGATTCTGCGCGTGCCGGGCGTTCAGCTCGGCGATCACCGCCATCCGGCCCGCGCTGCACGCCGCCGCTTCGGCAAACGGCAGCGCCGGGCCGAATTGCCCGAGCAGGCCGGAATTCCACGCTTTCGCGATTGGCTCGTCGTCGTCGGCGGCGATCCCCTGACGCAGGGTGTCCCACGCTTGGAGGCGCCGCTGGGCTTCTTCGACGCGCCGGCGAACCGGGCGCGCCGCTGCGCAGGCCGCCAGAACCGCTTCGTGTTTGCGCCATCCGGCGATCAGGGCACGCTCTCCCGCCTCGTCCAACGGCGGTTGGCTGAGCGCGGCGCGCAACGACTCCACCTCGGCCAGCGCGGCCACCCGGTCACGCGCCAGGGCTGCGCGCTGCGCGGGGATCAAGCCGCCGAAATCAGGGTGCGGGCGGCCGGCCGGGCGGCACAAGCCCATGTCCCCACGCCGGGCCCAGATCGCCCACAGCGCGGCGTCATCCAGCGGGTCCTTGCGGAGCTGCGCCAGGAAGGCCACCAGCAATTCGGCGCGCCCCGAGGCGTCGGCCGCCTCAGCGAGGCGGGCCTGGGCCGGGGCGAAATTGGCGAGTTCACGCCAGGTCTCGGCAATCTGGAAATCGTCCCCGCCAGCCAGGAGGCGATCAAAGCCGAGCCAGAGGGTGGCCCGGCGCCGGGCGGCCTCGACCCGATCCCCCATCCGTTCCCGGGCCAGCCGGCAGCCGGCGAGGTCCTGGGAAGGCTCGCCCCAGAGTGATATCAAGGATCTCTCATAGGCCTCCCCAAAGAAGCCGGTCTCCGTTCGTTCACGGTCCGCGACCTCGATGGCCTGTTCCAACGCGCGCAAACCCGCCACCCGCCGGGTCGCGAGCTCGCCCCGGGAGGCCACCGTCCCCCCGCCAGAGGATGGGATGGCACGCCGACCGCAGGCGCAACGGTCCAGGGCCGGCGAAGCTTCCCAAATGCCGGCGAGTTCAACGTCGTCATCGCCCGGCAGCGCGCGCAAAAACTGGTGGAGCTTCTCCAGGTGCTCCATGGCTGCGGCGTAATCCGCGCGCGCCACTTCCGCCGGGGGATAGCCCTCGAGGCGGGCGGACCAGAGGCGCGTCGCCCGCTCATGCTCACCGGCGGCGAACTCCGCCTGGAAAGCCGCCAGCGAGTCGGCGGCCTCGGCATCGGGGTCGGATGCCCGTGAGAACGGGGGGACCAAGTCGTAGGGAGCCGCCGCGGTGGAAGCCAGGAGCGACGCCAGACGCCGGACTTCGGGATCGCCCGACCGGTCGAGCCGTTGGAGCACCACCGAGCCGGCCGGGTGGCGGAAGTCGTCCTTGCTGAAGAGGATCTCGTTTTCCCCGACCGCCGTGGGGTCGTAGAGCGTGGGATCTTCGGCGAGGGCGAGCAAACTCAAATACATCGCGAGGGCGGGGAAGCGATCCAACCGCTCATCGAAACACCCCGGATCGGTCGTTTTCAGCGGATGCTGCCAGGCGGGGATGCCGTAGGCCACGCAGCCGAACCCGCGGGTCCTCAGCGAGGGGACGAACATGGTGTCGAGGTCGATCAGCCGGATCCGGCCCGAGGACTCGACCATGAGGTTCTCCGCCTGGATGTCACCGTGGGCGATGCCCTCACGCTCCATGGCGAGGGCGATTTCCCGCCACTGTTCGGCGAGGCCGCGCAGGGCCTGGCGGTCGCCGCGGCGCGCCAGCTCGTCGACCCGCTCCTTCAGCACGACGCCCTCGACACATTCCATCTTGACGTAGGGAGTGTGCTCCACGCCCCAGACGGCGCCGCGGCGGGGCCCCTCGCGGTATTCGAGCTGGATGAACCAGGGGGACTGCAGGCGCGCGAGGGTGCCCGCGATGGCCTCGTAACGGACGGCGAGATCGGGGATCTTCTGAAAAAACAGCTTGACGCCAGTGGTGCCCGCCGGGCTCGCCAGCGGGAAGAACACCGCCATGGCCCCGGAGAAAAAGATGATCTTGTTCGGCTTCCGTGGATGGGGCAGGGGACGGCAGGCCGCGAGCGCCGGGTCGTTGCGGAAAAACCCCGCGAGGCCGGACTCAATCCGACGCCGGTATTCCATGACCGTGAGGAAGGACTCGCGTTGGGTGGTCATGGTCCGCGGAGGCGGCAGACCGCCAGGGCCACATCGTCATTGCGCAGTGTGCCGGCGGCACGCTGGGCGGCCACGTAGGCGGAAAAGCGGCCGGCAGCGGCTGGTGTGGACAGGCCGGCCAGGTCGGCGAGGATGACGGGCAGGGCATCCCCGCCAGCCAGGGGGTTGGTCGTGCAGGCGCGGAGGAGGTGCTCCGCCAGAGCGTCGGTGGCCAGCAACAACCAGTCGCCGGGCTCAAGGGCCCCGCGCCAGTCCCGCCAGGCGACGGCGTATTTCTCCTCATAGCCGGGCCGGGTCATGAGGAGCTTCGGTTCATAACCGAACTCCCCGGGGTCGCTGATCGGCAGCGAGCAGAGCAGGGCACCAGCGCGGATCTGGATCACACACGAATCCCCCAGCGCCCAGGCGCGGAAGCCGGCCCCGGCGGCCGGGTCGGAGCCGGTGAATTCCACCCCCGCGAGGGTCGCGCCGCTGCCAGCCCGGGCCTTGTTGTAGGTGGCCGGTCGGGTCAGGCGTTCCCAGGGCACTTCGGGCTCCCAATCGGCAACGGCCTGCGCCAACCACCGTTTGAGTTGCTCCGCGGGTGGATCGCCCGACAGAACCCCGGGGTCCAGGCAGGGCGGGGGATGTCCGCCGGCGCGTCGACAAAGGGCGCGCGCCCACTCAGCGGAATAGGAGGCGGTCCCTGCTCCGTCCGAAAGCATGACCAGCCGGCCGCCGTGCCAGGAGCTGATGACATCTTGGCAGTCCAGGAATACCTCACCCTCCTTGGGGAGGAGGAAGACCGAGGTTTGGACGAGCGGGTTTTCCGCCGGAGCCGCCGTGGCGGCTCCGGCGACCCAGGACGCCGCGAAACGGGCGGTATCGCTCGACGCAAAATCCGGCGCCGCCTCAAAGCAACGGGCGCCGGAGAAGCTGGACAATCTTGGCTCCACGGAGGCGGCGGATTGCGGGCCTTCGGCCCCGGACGGACTCGACATTCGATACAGGGAGCGCGCGGCAGCGGATTCCGCCGCCGTCGCCCCCTCAAAGCCGCCAGCCGCCGCCCCCAAGGGGACCCTGAGGGTCTCGGTGAGGAGAAGATGACAGAGCCAGCCGGGGGCGGCCCGCAGATCGAGCGCCACGCGGAGCGCTCCGGCGGCGCGTTCTATACCGGCCTCGGCGGCACCGTCGCCGCGCGTGAGGTGAATGGCGAGCGTGGGGCCTGCGTCCCCGTCCTGCTCAAGGAGCCACGCCGCCGCCGCGGCCATGGCCGCGGCGGGCCCGAACACTCCCTCGGGGTTGCCGCCCGAAGGGCCCAATCGAACGGTTCGGCAGCGTCCGTCCGACGGGGCCAGCGGATTTGGCGCGACGGGGACCCCCGCCTCCTGGTGCGCCATTCCTCCCGGCCGATAGGACACGCAAACAACGGTGGGCTCCGGCCGACCGGCGTCTCGCTCCGGCCCAGCGCCCGCGGAATCGCAAGCCAGCCCCCGGGCCCACGCCGACAGGTCCAGCGGATCCAGGGGCGGCATGGAAGCCGGCCCGGGTGTCAGATCCACGACCAGCAGGATCGTCATGGCGGGCCGGCCTACCGGTCGAAGCTCGAGGCAGAAACCACAGTGCCGATCCGGAGGAATTTCACCAATTGGCCGGCGGCGGCGTTATAAACAAACCCGCGGCTCCCTTGGACCACCTCAAGCCGCGCGTCACGGGCCTTCTTCAACATCGATTCCGGGATTTCGTCGGAGATCTGGAACAGCCATTGGGCATGCGCGTCCGGCAGCGCCAGGTCGGAGGTCGGGTATTTGATCGGCGCGCTGCCGCTGGCGCTGATATGGCAGTTAAAAAGCAGCGCCGCGCCGTCGCTGGTGCCGATCTGGCGGAGCGCGCGGGCCGCAGCCTCGGCCTCCGGCGGGCGGTTCGGCTCGCCGTCGGAGATGTTGAGGATGATGGGCGGAAAGCTGTTCGGGAAGGCGGCGACCCAGACCTTCAGCTTCTCCGCCGCCATTCGGAAGGCATCCTCCATCGGCGTCCCGCCCTCGGCCACCGGGCCGAACCACTTGCTGCGGCGCTCGACCTTCAGTTTGCCGGTGCCGTCATCCTCCTCCTTCTCGATCTCCTCGATTTGGGCCCTGGCCTCCAGTTCGCCCGAGGTAAGCAACCCGGCGGGAGCCGTGCCGCCGGTCAGGAGTTCGCGGGCCGCCGCGCCGCCGTAGCCGATGACACCCACGTGAAAGTAGTTCCGCACCGATTCGCCGCTGGTGCATTGGTCGACGATTTCCTCGAGCGCGGTGTTCACGGCGCGGGCGGCGGCCACCGCCTTGGTCCGCTTGTCCGCCCCGTATTCCTCGCCCATGGATGCCGACTGATCGAGGAGCATGAGGAGGCAACCGGGAAGGTTCTTGGAGGCGCTGATCTGCTGTTGGTAGGTTCCTGGCATAGATCGACCTTTCGTGTGGGTTCGCTGGTTACGGACGATGGGCTTCCACTGGGAACAGGATTAACGAGCCCGGCGGACAGGTGCAAGGAGATCCGGTTCCGGGACAGGCCACCGGTTTTGTCGCTCCGTGGTCTGCGGCGGGTTGGTTTGTGATTCCCGCTGCGGGTGAAATATATTTCGCACAATGTTTGTTATATTCAATACAGCACTCCCGAAGAAATTTCCTATCCGAGTGCGAAGATCTCCGGCTGGGTGGCGCGTCAGACGCGACCCGCAGCACCCGGGAGTGTGGCGGTTCATCGAGCGAATGAAACGGCGCGTTCGTAAACCTGGAGGTACTCCGCCGCGGAGCGGTCCCAAGAGCAGTCAGCAGCCATCGAGTTCCGGCGAAAACGGCGCAGCAATTCCGGCTCCGCATACAGGCTCAGCGCCTTGCCCAGAGCCTTCGCAACCGCCGGTACCGAGAGTTCGTGGAACTTGATGCCGTTCGCCCGGACCGGGTCCGAGGTTCCGGCGGGCTCCTGGCGAATGTCGGTGATCGTGTCCTCCAAGCCTCCGGTCGCGTGGACAATCGGTATGGTGCCATAGCGCAGGCTATACATCTGGTTTAGGCCGCAAGGCTCGAACCGCGAGGGCATCACGAAGAAGTCACAGCCGGCCTCGATGCGGTGCGAGAGCGCCTCGTCAAAACCGACCCGCACACTGACCCGGCCGGGGTAACGGGCCATGAGATCCCGGCAGGCTTGCTCCAGCGCGGGCGAACCGCTGCCCAAGAGCACGAACTGCATGGAGGCGTTCGCGAGCGCCTGCTCCAAGGCCGGCAGGAGCAGATCAAGGCCTTTCTGGTGCGCCATGCGGCCGATGTTGCCGAAGAGCGGAATGCTCTCGCTCTCCGGCAGCCCCAACTCGCGTTGCAAAGCGAGCTTGCACGCGGTCTTGCCCGACAAATCAGCGGGCGAGTAGGGGTGCGGAAGCGCCGGGTTGGCGGCGGGATCCCACTCTTCGAGATCGATCCCGTTAGTGATACCGACGAGCCGGTCCGCCCGCCGGCGCAGCAAACCGTCGAGCCCGCACCCCGCCTCGGGCGTGGTGATCTCCCGGGCATAGGTCGGGCTGACGGTGGTGATCATGTCGGCGCAGGAAAGGGCTCCCTTGAGGCAGTTGAGCCGGCCGTAGTACTCCGCGGTCTCCGGGGTGAAATACTCCCAACGGAGGTTGGCGAGGGCGTAGTGGGACGCGGGGAAAACCCCCTGGTAGGCAAGGTTGTGGATCGTGAAGCAAACGGCAGGGCGGGGCCCCTCCCCCTGCCCTGCCCGGGCGCGATTCAGGAACATCGCGGCGAACGCCGTCTGCCAGTCGTTGAGGTGGACGAGGTCGGGCCGCGGTGACAAATCCAGGGCGAGCCGGGCGACCACCTTGGAAAAGAAGATGAACCGCTCGGCGTTGTCGGGATAGTCGCGGCCGTATTTCTGGTAGATTCCGGAGCGTTGAAAGAACTCGGGCTGGTCCACGAAATAGAGCCGCGGGCCGGCCCGCTGGGCGGCCGTCCAGATAACCGGTCGGAGGACACGGACCCCGAGATCAACCTCCATCGGCACCGGAAGGCGCTCGAGCCCGGGGGCGCGCTGGCGCACGCTTGGATACAAGGGGGTGACCAGGCCCACCTCGTGCCCGAGCTTGGCCAGCGCCTTGGCCAGGGCGGCCACCATGTCAGCCAGGCCGCCGGTCTTGGAAAACGGGTGCGCTTCGCTACTGGCGAGCAGGATCTTCATTAGGCGTGGGCGCCCGGTGGCGGTGGTCAGCGGGGCAGCCGATCCGTCTTGAGGTAGGGTTGCAAGGCTGCGGGGATTGAGACGCTTCCATCGGCCTGCTGGAAGGTCTCGATCACCGCGACGAAGAGCCGGGCCAGGGCTGTGCCGCTCCCGTTGAGCAGGTGCGGGAACCGGTTTTCCCCGGACTCGGCCTTGTAGCGGAGGTTCATGCGGCGGGCTTGGAAGTCCTCGCAATTGGACACGCTCGAGACCTCGAGGTAGCTCCCCTGCCCCGGCGCCCAGACTTCGATGTCGTAGGTCTTGGCGCTGGCAAAGCCCATGTCGCCGGTGCAGAGCAGCACCACGCGGTAATGCAGGCCCAGGAGCTGCAGGACCTTCTCGGCGTCCTGCAGCATCTTCTCGTGCTCCGCGTAACCATGCTCCGGGGCGACGATCTTGATCAGTTCGACCTTGTCGAACTGGTGGACGCGGATCATGCCGCGCGTTCCCACGCCCGCGGCCCCGGCCTCGCCCCGGAAGCACGGGGTGTAGGCGCAGTAGTGAATGGGCAACTGGGCCTCACGCAGGATTTCCTCACGGTGGATGTTCGCCACCGGGGTCTCCGCCGTCGGGATGAGGTAGAGCTTTCCCAGCGTCGAGCTGTCGGTGCCCTCCTGGACGCCGTAGTATTGATCGGCGAACTTGGGGAACTGCCCGACGCCCTCGAGGCATTGCGGGCCGACCATGAACGGGGGTGAGACCTCGGTGTAACCGTGCAGGCTGGTGTGGAGGTCGAGCAGGAATTGGATGAGGGCGCGCTCGAGGCGCGCACCCCAGTTGGTGTAGAGCAGGAAGCCGCTGCCGGAGAGTTTTGCGGCCCGCGCGAAATCGATGAGGCCGAGGCTCTCGCAGAGCTCGACGTGCGACTTGGGCTGGAACTCGAACCGGGGCTTCCCGCCAAAGGTCCGGATGACCGGATTATCCTCCGCGCTCCGGCCGAAGGGCACCGCCTCGTGGGGCAGGTTGGGGAGTGAAAGCATCAGGCGGTGAAGCTGGGTGTCCACCGTGCCGGCCTGGCGGTCGAGATCGGCGATCTGGTCGCCCAATTCCCGGGTCTCAGTCTTCCGGGCCTCGGCCTCGGCGAGCTTGCGCTGCCCCATCAGGGCGCCGATCTCCTTCGAGGCACGGTTGCGGGCCGCCTTGAGCCCCTCCACCTCGGACAGGAGCCGCCGGCGTTCGTCGTCCAATTTCAACACCTCGTCGATGTGGGCCTCCTCCCCTGCCCCGCGCGCCGCCAGACGCTGGCGCACAAAATCGGGCTTCTCTCTAATGAGTCTGATATCGAGCATGACGGCGAGTATGGAAGAGGGCCTTTCCGGCTGCAAGATTGAAGCCCCGGGAACCCGCCCGAACGCACGGCGAGGCCCGGGACGGAACCGGGGCCACGGCACCCCAGCGGCCCCCGCCCTTGACCAAGGCCCGCACGGGGCCGGAAGGCCCGCAGGGGGGTTGGTTCGCTCCTCCTCGCCGCCTCGGGCTGGGGTGTCGCGGCGCGATGCCCCGGCCCAGCCGGACCAGGACCGTGTCGCTGACCTTGGAAAGACCGCAACCTCCGCTCTTTTTTGCTGGTTATTGGCCTGGGCATTGTGCCTCATGGGACCACCTATGAAACAGAAGCCATTTGTTGCCGGTTTGAACCGCCGCCAGTTTCTCGCCGCCGCCGGAATGGCGGCGGTCGCCCCCGCTTTCATTCCGTCCAGCGCGCTCGGAGCCGACGGGGCCACCGCCCCGTCAGAACGCGTCACGTTGGGGGTGGTCGGCTGGGGAATGCAGGGCCCCTCCAATACCAACGAATTCCTCAATCTGCGGAACTGCCAGGTCCTCGCCGCCTGCGACCTTGACAAGCACCACCTCCAGAGCGCGGTGGACACCATCAACGGGCGCTATCAGAACAAGGACGCCAAGGCGTACAGCGACTACCGCGAGCTGATGGCCCGCAAGGACATCGACGCGGTGATGATCGCGATTCCCGACACCTGGCATGCCATCGCGGCGGTCGAGGCCGCGCGGAACGGGAAGGACATCTACGGAGAGAAGCCGCTGGCCCGCACCATCACGGAGCAGCAGGCGATCGTCCGTGGCGTCAACGCGCACAACCGCATCTGGCAGACCGGCTCGTGGCAGCGATCCCAAGCCCCCTTCCGGAAGGCGGCGGAAATCGTGCGCAACGGCCTGATCGGCCAGGTCACCAAGGTTGAGGTCGGACTGCCCAGCGGCCACACCGATTTCGCCGGCACCGGCGGCCCGCTCTCCCAGAAGCTCGCGAGAATCCCCGGCGGCACCGGCGACCTCTCCAAGGTCGTCCCCGGCACGCCCGGATGGGACGCCGCCGTCAGCCAGCCGCCGGCCGATTTGGACTACGACATGTGGGTCGGCCCGTCGCAGATGGAGCCGTACATCCAGGCCCGGCACCACATGAACTGGCGCTGGAATTACAACATCGGCGGCGGCCAGTTGCTCGATTGGATCGGCCACCATTGCGACATCGCCCACTGGGGCCTCGACATGGACAGCACCGGCGGCCCGTCCGAGATCGAGGGCGAGGGCGAGTTTCCGAACCCGAAGGCGATCTGGAACACCTGCACCAAATATCGGGTGTCGCTCAAGTACCCCAAGGGCATCACCATGACGATCGCCGGCGGCCACGGCGACATCCGGAGTGGCACCAAGTGGATTGGCACCGAGGGCTGGGTCTGGGTCGATCGCGGCGGTTTTGACGCCTCGAACCTGGAGTGGTTCCAGAAGCTGCCGGACAGCGCCAAGGTGCGCCTTTACAAGTCCGACAACCACCAGGCGAACTTCATCGAATGCGTCAAGTCCCGCAAGCCCACCATCACGCCCGCGGAGACCGCGCACCACTCTGCCATCCCCGGGCATCTGGGCCTGATCTCGATGCTCGTGAAACGCCGGATTCACTGGGACGCGACGAAGGAGGTCATCGTCGGTGACCCGGAGGCGAGCCGCTTGCTCTCGCGCAAGTTCCGCGGCGATTGGAAGCTCGTGTAACGCCGCCCCAGGCCCGGTTTTCTGGGGGGGCGCCGCCGGGCACGACCCGGTCATGCTCCGTAAGGGTGCATGAACCGGGGCTTGGCGGCACCGCGTGAGCCGCGCTTGGTCGGCCGCGTGGAGCGCGCGCACTCTCACCCAAATGTGGTATAGGCGGCGGCCGGGGGAGTTGCTACAGTCCGCTCCCCGTCGCGAGTTGGTCTCGCCGCCGTTTGTGGATCCGCCCGGCAATGCCGGAGCGGGCATGAGGCGGCCAACGGCGCGCTGGCCAACCACGCAATTGATCGGAGAAAACGCCATGCTCCCCCGCCCCGCCATCCCCGCCCTGAAACTCCTATTTGTGCTGCTCCTGGCACTCGCGCCAACCGTTCGCGGCAGCCTCCGGATCCCGGCGAACACCGCCTATCTTGACCCCCTTTCGGACGAGGTCCAGTTCTCCCGTAGCGGGTTGGACCACTGGAACGATCACTCAATCAAGGTGCTTTGGTTTGGTGAATTGCTCAAAACGGGCAACTTGGAGTGCGCGGTGGAGGTGCGCCTGCCGGAGGGAGTCGAATCGAAGCTCCGGCTGAGCGTGGCCGGGGCGACGTCGGAGACCACGGTGACCGGCAGCACGTCGGGCCCGGTGCTGGCGAAGTTTCCCGCGGTGGCCATCACGCAAGCCGGCTACCAGCGCTTCACCCTTGAGAGCCTCAACCCGGCCAACCGTCCGGCTGGCACGATTCAAGCGCTGTTGCTGGATGGCGCCGCCGCGGCGGACGCCCGGTTCAATTTGAAGTCGCGCAAGAACGCCGCTTCGGTCCATCTCAGCTATCCCGTGCCCGACGGCTTGAAGGTCGAGGCCTTTTACTGCGAGGTGACGGCGCTGGAGGACCCGCTATGGACGTACTATATGGCCTGCGGCTGGCACCGCGGGTACTTCGGGATGCAGGTCAACGGACCGACCGAACGTCGGATCATCTTCAGCGTCTGGGACAGCGGCGGCGAGGGGGTGGATCGGGCAAAAGTCGGGCAGGATGACCGGGTCACGCTCGTGGCCAAAGGGGCGGGGGTCTTCTCCGGCGATTTCGGGAACGAAGGAACCGGCGGGCACAGCCACCTCGTTTATCCTTGGAAGACCGGGACCAAGCAGCGTTTTGTGATGACCGCAAGATCCGTGGACGCGACCCACACCATTTATTCCGGCTACTACTTCCATCCCGACCAGGGGAAGTGGGTGCTCATTTCCAGTTGGCGCGCCCCCAAGGAAGGCGGCTACCCGCACGGTCTTTACAGCTTCAGCGAGAACTTCGGCGGCGACAACGGCCACCTGCGCCGCAAGGCTCTCTTCGGGAACCAGTGGATCCGGGACACCTCGGGCAAATGGACCGAACTCACCACCGCGCGTTTCAGCCATGACGTGACGGGCCGGGCCGATCGGTTCGACCGGTTCATGGGGGTGGAGGACGGGCAGTTCTTCCTTTCCCACGGCGGGTTTGTCCCGGGCTTTACCCAGGCCGGCGAGAAATTCACCCGCCCGGCGAACGAGAAAGCGCCGACCGATCTGGTGCTGCCGCCGCTCCCCCAATAGGGCGGACATCCTGTTTGCAGCGTGGTGCCGGAGCTGCATCGCAACGCCGTCAGCGGAACGCCCACGGCCCCGGGCAGGGCGCGATTTTGCCTTTTTGTCGGTTGATAACGTCGCTTGACCGGCGCATCATGCCGGCATGAGACCTTCTCCCCCTTCCACGGGCCTACGCCCGACCTCGCCGGCAGCCGGCCTGTCGCAAACCTCGCGCCGGCGGTTCTTGCGCTCCGCGGCGATCGTTGGGTTGGGCGCCCCTTTCGTCGTCGGGCATGGTTGGGCTGCCGCTTCGCCGAATGGCAAACTCAACCACGCGTGTGTCGGGGTCGGAGGCATGATGGGCTGGGGCGATTTCAATTCCTTCCTCAGCCACCCGCGGCTCAACGTGGCCGCCATCTGCGACGTTGATGCCAACCACCTCGACCGGGCGGCGAAGGCCGCTCCGGGCGCGAGGGTCTATGCGGATTGGCGGGAGATGCTGGAGAAGGAAGGGGACCGCATCGATTCAGTGAACGCCACGGTGCCAGACCACACGCACTTCTCCGTGGCGTGCAGCGCGGCTTTGCGTGGCAGGCATGTCTATTGCCAGAAACCGCTCTGCCATGATGTGGCGGAGGTGCGCGCCCTCACCGAAATCGCGGTGCGCAAGGGCATCGTGACCCAGCTCGGCACCCAGATCGCCGCCACCATCCACGACCGCACCGCGGTGCGCTGGCTCCGCGAGGGCCGGGTCGGCAAAGTGAAGCACCTTTACCTCTGCTCGAACCGCCCGGGAGCGGTCGAAAGCTACCGTCTGGTGGGGCCGCGCCCGGCGGCGGCCACCCCTCCCCCGCCCCAACTGAACTGGGATCTCTGGTTGGGCAGCGCCCCCAAGCGAGCGTTTGCCCCGGACATCTATCACCCGGTCAAATGGCGGGCCTGGCAGGACTTTGGGACCGGCTGGTCCGGCGATATCGGCTGCCACGTGTTCGATCCCGTCTGGAAGGGGCTGGGGCTGACGGCCCCGCGGAAGGTGGTCGCCGAGGTCCAAAGCTCGTGGAGGGAATCCGCCGCCCGCCGGGGCGACACCTGGCCGCAGGGCGATCACATCACCTGGACCTTCCCTGGGAGCGACCGGACAGCGGGATCCGAGCTGACC
>Ga0182030_10007494_pt1 | contig 22742 bp, 21 predicted proteins | sample 812S3MmetaG_FD_121299 | JGI IMG/M metagenome (GOLD analysis project Ga0182030, IMG submission 121299) | Permafrost microbial communities from Stordalen Mire, Sweden - 812S3M metaG (Illumina Assembly) | ecosystem: Environmental > Terrestrial > Soil > Wetlands > Permafrost | place: Sweden...
AGGTGGGAAAACGGGGAAGACACGAGATCCTTCCTCTCCAGGGAGCTGGCCAATCCCGTAAGCCCGCTCGTTGTCTCAGCCCAGCTGTCACTGTCAGCGGAGTTCCCTGACCAGGCGCAGGCCCGCGCAGTCCTGGCAGCGATCGGCAGCGGCGAGCGCAGCTTCACCAACATCGCCCGCGCCGCCGGGGGCATAGCCCATTCAACGCTTACCCGCGCCACTGATTTGCTGATCAGCAAGGGCGTGGTCGCCGGTGACTTGCCGATCAGCCTGACACCGTCGAAGGAGCGCCGGTACCGTATCACGGACACCTACCTGCGGTTCTGGCTCGCATTTCTCGGTCCCCATCTGACCGAGCTGGACCGGATGCGCTCGGACCTTACGCTGGATCGCATCTTCAAGAGCTGGACCTCATGGCGCGGACGCGCCATCGAACCTGTCATACGGGAGGCACTCGCACGTTTGCTGCCCGCTCAGGGAATACCGGCGGCACCGGTAATTGGCGGCTACTGGACGCGTAGCAACGACGTTGAGATCGACATCGTCGGCGCCGACCGGGGACCTGTCGCCCGGCAGCTGCTCTTTCTCGGCTCGGTCAAGTGGCTGGAAACGGCACAATTCGACGACCACGATCTCGTCGAATTGCAGCGTCACCGAGACCGGGTCACCTCGGAACCGGTCCCGCTGATTGCCATCTCCCGCTCCGGCACAGCCACTAAACGGGTAGACACCGTCTTCAGCCCAGAAGGCCTGCTGCAGGCATGGTGACTTTCACAGGAATCTCGCCAGGAAACGCCTGCTGGCCCGGTCAGCCAGGTCCGGATGCTTCGTGGTGAGCATGCACTTAACGTGGCGGTCCAGGTGCCGACGTTGATCAGCGCGGTGATGGCCGGGTGACGGCGCAGCTTATCCAGGCAGCGGCGGCGGCTCGCCGGTTCTTTGCCGACCAGGAGAATGGCGACGGCTGCGAGGTCGCGCAGTACGCGCTGAGGAAGGCGAGGGCAGCCATCCACCGGACGTCGCTGCGGCGAACCGCGCTGACCGCCAGGGAGCAAGCTAAGCTATTCCGGAAACATCCGGAATAGCCAGCGCCCGGGGTGTAGCGCTGAAGGAGCGCGGCGTGACGCAGGACTCACCGGGGGCCACGAAGGGCAGCGGCAAGCTTCCCGGCTTTGACACGGGCGTGGCGAACGCAGCCCGCATGTGGAACTACTGGATCGGCGGCAAGGACAACTTCCGCGCTGACCGTGAAGCCGGGGATCAGGTGCTGGAGGCAATGCCCGCGCTGCCGCTCGTCGCCCAGATATTGAGGCGCTTCCTGATCACCACGGTGGACGAGCTGGCGGCCGCGGGCGTCCGCCAGTTCCTGGACATCGGAACCGGGCTGCCCACCGCCGACAACACGCATGACGTGGCGCAGCGAGCCGCGCCCGAGTCACGGATCGTCTACGTGGATCATGACCCGGTGGTGATCAGCCATGCCCAGGCACTGCTCACCAGCAGCGCGGCGGGAAAGACGGACTATATCCAGGCCGACCTGCGGGATTGGCCGACAATCTCGGCCGGCGCCCAGAGGACTCTGGACTTCAGCCGCCCGGTCGCCGTCTTGCTGATCGCGGTGCTGCATTTCATTCTCGACGCGGAGGACCCGCACCGGATGATCTCCCGGATGATGGCCGACCTGGCACCCGGCAGCTACCTGGTCATCGCGCATGCCGCCAGCGACATCCAGGCCAGCACCGCCGCGGCGATGGCCCAAAGCTACAACGCCACCTCATCACTGACGATCACACCTCGGGACCGCGCGGCGGTGGCCCGGTTCTTCGATGGCATGGAGATGACCGGCCCGGGCCTGATGCCGCTGGCCCAGTGGTGGGGATCCACCACAGCCGACACCGGCCTGAGCTGCTATTGCGGTATCGCCAGAAAGCTGTAGCCAAGCCGCGCTCAGCGGGCGGCACAAACGTCAAGGCGAATTCAGCAGACAGCACGTACCGCGCCACGACGACGGCCAGCTGGGAATGATCAGGCCGGCCGCGGCTTCGGCCCCGCCGTGCGGCTGGGATACCAGGCGGCTCGGAGTGTGGTTAGCCCGGGACAAGCCGGGTAGCGCCGGGGACACCTCGCGGCGGGACGACGAAGGGACCCTGAGCATGTGGGCATTTTTCTCCAGGCGCCTGCGGATGTGGCTGCTGCTGGCCATCGCCCTGCCGCTGACCCAGGCGCTCGTCCATCGCCTGGCGCTGGCCGCCGAGCGCCGCGATCGGTCCACCCGGACAGCGAAGGCGCTGCACCAGGCCGACTCCGCGGTCACCGCGGTATCCCGGCGGACGGCCCGCAAGGCAGAACGCCGCAAGGCAGGACGCTGACCCGTTACCCCGGGCGTGCCATAGGCGAGCGGCACGACGGGACGCGTGCCGCGGCGAGCTGCGGCTGCCCGGTCTGCTTCAGCCGTAGTGCTTCAGGTGCGGCCATAGCGTGGGCCAGCTGGCCACCGGGCCGGTGCAGACGCCAATCTGCAGGCCGGTCCAGTCGTTGTTCACGCTGTAGGGAGGGTTATAAGTGGTCAGTAGGCGGCAGCTGGCGAAGTACGTCTTCAGCTGACCGAGCGCGTCGACCACCAGCACCGTGCGATCCGAGGCCCGGCCTGGTCCCCACATCCAGTAGGCGTTGTGGCCGGAGAGAACGGGTGGCAGGTGGTCCTGACCGCCGAGTACGTCGAGCGCAGCGGCCTCGCCGTAGTATCCGGTGAAGATCGAGGTGGGCCGCTGGCCCGCCCGCACCAGTGCCGCGTCCTGCGCCGCGACCGCGCGGGTGAGCTGCGGCCAGCCGATGGAGTCTCCGATTTCGGCGCTCTGCTGCGCAGAAGCGGGCAGATCGTGCACGTCAGCGGCCGGCAGGATCGGCAGGACAGAGGGCAGGATCACGGCCACGCCGACGAGGGACGCGGCGAGCACCAGCCCGCGCCGCAGCCGCGGCCGGCGTGCGCGGGCGATCCAGCGTTCGGCCGCCAGCGCACCGGCCGCCAGCACCGCTGGCGCCACGCCGTCGGTGTAGTACACCTTGCCCGGTATCCAGACCAGCACGTAGACCACGATGAGGGTGGCGGTTACCGCGATGAACCGCAGCTCAGCGGTGCGCCAGAGCACGATGAAACCCGCGATGACCAGCGGTGCCACCAGCAGTCCCACGAAGACCAGCTGGGCCGGCAACCCGGCCGCGTAATTGCCCGGCGAGCTGTTCTCATGATGTAGCGCGGAGGCCATGGCCAGCTGCGGCCACCCATGCGTGGCCTGCCAGATGATGTTGGGCGCCCAGATAGCCGCGGCGAGGCCGGCTCCAAGCCAGGGCCACCTTGTCCGCAGGGCAGGCCGATACGGCGAAAGGAGGATACCGAGAGCGAGTCCGATCAGCAGCATGACCAGCAGGTTGTCGTTCTCGAGCCCGACCCCGGCTACGGCGCCGGCGCCAAGCCACCAGCGCGGCCGGTCCCGCAGCAGGGCCGTGGTGACGCAGATCAGGATCGCCGTCCAGGTCAGCAGGGCCAGCGAGGTGGTGTTGGCGATGTGCGCCGAGCCCAGCAGGACGGGGGCGCACGCCATCATGAGGGCGGCGAGCACCCGGCCGAACCGGCCCGCGCCGAATAGCGCAGCGAGCCGCGCTGCCCCGACCACGACCGCCCCGCCCGCCAGCGCCGGGAGGATCCGGATGGCCGTCGGGTTGACGCCGAGTATGTCCGTGACCCGGGTCAGCAGCGGCGCGAGCGGCGGCTGATCCACGTAACCGAACGCGAGATGGTGCGCCGCGACGATGAAGTACAGCTCATCCTGCTGGAAGCCGTAGCGGCCGCTGACCGCGAGCTCAACCGCCACGAAGACGGCGCCGATCACCCACGCGAGTACCGGCACGCGATCACGGCGGGAAACCGGCGCTGGCGCGGCCGGGCCGTCCGGCGGGACGGTCACCTGAGGAGCCGCGGCTTGCGGGCTGGCCGCACTGCTGCCGGGCTGATCCATGGCTAAGCCTCTCTGCGATGGCTCCGGCTAGCTGCTGGCGAGTTCGGGCGCCTGTTCCAGCACCTGGTGCACCTTGCTGTGACGGTTGGCACGGGAGCCGCCCTTCCTAAGGTGAGGGCTGTGTCTGTCAAATTTTGACTGACTGACTCACTCAGTTTAGAGTGTAGCCCATGCCCCGCTTGACGGCCAGCGAGCGTCTGCTGGAGGTGGCCAGAGTCGCCACGGAGGACTTCGGGCGCCTTGGCTACCGAGGAACCAAGACGGCCGACGTGGCGGCCAGGGCGGGCATGTCGACGGGTGCCCTGTTCACCTATGTCGAGTCCAAGGAGGCGCTCTTCCACCTGGTTTTCCTGCACTGGTTCGGGATGTCCGTCGAACGCCCTCCGGTCCTGCCGGTGGCCACTCCGGGGCCGGGGGAGACTCTCGCGGTGATCGAGGCGGGCCTCCGCCACGTGCAGATGCCCCGTATCCGGGCGGCGCTCGCCGAGGAAGAGCCGGCCGACGTGGCCGAGGAACTGCGGGAGATCGTCGCGGAGCGCTACGCCCTCATCGAGCGCTATTGGCCACTACTCGCGGTGATTGAGCGATGCGCTGTGGAGATGCCAGAGCTGGAGTCCGCCTGGTTCGACATGGCCCGCGCGGGATCCTTCGAGCAGCTGGGCAGCTACCTGGAGCGGCGGATGGCGGCGGGGCTGCTGCGGCCCATGCCGGATTCCGAGGTGGCAGCCAGAATCGTCACCGAGTCGCTGTCGTGGTTCGGCTGGCACCGGCATGAGGGGCGGGATTCTGCTTTGTATGAAGACGAAACGGTGAGGCGGACAGTGGTCGAATTCATCTGCGCCGCTCTCGTTCCGGAGGCACGACCGGCAGAGAAAGACTAGGCGAGGGACCGGAGTAATGATCACCGCAAAGTGACCCGCCCGCTTAAGCGCTCCAGACGTTTCTGTCGCCCGGTATGAGATTCAGGCTGCTATGCTCCCCAACGGGCGCAATGGCTGGGCCCCACTCCGCGAGAGTTCCATGCTCCTGCTCGCACCGGACCGGGGGTGACAAGCCGCGTGGCATCGACGACCGCGTCGCCGAGACGGGGCTGGCCCCGTCCCCTCGGCGCGCGGCCGGGACAAGCGCTGAGCGACCGGTTGCCGGTCCCCTGGGCCTTTCCACTGATCGTCTTCGCCATCACCTGGCTGCTGATCCTGGCCGCCTGGTATGGCTCAGCCGTCATCTACGGCCAAGATCATCCGTGGACCTGGCACTTCCTGTTCAAGGACGCTGGCTTTTACCAGGGCATCGCCGAGCAAGGCTACCCGGTGAGGCTGTGGACCGGCAGCCCGGTGGCCGACCGGGCCGCGTTCTTCCCGCTCTTCCCATTGCTGATCCGCCTCATGAGCTATCTGACCGGGGGCGACTACCCGATCGCCGGGCTGATCGTCAGCGTTCTCGCCGGAGCCGCGTCCGCGATCGGCGTCTGGACCCTGGCCGCCCGGGTGCGCGACCACCAGGTCGCTGACCGTGCCGTCGTCCTCTACTGCTTCTTCCCGGGCGCGATGACCTTCGGCATGCTCTACTCGGAGCCGCTCGCCGTCGCTCTCGGCGCGGCCGCCCTGCTCGCGCTCATCGAGCGGCGGTGGCTGCTGGCCGGGGTCATCGGCGCGGCCGGCACCGCAGAGCGGCCGACCCTGATCGTCCTCACCGTGGTCTCAGGAGTTGCCGCCGTCCAGGCAATCTGGACCCGCCGTGAATGGCGCGCGCTGCTCGCCCCGGCCCTTACCCCGCTCGGGTTGCTCGCGTTCTTCGGCTATCTCGGGCACCGCTACCACGATTATGCGTTCTGGTTCCAGATCGAGAAGGCCGGCTGGAACCAGCACATCGACTGGGGCGTTCACACGTTCCGCATCCTGTTCTGGGCTGACCCGGGCACGTCCAAGTACAGGGTCTTCAACGTGGTGCTCATCATTATGTTCATCGCCGCCCTGGCCGGCATCGCCATGACGGTGGCGGCCCGGCTGCCGCTGCCGGTCACGTTGTTCGGCGTGCTCGTGGTGCTGATGAGCGTGATCGCCTACGGGCAGAGCACCAAGCCCCGCTTCGTCTGGGCCGGGTTCACCCTCTTTATCGGGGCAGCCGCGAAATTGCCGAAGGCCATCTACTGGCCCGTGGTCGTTCTCTCCGCAGCCGGTCTCATCTTCCTTACCGGGTGGTGGCCGAACCACAGAATCGGCCCTGCCCCGTGAGCGGGCCAGGCCTGCACCGAGAAGCTGTCCTTGGTGCCCTCGAAGTCGCTGCGGCCGGCCCGGCACCGCCAGCGGACCCTGGCGTCGCGGTCAGTCCCGTGCGGGTGAAAAATCCGGGTTTTTAGGGTTCGGGGCGGCCAATGGCGACGTCTACGCCGGGCGAGTAGTGCACCAGCGGCTCGCCTTCGGGGGCGGGCAGGCCGGCCGTGGTGAGCAGCTGGTCTTCCAGCACGTGGGCTTGAGCGCGGTACAGGGGCCACGGCTGGTGGCAGGCGCGGGCGGAGACCGGGCGGCTGCCGGTGACGCTGAATAGCATCCAGCGGGCGGTCAGGAAGTGCTCCAGTGCGGTGACGTCGGCGGGGGCGATCGGCGCGCCGATGCCGATACGGAGGCGGCAGGTGGCCGGGCGCGGGCCGGGCCAGCGGCGGCGGGACAGGTAGGCGATCTCGTCGCCACGTTCGCCAAGCCGCATCGACGACCAGAAGTACGGCAGGTGGTAGGGCGTGGCTCGCGCGGTAACGACCGCGCCGAGGCGGGACGCGTCGAGGGAGAAGAACCAGATGCCGGACCGCCCCGCATGGTCGCGGACGTAGGTGCGCACGTTCGTTTCGCAGAAGTTGGATACCCAGGGCACCCGCTGGCCGCCTGGCGTGCCCACACGCATGTAGAACGGCACGAGGCCAACCCACGCCGCACCGTCGTAAGTCTCGACATCCAGGCCGTCGGGCAGCAGTCGCTGCACGTCGGCGGCCTCGAACGGCCAGTGCAGGAACGTCAGCCGTTCCCACCGCTGCCGCATGACCGGCCGGTCAACGGTGAACGGGCAGGTGCCCAAGGCATCCGGGGTCTGCGTGGTCATAGCTTTAATTTTGCGGGGTCAGAAGTCCAGCGGGTGCAGCGGGATCACTTCGGTGGTGCTGAGAGCGGCCGCCGAGGCCGCCCGCTAGCTATTCCGGGAGCCGACGCAGGGCTCAACCACCCCGGCGTGCATGTGCGGCTGGGATAGCAGGCGGCTCGGGATGTGGTTAGCCCGGGACACTGTCCGGTGCCTGGATCGCGTCGTGTGATGCAGTACGTCAGGCCCGGGCCGGATCGCGCATGGTGACCCAGCCCGGGCCTCGGCGCATTTCCAGCCGGACGGCGTGCGTCTCATCGACCAGCACCGGAGATGCTATCTGCCGCGCACCTAGGCGGAGACGGAGCTGCCGCACTTGTCGAGGCTGATCGCGATGCCACGGACTGGCGCGCCGCCCACGGCCCGGTTAGGAGCCGGCCCGGGGGGTAGCCCGATTAGGCGATGAACCGACGAAGCTGGGTCCTGTCCCTGCGGGACGAGCTAGGCCAACGTTTGCGTGCCGGACCGTTAATGTGCTCGCCCGAGGAGATGGCCAACATGACCGACAGCGACCCGATCAGATCAACGCCGCCCGAGGAAGAGCCAGCCCCGTGGCCCCAGCAAGAGCCCGATACTTCCCAGGCCGCCGAAGATCCCGGGTACCTTATCGAAACTGGCCAGGCTGCCGCCGAAGACGGCTCGGTCGCTCCGATCATCGGCGGCCTGCCCGCCGTCGAGGGGTCGGCCTGGGATATCGGCGCTCCGCTGGATGATCGCGGTGCTGGTTTGGCTGACCAGCATGGCAACGCACCGGGCCAGGCCAGTCACGAGGACACACGCAGTAGTTGATCGCAGCGACCCGCCGGGCCGGCGATAAGCCGGCCCGGCGGGTCCCGGTCATCTCTCCTCGCCGTCATCCTCGCCCGGCCAGAAACCGGTGAGCTTGCGCGTGCCCTCGGCGCCCGCGCGGTCCACGGCCGCCTTGACCAGCGCGAAGATCGCACCTTGAAGGGCGGCGGCGAGCAGCACCTCGCGCCAGCCTCGCTGCGCGTCGGTCGCCTTGGGCGCCTCGTCCTCGTGCGCGACGAGCTTCCAGATCCGCTTGAAGATCGTCCCGGCCAGGACGCCGCTGAGCACACTGATCAGGATGCTCACCGGCTTGTACAAGATCTTGATCATCGCCGTTTCCACCACCTCACCACGAGGATGCCGACCACGACCGCCCCGGTCGCGATGGCCAGTTGCGTGCGGTACCGCCGGGCGCTTTCGGCTCCCTGGCCCACCGCCCGCTTGACCGGATCAGGTGTCCGGCGCTGCAGCTGTTCCCGGCCCGTCCCGCCCGCCGTCGCGGCCTGCTGCCGGATCTGGCTCGTCTTGTTCCTGGCGCGCTCGGTCACGTCGGCCACCTTGGCCTTGGCGTCGGCCACCTTGGTCTGGGCCCGGGCCTTCACGTCCGCCTTGGCGGCCAGCTGGTCCACCGTGTCGCCGAGCTGCTGGCGGGTCTGCTCGATCTCGGTCTTCAGCTGGTCCGGGTCATCCGGAGGTCGTCCGGCCTGGGCGGCTGGCTCGCTGGTCATCGCCGCGTCCTCTCCTTGATCTCGTCCACGTCGGCCTTCACACTGTGCACTGCCTCCTGCGGCACGGGCGGCGTTGCCTTCTGCAGGCGGCTCTTGCCTACTAGGGCGGCAATCCCGGCCACGGCCAGCAGGGCGACCCCCACGACCAGCGCCGACAGCCACGGCGCCAGCACCCGGCTGATGCCGATGACGGCACAGGCGATCAGGCAACCCAGGCCGTACAGCGCGATGATGCCGCTCCCGCCGAACATCCCCACGCCGATGCCGGCCTGCTTGCCCTTGCGCGTCATCTCCAGCTGGGCCAGCTTCAGCTCGTCTCGCACCAGCGTCGATACCTGCTCGGACATCTGCTTGACCAGATCTCCGGTTGAACGTTCTGGCGCGCCAGACGGTTCGGTTGTCCCGTTAGTTTGGTTCACGATCGTGCCCTTCGAGTGGGTGAGCCGCATGCGCGTACCCAGCCGGCCGGGTGTCTAACGCCGGCGGCGCTCCGAATTCGCCCGTCAGCGCTCAGAACCGCACGACTATCCGTTTGATCCGGCTGGCCGGATGGATATCCCGCTGTTCCGGTAGGGCCGAAAGTCACAATGATCGCGGCCAGGCGGCAACGCCATCCGGGCTGCAGGTCTCTAGGCTGCGGCTGGCGTCCGGGTAGCTTTGGTATAGACCAAAGGTCTAGACCGGAACGCCTGGCACACCGCGGGGTTCCGCTGGATGGGGAGGAAAGATTGTGAGCGCGACCATCGAGTCACTTCAGGCCGAAGCGGCCGGCACCCCGACTGATCCGTGGCGGGGTTTTACCGAGGGTCGCTGGCAGGACTGCATCGACGTGCATGACTTCATTCAGGCCAACGTCACCCCGTACACCGGTGACGCGGCGTTCCTGGCCGGCCCGACCGAGCGCACCCGCGCGCTATGGGCGCGGGTAAGCGGGATGTTCCCGGCGGAGCGGGCGCGCGGCATTTACGATGTGGACGCTCACACCCCCGCGTCGATCACGTCCCATGCTCCCGGGTACATCGACCGGGAGCATGAGCTGATCGTCGGGCTGCAGACCGACGCGCCGCTGCGCCGCGCGATCATGCCCAATGGCGGCCTGCGGATGGTGGAGCAGAGCCTGGCCGCCTACGGCTATACCCTGGACCCTGCGGTCCGGGACATCTTCACTAAGTACCGCAAGACCCACAACGACGGCGTGTTCGACGCCTACCCGGCCCAAGTGCTCGCCGCCCGCAGTGCCCATGTCATCACCGGCCTACCCGACGCCTACGGCCGCGGCCGGATCATCGGCGACTACCGGCGGGTGCCGCTGTACGGCGTCGGCCGGCTCATCACCGCCAAGCGTGCGGAGAAGGCCGCCCTGGACGCTCGCCCGTCTACCGCCGAGATCATCCGGGACCGAGAGGAACTCGCCGAGCAGATTCGCGCCCTCGGCGAGCTAGCCGAGATGGCCGCGTCCTACGGCTACGACGTCACCCGTCCCGCGGCTACCGCCCGTGAGGCGGTTCAGTGGCTGTACCTGGCCTATCTCGCCGCGGTAAAAGAGCAGAACGGCGCGGCGATGTCGCTCGGGCGCACATCGACGTTCCTGGACATCTACCTCGAGCGCGACCAACGCGCAGGATGGCTCAACGAGACCGACGCGCAGGAGTTCATTGACGACTTCGTCATCAAGCTGCGCATCGTCCGGTTCCTGCGCACGCCAGAATACGACCAGCTGTTCTCCGGTGACCCGACCTGGGTGACCGAGGCGATCGGCGGCATCGACCGCGGCGGGCGCCCGCTGGTGACCCGCACCAGCTTCCGCTACCTGCAGACGCTGTACAACCTCGGCTCCGCGCCTGAGCCGAACCTGACCGTGCTGTGGTCCCCGGCACTGCCGGCCGGGTTCAAGCGGTTCTGCGCGCAGGTCTCCATCGACACCAGCTCGATCCAGTACGAGTCCGACGACCTGCTGCGGGCCCGATGGGGTGACGACACCGCGATCGCCTGCTGCGTCTCGGCCATGGAGGTCGGCAAGCAGATGCAATTCTTCGGCGCCCGGGTCAACCTCGCCAAGATCCTGCTGTACGCGATCAACGGCGGCCGGGACGAGATCAGCGGTGATCAGGTCGGCCCGGCCCTGCCACCGCTCACCGGTGACGTCCTCGACTACGGCGACGTCGTGGCACGGTTCGACACGATGATGGGCTGGCTCGCGAAGACCTACGTCGACGCGCTCAACGTCATTCACTACATGCACGACAAGTACGCCTACGAGCGGCTGGAGATGGCGCTGCACGACTACGGCGTGCTGCGCACAATGGCCTGCGGCATCGCCGGCCTGTCGGTCGCCACGGACTCCCTCGCCGCGATCAGGTACGCGACAGTCCGGCCGGTGCGCGACGCTACGGGCCTCATCGTCGACTACGTCACCGAGGGCGAGTTCCCTGCCTACGGCAACGATGACGATCGCGCCGACGAGATCGCGGTCTGGCTGGTGCGAAGCTTCATGGGCAAGGTGCGGCAGCACCAGACATACCGGGACGCGCTGCACACCCAGTCGGTGCTGACCATCACCTCCAACGTCGTCTACGGCAAGCACACCGGCAGCACACCGGACGGCAGGCGGGCCGGCGAGCCATTCGCGCCGGGCGCCAACCCGATGACCGGCCGCGACCGGCACGGCCTGGTTGCCAGCGCGCTGTCGGTCGCCAAGCTCCCGTACAGCCAGGCCGAAGACGGCATCTCGCTGACCCAGTCCATCACCCCGGCCGCGCTCGGCCGCACCCCGGCGGAACGGGCCGGCAACCTCGTGGGCATCCTCGACGGGTACGTCTCCTGCGGCGGGTTCCACATGAACGTCAACGTGCTCGACCGCGCCACGCTGCTCGACGCGATGGACCACCCGGAGAACTACCCGCAGCTGACGATCCGGGTCTCCGGGTACGCGGTCAACTTCGTCCGGCTCACCAGGGAACAGCAACTCGACGTCGTGAGCCGCACGTTCCACGAGTCGGCGTTACCGTGACCGCCGTCATCGAGCCGGGGTGCGGGGTGGCGCAGGCGACTCCGGCTCAGACCCAGGCCGAAATCACCGGTTCCGTGCATTCCTGGGACATATCCACAGGCGTCGACGGGCCCGGCACCCGGTTCGTCGTCTTTACCGCGGGCTGCCCGCTGAGGTGCGTGTACTGCCACAACCCAGACACCTGGTACGGCCGGAACGGGCAGCGGACCAGCGCCAGCGACCTGCTCGCCCTGGCCGCCCGGTACCGGCGGTTCATCGGCGCCGCGGGCGGCGGGCTGACCGTTTCCGGGGGTGAGCCGCTGCTGCAGCCGGCGTTCACCCGGGCCGTCCTGACCGGGGCGAAAGAACTTGGCCTGCATACCGCGCTCGACACCTCCGGCTACCTCGGCTGCCGCGCCGACGATGCGCTGCTGGACGCCACCGACCTGGTCCTGCTCGACATCAAGGCCTACGACCAGGCCATCGCCCGGCGAGTGACCGGCCGTGGCACAGCCCCGACGCTCGCGTTCGCCCGTCGGCTCGCCGCCCGCCACCAGACCGTCTGGGTGCGTTTCGTTCTCGTCCCAGGCTGGACCGACGATCCCGGTGACGTAGCGGCGATCGCGGGATTCGCCGCCTCCCTCGGCAACGTCGAACGGGTCGACATACTCCCCTTCCATACGCTCGGTGCCGCCAAGTACGCCGCGCTCGGCCTGCCTTACCCCTGCGGCGAGGTACAGCCGCCCACGGCCGGGCAGATGGACCTGGTCCGCGCGGCGTTCACCGCCGCGGGCCTCTACACGGTCTGACGGGGCGGCCCTCTAGACGCCGCCGTCCCGGATCGCCTCGAACTCCTGCGGGGTCAGCTCCAGGCTCGCGGCCGCGATGTTCTCCTCGGCGTGGGCGGGGGATCCGGTACCTGGGATGGGCAGTATCTGCGGCGAGCTGGCCAGCAGCCAGGCCAGCACGACCTGGTACTGGGTGACGCCGAGCCGCTTGGCCGCCACGGCCACCCCGACGTTCTTGTCCGCCTCCTGGATCGGGGCCCAGGGCAGGAAGACCAGATCGTCCTGCTCGGCCAGGTCCACCAGCGACGCCGATTGCCGGTCGGACACGTTGTAGCGGTTCTGGACGGACACCACCGGGACGATCTGCTGCGCCTCGCGCAGCTGCTCTTCGGTCACGTTGGAGATGCCGACGTGCCGGATCTTGCCCTCGCTCTTCAGCTCGGCGATCGCGCCTACCGACTCGGCCAGCGGCACTTTCGGGTCGGGGCGGTGGAACTGGTACAGCGGGATCTGGTCGAGCTTGAGCCGCCGCAAGCTGCCCTCGCACGCCTCCCGCAGGTGCTCCGGGCGCCCGTCGGCGTCCCAGCGGTTCGGGCCCGGCCGGACCAGGCCGCCCTTGGTCGCGATGACCAGATCGTCCGGGTACGGGTGCAGGGCCTCGGCGATCAGGGTCTCGCTGACCTCCGGACCGTAGGAGTCCGCGGTATCGATGAAGTTGACGCCCAGCTCGACGACGCGCCGCAGCGTGGCGATGGCCTGATCCCGGCTGGGCGGCTCGCCCCAGATGCCCGACCCGGTGATCCTCATAGCGCCGAAACCCAGACGGTTGACGGTCAGGTCACCGCCGATGTCGATGGTCCCGGCCGCCGCCGCGTTTGGCTGAGCGTTCACGCAATACCTCCTAGGTCGTCGTCAGCGTCAGCCTCTCATGCCCCGCCCCCGCGGGGGTCCGCCGGGGGCCGCCTGATCAGGTGCGGGGCGTCAGGAGCTGAAGACGAAGTGCTCGATGATCGCGGCCAGCTCAAGGGGAGCGTCGCCCTGCAGGCTGTGGCCGGCTTCCTCGACGTGAATGACCTGGGCGGAAGGCAGGCGGCGCAGCAGTTCCCGTTCGTTGTCGTCGGCCAGCACCGAGTCCGGCCGCATGCCCCGGGCGAGCAGCAGCGGCACGGTGATCGACGACAGCGCCTCCCAGAGCGGCCCGTAGCGGGTACCGGCGGCCGGGCTGGCCGGCCCGGGGGCGACTGGTGCGGGGCTGGCCGAGGCCGCGGGATGGCGGTGCCGGGCCCACCGCCACACCCAGGCGCCGTCGGGCTGCTGTTCGGCGTTGTGCAAGATGCCCCGCCGCAGGGACGACCGGGACCGGCCCGGGTTGAACCGGGCCGTCCGCTCCAGCAGCTCGTCCAGGCTGGCAAAGCGGCCCGGCCCGGTGACGAAGTCGGTGATGTGCTGAGCCCGCTGCGCCTTTATCCCCGGCAGCACATCGACCAGGACGATCTTGCGGACCAGTTCCGGCGCCTGGGCGGCGAGCGCGATGGCCGTGAGCCCGCCCAGAGACATGCCGATCACCGCCTTGGCGGCCGGGGCGAGCTGGCGGATGGCCGCCGCGACGTCGACCGCGTTGCCGTGCGGGTCCAGCTGGCCTTCGGGGAAGTTTCCGGGGCCATCGGAATGGCCGTGTCCGGGGAGGTCGATGGCCAGCAGGGGACGGCCGAGTGCCATCGCGACCGTGTCCCAGGTATGGGCGTTCTGGGATCCGCCGTGCAGCAGGACCAGTTCCGGGCTCCGGTCTTGCCACACCAGCGCGCTCAGCCGCCGGCCGCGGGACATGGGGTCCACCTCGGCGAAGGCCCGCCGCACTATCGGCGGGCTGTCAAAGGGCAGGCCGTACTCGGCGGCGTTCTCGTGGAACAGCCCGAATTCGTCGTAGTCGACCCGGCCAGTCACAGAGCCCAGTATGGCCGACCGTTAGTACGGAGCACTGGTTGTCTATTTTTTCAATCTGATTAGTTGTCAAAAGGTAAGATCGAACCGTGAGCACGATCGGATCGCAACCCCGGCCGCCGATCCGGATCGGCGTCATCGGAGCCACCCCAGCCAGGGGCTGGGGAACCGCCGCCCATCTCCCCGCGCTTCAGGCGCTCGGGGAGTTCGAGGTCACCGCCGTGGCCACCACGCGGCTGACCACGGCCAGGGCCACCGCGGAGGTCTTCGGGGTTCCGCTGGCCTTCGCCGACGACGCCGAGCTGGTGTCCAGCCCGGCGGTGGACGCCGTGGCGATCGCGGTCAAGGTCCCCGAGCACGACCGGCTGATCCGCGCCGCCCTGGCGGCCGGCAAGCACGTGTTCTCGGAATGGCCGCTCGGGGTCGACCTCGGCCAGGCGGTCGCCCTGGCCGATCTGGCCCGGGCGGGCGGCGTGCAGCACATCGTCGGGCTGCAGGGATACCATGCGCCGGGAGCACTGTTCGTTCGGGAGTTGATCGAAAATGGCGACATCGGCCAGCTGCTGACGGTCAGCGTGGTCGCGGCCGGGGGGCCGGCGGGACGCCGGATCCCGCAGGCCAACGTCTACGCCACCGATGCGGCCGCCGGGGCCACCGTGCTCAGCATCTCGACCGGCCACATCCTGGCTACCCTGGCCCGGGCGGTCGGGGAGTTCCGCCAGCTGTCGGCCGTCGTGGCCCTGATCAACAAGGAGACCACCGTCATCGAGACCGGGCAGACCGTGCCACGCCTGGCGGCATCCACATCACCGACTGGGCCATCTCCCTCAGCAAGCCGGACGGATCGGCCACGGACCTGCCGGTGCCCGGGCGCTTCAGCCCGGTACCCGCCACGGTGCCCGCCGGGCCGCCGAGAAACGTCGCCGCGCTGTACCGCGAGTTCGCCCGGGCGATCAGCTACGGTCAGCCGGCCGTGCCAGACTTCGCCACCGCCGTCCGGTACCACCAGCTGCTGGAGACCATCCAGCGAGCTTCGGACACCGGGATCCGCCAGGAAGCCGTCGGCTAGGCCGCCATGAGCGGTCCCGCCAAACTGCCCATCGTCGAATGCGGCGACCCGGTCCTGCGCCGCCCGGCTGAGCCGGTCGCCCCCGCCGAGCTACGCACCAGAAAGCTCAAGCGGCTCATCGCGGCGATGCGGGTCACCATGGAAGCCGCGCCTGGCGTCGGGCTGGCTGCGCCCCAGGTCGGCGTGCCCATCCAGCTCGCCGTGCTGCAGGATGGCCCGGAGCGCTGGGGTCAGCTGACCGAGGACGAACGGACCGCCAGGGAACGGAACGGCCTGGAGTTCACCGTCCTGGTCAATCCCGTGCTCCGGCCCGTCGACGACGGCGATACCGTCAGCTTCTACGAAGGGTGCCTGAGCGTCCCCGGGCTCACCGGAGTGGTGACCCGCCACCGCGCCGTGCGAGTCGAAGCGCTCGACGAGCACGGCCAGCCCGTCGACCGGGTGTTCTCGGGCTGGGCGGCCCGCATCGTCCAGCACGAAGTCGACCACCTCGGCGGCCGCCTGTACCTGGACCGGGTCGAGACCAGATCGCTGTCCACCACCGGTAACTACGCTGGCCTGTGGGCTGGGCGGCCGCCGGAAGACGCGGCCGCCTCCCTCGGGTTCACGCTGCGATAGGGATCTAATCCCGTAGCCATGGCACCTCGTCCGGCGCGTACCGGTACGCGCGGGAGACCCCGGCGGCGAAGCGTGTTCTGGTCGACCATAAAACCTAGTATTACGATAGATATTGGGTATTTTCTACCCGGCTGCGGTAGTCCACTTCGTCTAGCGAAATACTGGACAAAGTCATTCCGTTGTACCTGTTGCCCCTGATCGGAAGGACGTGCTTATCCGTGACGAGTGCCCAGCCGGGCCGGCCGGCTCCCTTGCACCTGGCGGTTGCCCTCGACGGCGCTGGCTGGCATCCCGCCGCGTGGCGGGAGGCCGACGCCCAGCCGCAGCGATTGTTCACCGCCGGTTACTGGACCGAGCTGGCTCAGCAGGCCGAGCGCGGCCTGCTGGACTTCCTCACCATCGAGGATGCGCTGAACCTGCAGTCCGACGACCACTTCGAGGCCGACTCCCGGACCGACCGGGTCCGGGGGCTGCTCGACGCAGCGCTGATCGCGGCGCGGGTCGCGCCCGCTACCCGGCACATCGGGTTCGTGCCGACCGCGATCACCTACCACACCGAACCGTTCCACCTCTCCAAGGCCATCGCCACCCTGGACTACGTGAGCAGCGGCCGGGCCGGGATCCGGGTCCAGGTCGGCGCCCGCGCCGACACGGCGGCCCACTTCGGCCGCCGGGAGGTCGAGCCGCTGCGACGGGACCGCCTCACCGATCCGGTGGTGCAGCGGCTGATCACCGACCGCTTCGACGAGGCCGCCGACTACGTGGAGGTGCTGCGCCGGCTCTGGGACAGCTGGGAAGACGACGCGGAGATCCGCGACGTGGCCACCGGCCGCTTCATCGACCGGGACAAGCTGCACTACATCGACTTCGAAGGCCGCTGGTTCTCGGTGAAGGGGCCGTCGATCACCCCGCGGCCGCCGCAGGGCCAGCCGGTCGTCGCCGCGCTCGGCCACGGCAGCGTGCCGTACCAGCTGATCGCCCGCTCGGCCGACGTCGGGTTTGTCACCCCGCACGACGCGGCCCACGCCGCCGAGATCGTGGCGGAGATCCGGGCCGCGCAGGCCAGCGCCGGCCGGGCCGGCCAGACCGTGCATGTCTTCGGTGAGCTGGTGGTCTTCCTTGATGACACCGAGGCCGCCGCCGTCGCCCGCAAGCAGCGCCTCGACGAGCGCGCCGGGACCGAGTACCGCAGCGACGCCCAGATCCACGCCGGCACTGCCGCCGGCCTGGCCGACCTGCTGCAGGACTGGCAAGCCGGCGGCCTTTCCGGCTTCCGGCTGCGGCCGGGCGCCCTGCCGCACGACCTGACCCAGATCACCGGGCAGCTTGTCCCCGAGTTGCAGCGCCGCGGCCTGTTCCGCACTGGCTACGAGGCGGACACGCTCCGGGGGCTGCTCGGCCTGGGCCACCCCGCCAACCGCTATGCCGCCGCCTGACCGACGTCGAGGACACACGAACCATGACTAAGCAGCTTCACCTGGCCGCGCACTTTCCCGGCGTGAACAACACGACCGTGTGGAGCGACCCCGCGGCCGGCAGCCACATCGAGTTCGACTCGTTCCGCCAGTTCGCCCAGACCGCGGAGCGAGGCAAGTTCGACTTCCTGTTCCTCGCCGAAGGGCTGCGGCTGCGCGAGCAGAACGGGCTGATCTACGACCTCGACGTGGTCGGCCGGCCCGACACGTTCACGATCCTGGCTGCCCTGGCCGCGGTGACCGAGCACGTCGGGCTGACCGGCACGATCAACTCCACGTTCAACGAGCCCTACGAGGTCGCCCGCCAGTTCGCCAGCCTCGACCACCTCTCTGGCGGCCGGGCGGCGTGGAACGTGGTCACCTCCTGGGACGCCTTCACCGGGAAGAACTTCCGCCGTGGCGGCTACCTGGCCCAGGGCGACCGCTACGAGCGGGCCCGGACCTTCCTGGCCACGGCGAACGAGCTGTGGGACTCCTGGCACGGCGACGAGATCCTGGCTGACAAGGACACCGGCCAGTTCCTGGCCACCGCGGACCCGGGGGCCTTCCGCCACCGGGACGCGTTCTTCGACATCGCCGGGCAATTCAACGTGCCACGCTCCCCGCAGGGGCGCCCGGTGATCTTCCAGGCGGGCGACTCCGACGAGGGCCGCGACTTCGCCGCCGCGTCGGCGGATGCGATCTTCTCCCGTCATTCCACGCTGGAGGCGGGGCAGGCCTTCTACGCCGACGTGAAGGGCCGGCTGCCTAAGTTCGGCCGCACCCGCGGCGAGCTGCTGATCCTGCCCGCGGCCACGTTCGTGCTCGGCGACACCGACGCCGAGGCGGCCGAGATCGCCCGCGAGGTGCGGCGGGCCCAGGTCTCCCCGCAGACCGCGCTGAAGTTCATCGAGCAGCTGTGGAACACCGACTTGTCCGGCTTCGACGTCGACGGGCCGCTGCCCGCCTTCGACCCGGTGGTCAGCGACAACCTGATCTCCAAGGGCCGGGCCAGCGTTCGGATGTTCGCTAAGGACCCGGTCACGCTGGCTAACGAGTGGCGGGCCCGGGCCGAAGCCGGGAGCCTATCGGCCCGGGAGGTCGTCATCGAGACGACCGGCCGGCAGTCGTTCATCGGCTCGGCGGAGACGATCGCGACGACGCTCAACGAGCTGGTCCAGGCCGACGCCGCCGACGGCTACATCCTGGTCCCGCACATCACCCCCGGCGGACTGGTGCCGTTCGTCGACCAGGTCGTCCCGCTGCTGCAGGAGCGCGGGGTGTTCCGCGCCGACTACACCGGCACCACGCTGCGCGACCACCTCGGCCTTGACCCGATAACCCCGCTGGGGGTGTCACCGGGCCGCACCGGCCAGACGGCAACCGCCCGGGCCGCCTCATGAGGTTCATCACCATCACGCTGATCGTGCATGCCCCGGACCCGCGCACCGGCGAGCAGAAATCCACCCAGGACCGGTTCCGCGAAGTGCTCGCCAGCGCGAGCCTGGCCGAGGAACTTGGCTTCGACGGGTTCGGGGTCGGGGAAAGGCACGAGCGGCCGTTCGTTTCGCCCTCCCCGGCCGTGGTGCTCAGCCACGTCGCCGCCCGGACCACGCACATCCGGCTGTTCACCGCGGTCACGACGCTGTCGCTGCTCGACCCGGTGCGCGCGTTCGAGGACTACGCCACCCTGGACCACCTGTCCGGCGGCCGGCTCGAGCTGATCATCGGCAAGGGCAACGGCGCCGCCCAGCGCGAGCTGTTCCACGTCACGCCCGAGGATCAGTGGGAGCGCAACGCCGAGTCCTACGAGGTGTTCCGGCGGCTGTGGCGCAACAACAAGATCACCTACGAGACGAAGTTCCGGCCACCGCTGACCGACGCCGAGGTGTGGCCGCGGCCGCTGCAGCGCCCGATCCGGGTCTGGCACGGCAGCGCCACCAGCAAGGAATCGGTCGACCTGGCGGCCCGGTACGGCGACCCGCTGTTCTCAGCCAACGTCACCAACCCGATCGAGCCCTACGCGGAACTGATCCGCTACTACCGCGAGCGGTGGGCCCACTACGGGCACGATCCGGCGGCGATCGCGGTCGGCGCGGGGACGGCCGGCTACTACGCGATGCGCAGCTCCCAGGACGCGATCGACGCCTACCGCCCGGTGTTCGCCGGCTACCTGGCCTTCCAGGAAAGGCTCGGCGTCCAGCCAGTGTTCGGGACGCTGGAGGACTTCATCGAGCGCTCGTCGGCCCTGATCGGCAGCCCGGCCCAGGTGATCGAGAAGGTGCACCGCTATCACGAGCAGTTCGGTCACTCGGTCATGCACCTGCACGCCGACGCCGGCGGGCTCACCGACGCGCAGCACCGGGCCAGCCTCGAATTGTTCCAGTCCGACATCGCCCCGGTGCTGCGGCGCGAGATCCCCGACCCTCCCTGGGGCTGGGGCGGCGGCCCGATCGGCGACGATGCCGTGCCCGCCCGGGCCGCCTTGTCGCAGTCGGCAGGATCCGCGGATGCGGTGAGTGATATCGCCGCGGCCCAGCCCGTCGCCACCACCGGTTGAGAAGGAAGACCACATGACCGCCACCCCGCTGACCGTGCTGGACCTCGTCCCGATCTCATCCGGGTCGAACGCGGCCCAGGCGCTGCGGAACAGCATCGACCTGGCCCAGCAGACCGAACGGCTCGGCTACGCCCGCTACTGGTTCGCCGAGCACCATCTCAACCCCGGTGTGGCCGGCACCTCCCCGGCCGTGGTGCTGGCGCTGACCGCCGCCGCGACGTCGACGATCCGGCTCGGCTCCGGGGCGGTGCAGATGGGGCATCGCACCGCCCTGGCTACGGTCGAGGAGTTCGGCTTGCTCGACGCGCTGCACCCGGGGCGCTTCGATCTCGGCCTAGGCCGCTCGGGCGGCCGGCCGCGGGAGCCCAAGGCTCCCGCACTGGCCGGCGGCGGCGCCGCGGCCACCGTGGCGGGCGGCCGGACCCCGAACGGACTGCTCATCCCGCCGCGGTTCTCCCTCCAGCACCTGCTCGGCTCGCCCCGGTTCGCCATGCAGAAGACACTGCTGCAGCTGCCGCATGCGGAGCCGCAGAATTACACCGAGCAGGTCGGTGACGTGCTGGCTCTGATCGCCGGGACCTACCGTTCCCCGGAGGGGGCGGAGGCCCACATCGTCCCCGGCGAGGGCGCGGCGCTGGAGATCTGGATCCTTGGCAGCAGCGGCGGTGAAAGCGCCGAGGTGGCCGGCCAGAATGGCCTGCGTTTCGCCGCGAACTACCACGTCAGCCCGGCTACCGTGCTCGAGGCGGTGGACGGCTACCGGGCCGCGTTCCGTCCTTCCGCGGTTCTGCGCCAGCCCTACGTCAGCGTGTCAGCCGACGTCGTCGTGGCCGACACCGAGGCCGCGGCCCGTGAGCTGGCCACCGGGTACGGCCTGTGGGTGCGCAGCATCCGCACCGCCGAAGGTGCCATTCAGTTCCCCACCCCCGAGCAGGCCCGCCGCCACGTCTGGAGCGACGCCGACCGCGAGCTGGTCGGCGACCGCATCGACACCCAGTTCGTCGGCAACCCGGGCCAGGTCGCGGACCAGCTGGAACGCCTCCGCGACGCCACCGAAGCCGACGAACTGATCGTCACGACCATTACCCACGACCACGCCGACCGCGTCCGTTCCTACCAGCTGCTCGCCGAGGAATGGGCCCGGCGATAATCGCTGAGCGAGGGCTGAAACCCCCGCCCGTTCGGTATATATGTCTGAACGGGGAGGCAGGCGGCAATGACTTCATCGGGATCCGCGGACCCCCACGACGAGTCCGCGGCGGAGCGCGCGGACCGGAATCTCGCCGAGCTGCTGCAGGAACTGCGGGTGGCGGGCCTGGGCGTGCAGGTCCTCTTCGGGTTCCTGCTCTCGCTGCCCTTTACCAATCGGTTCACCCGGCTCAGCGGCGGCCAGCGGGACCTGTACCTGGCCTGCCTGGTGCTGGCCGCGGTCGCCACGGCGCTGCTGCTGGGGCCAGTCGCCTACCACCGGCTGGTGTTCCGCCGCGGGCAGAAGGAGAGCCTCGTGCAGGCGGCCAGCGTGATGGCGATAGCCGGCTTGGTCACCGTCGGCCTGGCCGTGTCGGTGGCAGTGCTGCTGGTGGCCAGCTTCGTCACCAGCGGTCTGGCCGCCGGGCTGATCACCGCGCTCATCGCCTGCATGTTCGGGCTGCTGTGGTTCGCCTTCCCGCTCACCCGCCGCTAGACCTGGTGAACGGTCACCGTACTTCGTAGCGCGTAGCGGCAAGCGTCCGGGCACGAGCGGCCTCGGGGATAGCGTTAACCGCATGGCGATCATGACGCGGCTGCTTGGCCGGACGCAGACGGACGTGACCATCCTCGGCTATGGCGCCATGGAGCTGCGAGGCGCGCCGGCCGGACCCGAGATAGCGGACTCCGGCGCCGGGCGGCTGCTCAATGCGGTCCTCGACGGCGGGATCAGCCTGATCGACACCTCGCCCGACTACGGCCGGAGCGAGGAACTCATCGGGCGTTACCTGGGGCACCGGCGCGATGAGTTCTTCCTCGCCTCCAAGTGCGGCTGCCTCATGGAGGTGCCCGCGGGCTCGCGGCCGCCGTACCCGCACGATTACAGCCCCGGCAACGTCCGCGCGGTGGTCGAGCGGTCGCTGCGGCGGCTCGGTACGGAGTACCTGGATCTGGTCCAAGTGCACATGTCCCCGAGCCGGGCCACGCTGGCGGAGAACCACACGGTCCAGACGCTCCAGGAGCTGCGGGACGAGGGTAAGGTCCGGTTCATAGGCATCTCAGGCATCCTGCCTGACCTGCCCGACCACCTCGCGATGAACGTCTTCGACGCCTTCCAGATTCCCTACTCGGCCGTCCAGCGCGACCACGAGGACCTCATCACCGAGGCGGCGGAGGCGGGCGCGGGAACGCTCATCCGGGGCGGCGCGGCCCGCGGCGCGGCGTCGGAGGAGAAGAACTGGCGGATCGGCCCGCTCACCCAGGAACCGGGCCTTGGCCAGCGCAACTGGGAGACCTCGGGCATCGAGGACCTGCTCGCGGACGCGGGCATATCCACGATGGAGTTCATCCTCCGCTTCACCCTCAGCCACCCGGGCCTGTCGACCACCATCGTCGGCACCGCGAACCCGGCGCACCTGGCCACCAACATCGCGACAGCCGAGAAGGGGCCCCTCCCTGCCGACCTCTACGAAG
>Ga0182030_10007497_pt1 | contig 22739 bp, 21 predicted proteins | sample 812S3MmetaG_FD_121299 | JGI IMG/M metagenome (GOLD analysis project Ga0182030, IMG submission 121299) | Permafrost microbial communities from Stordalen Mire, Sweden - 812S3M metaG (Illumina Assembly) | ecosystem: Environmental > Terrestrial > Soil > Wetlands > Permafrost | place: Sweden...
AGTCAAGCAGATCAGGAATTATGGAAGGCGCGCCGAGGGCATCAAGGCCGATATCCGCGATATTGCCGCATTGCGCACGATCGCGGACCAGGTCGAACGCTCTCATGGCAAGATCGACATTGTCGTCGCCAACGCCGCGATCCAGCGCTGGAAGCCTCTGCTGGAAATGGAAGATGCCGACTGGCGTGACGTGATCGACAATAATCTGAATGGAACGGCCAACACGGTCAGAGCCTTTGCTCCCAAGATGGTCGCGCGCAAGAAGGGGCGTTTGATCCTGCTTTCGTCGATGCAAGGAAAGCATGGGACCAAGGATGCCGCGAGCTATTCCGCATCGAAGTGGGGAATTCTTGGACTGATGAAGTCAGCTGCGATGGAACTCGGCGAGCACAACATCACGGTCAATGCGGTGATCCCGGGTTTGGTCGATACGGCGCTCACGCGCTATGACAAGAGGCTGAGCGAGACGATCGGCGAAACCGGCCGCCCGAAGGACGAGCATCCTTCGCCTCAGAAAGCGTGGGATATCCGTGCACCGACCGTGCCCCTGAAGGTCGGCTGGCTGCAGCCGGATGATATCTCTCCGGTTGCGGTGTTTTTGGCCTCGGACGCCGCCAACATGGTCACCGGCGCCGAATACGAAGTCACCGCCGGCGATAGTGCCAAAGATACTTAACGGCAGGGCGCAAGCCCGTGCGACGGGGGCTCGACGCACAACCAAAGCCCGCCTAAGCGGGCCTTGGTTGGATCTTTGCCATCTACATTTTGTCGGGCTTGTTCTGCTTGTCCAGGGGTCTCACGCCCTGGCTGCTGTCGGGCATCCTGTCCCTGCCCTGGTCGCCGTTGGCATCGCTGCCGCCTGAGGTGGACGTTCCGCTGCCGCTTACGCTCGGCTTCATTGAGCTTCCCGTCGTCGGGGATGTGCCGGGAGTGGCGGAACTCGCGGCGGGATCTCCCATTGTGGAACCCCTGCCGCTGGCTGCACCGTTTTGGGCGAGGGCGCTGGCGCCGCTGAGCGCCAATGTCGCGGCGAGTGCAATTGCTGATGACTTCATGGCCGTTCCTTTCCGTGTACCACGATAATGGTTTTCCGAAACCCGGGTTCCACGCTCTGCCCGATAACGCATGGAACGCTAAGCCAACGAGGAACGATCGGCGACCTGCGCCATTGCCGGGTCGGGGGCTTTACTTCTGGAGAAGAACCCATGCAGCTCGACAACAAAAAAATAGCCATCCTCGCCACCAACGGCTTCGAACAGGCTGAACTCGAGGTCCCACGCGACAGACTGAAAGCGGCGGGAGCCACGGTCCACATCGTTTCGCTGGAGGCCGGTGAAATCAAAGGATGGGACAAGAAGGACTGGGGACGACCGGTCAAGGTCGACAGGACATTGGGCGACGTTTCGGCCGATGAGTACGACGCGCTGGTGCTGCCGGGCGGTCAGATCAATCCGGACCTTCTGCGCGTGGAACCCAAGGCGCTCTCCTTCATCAAGGATATCTTCAACCAGAACAAGATCGTCGCCGCGGTTTGCCATGCGCCCTGGCTGCTGATCGAAACCGGCATCGCCAAAGGCCGTAAGATGACGTCGTACAAGTCGATCAAGACGGACGTCGCCAACGCCGGCGCGAAATGGGAGGATTCGGAAGTGGTGGTCGACAACGGGGTCATTACATCCCGCAACCCCGGCGACCTGGAAGCCTTCAGCGCCAAGATCATCGAAGAGGTTGCCGAAGGCAAACATACCAGGCGCAGTGCCGCCTGATATCTTCCTTCGTTCTGCGACAGACTTATCGGATGGGCATCGCAATGACGCTGCGATGCCCTCCGAGGTCTATGGTTCGCTCGAAAGCGGGCTGGCGATATTTTCCAGCGATTTTCCCTCGGCGTCGATGCCGAGACTCCATTCCGTCCCGGCAGCGACCAAAAGCAGCGATGCGGACAGCGCGTAGCCGAAGCTGACCCGCCAGCTCGACCCGGATCCGATCAGCCAGCCAAACAGGAGGGGCGACAGGCTGCCTCCGATCGCGGTTCCCAGCGCATAAAAGCAGGCGATCGCCAGGGCTCGGGTTTCCAGCGGGAATATCTCGCTTGCGGTGAGATAGGCCGAGCTCGCCGCCGCCGAGGCAAAGAAGAAGATCATCAGCCATGCGGCGGTCTGGCTGACTTCGGTGAGTAACCCCGCTCCGAACAGCAGCGCGGTGACGAGCAGAAGCGCCCCGCTGATCGCGAACGTCCCCGCGATCATCTTGCGGCGGCCGACGGTATCGAACAGGGTGCCGAGCAGCAACGGGCCGCAGAAATTGCCGAGCGCCAGCGGCAGCAGATAGAAGCCGACATTCTGTTCCGGCACGTGATAAAAGTGGGACAAAATAATCCCGTAACTGAAGAATACCGAATTGTAGAGAAACGACTGCGCCACCATCAGCGTCAGCGCCAAAACGCTTCGGCTGCGGTTCTTTCCCAGCATGGACCCGAAGATCATGCCGAGCCCGAACGATTTTCTGGGATGAACGGTGAGACTACCTTCCGCCGGCGGCAGCTTGCGCCCGGTGCGAGCCTCGACATCGCTTTCGATCCCGCGGACCGTCTGTTCGGCCTCTGCTGCCCTGCAGTGGGTGACGAGCCATCTCGGGCTTTCCGGGACGAAGCGTCTGAGCAGCAGAATCGAAAGTCCGAGCACCCCACCGATGCCGAAGCCGAGCCGCCAGCCGACGTCGACCGCGAACAGGCTTTGATCAAGCAACAACGGTGTGACCGCGGCCCCGGCCGCCGCCCCGACCCAGAAGCTGCCGTTCACGATCAGATCGATGCGGCCACGATATTTTGCCGGGATGAGTTCGTCGATCGCCGAGTTGACGGCGGCATACTCGCCGCCGATGCCCATGCCGGTCAGCATCCGGAAACAGGCAAAGCTCAGAAAATCCCAGGCGAACGCGCTCAACAGCACGCCGGCCAGATAGACGATCAGGGTGGCATAAAACACCAGCCGGCGACCGAAGCGGTCGGTTATCCAGCCCGAAACAAGCGCGCCGGCCACGGCTCCGACAACGTAGGACGACGCTACCGCCCCCAAATCCGCAGCCGACAGATGCAGCGTCTGGGCGCTCTGCAGCGCCGGCCCGAGCGCGCCGACAATGGTGACTTCGAGTCCATCGAGAATCCAGGTGACGCCGAGGCCGACCACGATCAGCAGGTGAAAGCTGCTCCAGGGCAACCGGTCGAGCCGAGCTGGAATATCGGTTTTGACCGGCGCGCCGCGCGGCGACGATGAGTGTGCGACCGACATGCGGCAAGCGAGCTCCCTGGTGGAGCTAACCTGCGCATGATGGAGAGGTTCCTGGGGCTTCGGCCGGTCGTTTCTTAGAACAGCCGCGCTGGTCTCTGACCCGGTCGGAACAAACTTCAAAATCGTCCGTTTTTCCGATTCACAACACGGGAGAGGCCACATGGCAACGGAAGCAAGAGAGACAGGCAACCTGATCGGCAGCGACAAGGTCGAAGGCACGGCAGTTTACGGCGCCGACCAACAGAAAATCGGTTCCATCGAGCGCGTCATGATCGACAAGATAAGCGGCAAGGTATCCTACGCCGTTCTGAGCTTCGGAGGATTTCTGGGAATCGGCGACGACCATTATCCGCTTCCCTGGCAATCCCTGAAATACGACACCAGCCTCGGCGGCTACATCACCGGCATCACGCTCAAGCAGCTCGAGGGCGCGCCCAGATACGGCAACGACAACGCGTGGAACTGGTCCGACGCTTCACGGACGCGGTCGGTGAATGACTATTACGGCATTCCCTACGTCGCCTGAAGAACAAGCCGTGCTTTGGACGCGATGCCCCAACGGCCTCGGCATTGCAATGCCGGGGCCGTCGGTTGGGCGAGATCATCGTTCCGCACGATAGGCGTGACAACCTAATTTGCCCGCCATCGGACATATGAAGGCGCGATGACTGACGGGGCCAATCCATTCGCGGAATTCGATCTCGTCAGAGCCATCGCATTGCGATGGACACTGCGCGATATCAGCGCAAGACGCTTGAAGTTGAGTCCTGTCTCGGATGCCGATTTGCACCTGCTGATCGAATTGGGGCTGGTCGAGCTGCAACACGACTCGCCGGTTCTCACACCGGCAGGAATGGCGGTCCTGGATTGACTGGCGGTTTTCGCCGACCCCGACGGCCATCCGGCTATCGGAGCTTTTCGTTCAAAAAGCACAGTCCGTCGTAGGTGAGGCGGGTCTCGCTGGTCTCACCGTCCGCGACTTCGGCCTCGAGGAAAGTCTCGAGGTCGCCCAGGGCCTGGTTGAATTTCTCCTCAATACCCATCATGCATGTTTGTTTTATGCGTTCGATCGGCTTTTCGAGAATGTTTATTTCCGTGGCCATCTTCAAAAAACGGCCGGGTAAATCTTTCGTTCCGCCGAAACTCATGCTCCCGGCTTCGACATTTCCGGCGGAATGAACCGCAGCAAAGCAGCCACCGCGCGGGGGCCCTGCTCCGACGCCGCAGGAATACCGCGCGTTCTATGACGGCCGGGGCCGCCAACCGGCAAACTCGACAACCCGATCTTTCTTGAATTGCTGGTACGCGACGATTGCCCGGTTCGACAGCACCAGCTTGTTTCGCCTCCCGGCCCTTATCATCAGATCGATCGTTTCGGTGAGAAAGCGGTTCGCCACCGCGACGTCCTCGATCTCCCCGCTCGCCTGAAGATAATTCCAGGCAATATCGAAAGACTCCTCCAGAAGCGCCGACAGGCTCATTGCCAGATCCCGATCATCCAAGCGAGAACGCATTCTCCGGGCGCCGGTTCCGGCTCGAAGCACGCCGGGCGCGGGGACCGAGACGCCGCGGGCTTTCGGAGTCAGAAACCGCGGTGAGGTACCTGGCGGCGAGGCTTCGGAGCAAAAAACTCGCGCAACCGGATTGGTTCCCGGCATCTAAAATAATATTCCGCAATGGTAGAGTCGGCGACCGGACAGATTTCAGGATTATTTCTTAGCTATGATTATTTTACCGTAAAGACTGACGTGCGGCGTGCGAAAGATAAGGCCGACAACATGTCCCTGTCCCTGACAGATGTCCCGCTTTCGCCGGTCGAGCGGCCGCGTTGCGCCAGATGTCGAACTCCCATGAATCTGACCGGCATCACGCCTCGCCGCGATTGCTCCGAGAAGCGGATTTTCGAGTGTCCGAAGTGCCGATACATCGACACCAAACTCGTCACCGATCCGCTCCGGTCGAAAGAGATCAACCGCTTGGCTGACAATGTCCGACCACCCGCTTGACCTCGTGCTCGTCCAGATCGGGATGAGGGTCGGGATGGCCTGTGTCATCGCCGCCGTCATCGCCGTCGGTGCACTTTTCGTCATCCGATTTTTAGCCGAGACCGGCTGATGCTATCGGCGATTTTCACGATCGACGTCGGCGGAAAGCCTACCCTCAGCTTCGAGGCCAGGAACTTGCGCGAATCCTGGGAGCTCTGTCACGAGGAATGGTTGCGCGATGACATCGCGCGGCTCAAATCCGGCGGCATTCCGCTATGGGACGGCAAGGCGCCTCTGAAGAGCCGATATGCCACGCAAGCCGAAAGGTCGGTTTTTCTCGAAGCCGCCGGCGAACCTTCGCCCGACGATATGGTGTTGGCGTATTTGGTCGAGATCGACGCTGAATCTGTCCGGTAGAGCGGCGCCTTCGAGGGCCTTCCGGCTTGGCATGCTCTGACGATCGGTTCGGGCAACCGGCATCAGCCGAGGAGCCCTTTACCTATCGCGCAGGACGCCGAGCCCTTCGGTGAAGACCTCGATCCCGACCGCGTAGCTCTGGTCGTAATCGAGCGGCTCCAGAAATGACGCGGCTGCCTCGTGCAACACAAAGCCGCGCAAGAAACTTCGCAGAATCCGCAGCGCATCCTGGGCCTGCTCGCCGTGGATGCCGAGCTGCGCAAAGATCGCGAACATGATCACGGCCAGTTCCATTTGCGCGGCCCGCCATTCCGGACTGTCAGTTTCGGGGTTGCGGAAGGTGGCCGCCGACATCCCGGGGCGGTCCAGCGCGTAGCGCCGCATGCCGATCATCGCTGCCCGCAAGGCATCGGCACCGCTCTTGCCGGCGATCTCGGTTTCGACGGCCTGGCGAAGTTCCCGAAGGCCTTTCACGGCCAGGAAACGCCGCATTTCCGGGATGCTGGAAATTTTTTCCGCGAGATGATGCTCCATCTCCGCGGTGAGATCGGCAGCAATCCGCTTGTCCCAGCCGGTCAGCGGCAGTTGCAGGATATCCGCGAGCTCCAAGACTGGCTTCCTTCCGGACGAAATCGAATCAGCTTCGCGCCATCAATTCAGGCAATAGCGCGCGCCAACTGCGTTCAGTTCAAGGCGCGCCTAACCGCGCTGTTTCTCATAGGCCTTGAGATGGGTATAGGCCGTGCGCAGCCTTGGAACCGGGACCTTGCCAGCATCGCCGCGCCCGACCAGGTCGCCGATCACGTGATCGGCTTCGACCGGTGCGCCGGCCTTGATGTCGCGGAACATCGATGCCGTCATCGGCGAGCCTTCCGCGGTCAGCATGCCGCGCGTGCGTTCCAGGAACGGCGCGCGCGGCGCGTGGCCTTCGGCAGCGGCCACCGCGCTGCATTCGTCGAGCATGCCGAGAATGAAGTCCTTGCCGCCCGGGGCGGCCAGGATATTGCCGACCGAGGTGCGCATCAGGCAGGTCGAGGCCGCCAGCGAAGCCAGGAACACCCATTTCTCCCACATCTCCTGCACGATATGTTCGCTCGCCACGGAGCCGAACTTGCCGCTCGCCATGATCTCGGCGATGGCGCGAACCCGGTCCGTCATGCGGCCGTCGCGTTCCCCGAAATTGAGCGACTGCATCGGTGCGAGATGAACCACCTCGCGGGCTTCATTGAGCGTCACTGCAATGGCGCAGAGGCCGCCGAGCACCCGCTCGGCGCCGAATTGCCTGTCGAGCTCATCCAGATGCAGCATGCCGTTGAGCAGCGGGATGATCGCGGTCTGCGGTCCTACCGCCGGCGCAAACGACCTGATGGCGTCGGCAAGATCGAACGCCTTGCAGCTCAACAGCACGACGTCGAATGTTTCGCCGAGATTGTCCGCCTGCACCGTCGGCGGATTTTTCAGCGTGACGTCGCCGTTGGGGCTCTTGATCACCAGGCCCGCGCCGGCCAGTTCGGCTGCGCGCCGCGGGCGGACCAGAAAGGTCACATCGCGGCCGGCCTGGAGCATCCTGCCGCCGAAATATCCGCCGATGACGCCGGCGCCGACCACGAGCATACGCATTGTTTGACTCCTTTGTTTTAGCGAATGGCGAGTAGCGAATAGTGAGTAGTGAGTAACAGGAAGTGAGAAAGGAAGTACCAACCGAAATTTTCCTCCACCTCCTATTCGCCACTCGCTGCCTCTACCACTTCTCCCCGAACGGGCGGATTTCAAGCTCGAACGTCCAGGCGCTGCGCGGTTGCTGGTAGAGCTGCCAGTACGACGCCGCCACCGATGCCGGCGGCATCAGCAAATCGGGATTGTCGAGCGCCTCCTTGCCCCAGATCTGGGCGCGACGCTCGCGCACCCAGGCGGTGTCGACGCCGGAATCGATGATCAGATGCGCGACATGGATGTTTTTCGGTCCGAGTTCGCGGGCCATCGCTTGCGCCACCGCGCGCAGTCCGAATTTCGCGCTGGCGAAGGCTGCAAAGCCGCTGCCGCCGCGCAGCGAGGCGGTGGCGCCGGTGAAGAAGATGTTGCCCCCGCCGCGCGGCAGCATCAGCCGCGCCGCTTCGCGCCCGCTGACAAAGCCCGCCCAGCAGGCCATTTCCCAGACCTTGCGGAAGACCCGGTCGGTGGTCTCCAGGATCGGAAAGTTGACGTTGGCGCCGACGTTGAAAATGCACACCTCCAGCGGCGCATGCCGGTCGGCGTCGGCAAGGAAGGCCGTGACCTGATCCTCCTTGCGCGCATCAAGCGCGCGCGCGACAATCGATCCGCCCGCAGCCTCGATCTCCCTGACCAGCGGATCGAGCTTGGCGCCGTCACGCCGGCCGGCGAACACGGTAAAGCCTTCGGCGGCAAATTTCTTGGCGATCTCGGCGCCGATATAATCGCCGGCGCCGATCACCGCGACGGTAGCGTCTCGTTGCTGCATGCCAGGTTCTCCAGCGGGTTTGACGGCTTGGTCATTCGCGCCTTGCGATGCCGGCATCAGCCGGCCGAAACCATTTCCTCTACCTCGCGCAGCTGCTCCTTGCCGAAAAACATTTCGTTACCGACAAAGAAGGTCGGTGAGCCGAACGCGCCGCGCTCGACCGCCATTTGCGTGTTCTCGAGCAGCCTGGCCTTGACCTCGGGCTGTTGCGCGCGGGCCAGCAGCTTCTCGGCGTCGAGGCCGGACGCCGTCAAGGCCTCGAGCGCCACCGCGGGATCGTCCATTTTCTTCGGCTCGACCCACATGTGATGAAATGCGGCGTCGATGTAGGGTTCGAATACCCCCTCGAGCTGGGCGGCGACGGCGGCGCGCATCAGGTTGAGGGTGTTGACCGGGAAGAACGGATTCCAGCTGTAGGGCCTGACCCCGAAGCGCCTGACAAACCGCTCGGTCTCCAGCGCCATGAAGGCCGGCTTGTTCTTGACGCCGGCCAGGGTTTCGGCCGGAGACCGGTTGTTGGTGGCCTTGAAGATGCCGCCGAGCAGCACGGGAACATATTCGAATTTGACGCCGGTGCGTCGTTCGATGGCCGGGATCGCCTCGTGACTGAGGAACGCATTGGGGCTGCCGAAATCGAACATGAATTGCGGGCTGGTCCGGGTCAACGCTGCCTCCTGGTATAACGTCCCGGTACATTGTGGCGCAGCCCGGCCGGCGCGTCCACCGTTCTATGATGACCGTAATATTGTGAACTGAAGGTGAGGGTGCCGAGCCGCGATGGCAGACATCGCGCGGCATCACGGGCGCGCGAAATGCGGTCCTTGCCGGGCGCGGTGGCGACCACGACAATGGCCGGCGATCACGCCGTGGTTTCGGCCCGTTCGCTGAAGGCGAGGCTGACGATGTGGTCGCGGATGTCGGCCGGCCAGCCGGCGATCAGGCCGGCAAACCGCCGCCGGTCGTCCGCGAACAGGGCCCTCGCGGCTTCCTCGAAGCCCGGCAGGTTGCCGGCCATCGTCGACATGAAATGATAGGCGGCGTCTCTGGCGGCGCGGCTGCGGTCACGTTCGCCGCTGGAGCGGCGCGCTTCTTCCACCAGCTTGCGCAGCGCCACCGATGCGCCGCCAGGTTGCGTCCCCAGCCATTCCCAGTGCCGCGGCAATAGCGTCACCTCGCGGGCCACGACGCCCAGCCTGGGCCGGCCGCGGCCGCGCGGCTCCGCGGCGGCCGGAAGCGCCGAATCGGGGGCGGGTTGCGGCAAGCGCGCCACGACGTCCTGCGCGGTGCCACGCAGGTCGAGGTCGACGGTGCGGCCGTTTGCATCGTCAAAGATCAGGATCGGCTCGGCGGCTCGGCTTTTGGAAGCCTTTAGCACGGCAATCGCGACCTCGGCCAAGGAACCCGAAGCCAGCCATTGCAGGCCGGCGAAGGCGGTGAAGGACGGGGAAACCGCCTTGGCCATGGCATGATCCTGATCTCGATTGCATCCATTAATTTACCCGGATAAATAAAAGTGTCAATATCTTCCGGGTAATAATCGGAGCGTAACGAGATCCTGCCCCTTCGGTCCGATCCATCGGCCCGCAACGCCCGGCCAATCGCCAAGTCCGTCGTCCGCTGCTACGAGGTGACCCAGCCAACCCCGGGGATAGCCATGCTCACGGTCCACCACCTCAACAATTCCCGCTCCCAGCGCGTGCTCTGGCTGCTGGAGGAGCTTGGACTTCCCTACGAGATCATCCGCTATCAGCGGCAGCCGGACATGCGTGCGCCGGCCAGCCTGCGGGCGATTCATCCGCTCGGAAAATCGCCGGTCCTTACCGACGGCGGCAACACCATCGCGGAATCCGGTGCGATCATCGAATACATCATGGACCGCTATGGCGAGGGCCGCCTGATCCCGCCGCCGAACACGCCGGAGCGGCTGCGCTACAGCTATTGGCTGCACTACGCGGAAGGCTCGGCGATGCCGCCGCTGCTGTTGAAATTGTTGTTCGGGCTGATGCCGAAGCGCGCCCCGGCGCTGCTGCGCCCCCTGGTGCGCAAGGTCTGCAATCAGGCGCTGACCACGCTGGTCAATCCGCAGCTCAAGCAGCACATGGCGTTCTGGGAGAGCGAGCTCGGCAGGAGCGAATGGTTTGCCGGCGGCGAATTCACCGCCGCCGACATCCAGATGAGCTTTCCGCTGGAAGCCGCCGCGGCGCGCGCCGGCCTCGAGCAGGGGCACCCCAAGGCGATGGCATTCCTCGAACGCATTCACGCCCGCACCGCCTATGCGCGCGCGCTGCAAAAGGGCGGGCCGTATACGGTGGGACGCTAGCGAATTGCCGTCAAGGTCACCGCCGCGTCGCGGCGATCACCTCGCTGACCAGCCGTCCGAGGCCCCGGATGTCGCCGGTGGGATCGACGGAGTCGCCGAGCCGGACGATGACCAGATCCTGCGACGGCAGCACGACGATGCGCTGGCCGAGATCGCCGGAGGCAAAAAACGCGTCACGGGGAATCCCGATCCTGACCCGCCCCTTGGCATATTCGTGCTCGCTGCGATTGGTCCAGAAGCCGGCGCCGTAGTCGGAATCGAGCGTGGCGCGGGCCGAGAAATCGACCCATCCGTCCGGCAGGATGCGGCGATCGCCGATCATGCCGTCATGCAGATAGAGCAAACCGAACCGCGCCCAGTCCCTGGCGCTTGCCAGCATGTAGGTCGATCCCTGCAGCGTGCCGGCGCCGTCGAATTCCAGCGTGACACTGCGCATCCCCAGCGGACCGAACAGCTCCTGCCAGGCGAATGCCAGCGTCTGTTCGGGGCCGCCGACGCTGTCGCGGACGATCCGCGCCAACAGCTGGGTGGTGGGACTGCTGTAGGCCCAGCGCGTTCCCGGCGGCGCGGTGACGGCGGCCTTTGCGGCGAATCCGGCCATGTCGTCGTGCAGGTAAATCATCTGGCTGGCAGCATCGAAGCCGGAATTGGTTTCATCGAGCGCCAGGCCCGAGGTCATGCGCAGGAGATGCTCGACTGCGATCGCGTGGCGCGGGTCGTCCGCGGCGCGCCATTCCGGAACAGGCGCGGGCTGCGATAGGGAAACGCGGCCCTGGCGGGCGAGAATCCCGACCAGGGCGTTGACCACGGACTTGGTCATGGAAAAACCGAGGAGTGGCGTATCGACCCCGATGCCGTCGGCATAGCGCTCGGCAATCACGCTGTCATAATGCACCGCCACGACTGCCTTGGTCCTGCGCAACGGCGCTACGGCGGGTTCCTCGAAGGCATGATCGAGCGCGGCCTTCAATCCGGCGTCGGAGGGCTCGACCACGGCGGCGCCGGCAATCCCGGCCAGCAGCGGAGCATCTTTCGGCGCCTTCAGCGCGGCGATGTCGCCCTTGAGCAGATAGGGCTGCCTGGCGCCATGCAGCAGGACGCAGCCCAGCCCGTCATGAAACTCCGCGCGGCTGCCAAACCATCCGGTCAGCGATGCATCGACTCCGTCACTGCGGTCGACATTGTAGCGGAGCAGCGATTTGAACCGCCGAATACCGGCACGTTCGGTGGTTTCCGCAAACACAAGTTGCGGGTCGAGCCCGGAGACGAAGGTCTTGGAACAGATATTGTGGGCCACATATCCGGTGACGACGCTCATGACACGGTCGGGGCGGAAAATCATCACCGCCACCAGCACCGCGGCCGCGACCAATACTCCGGCTAAAGGTTTTCGCAATCCCACCGATCACCCCGCGCTGATACCAGGCGTGTCGCTAGCTCCGCTTCGCCGCTTCGCCGACCGAAGGCAGCGCCGTCACCGTGACTCCCGGCGGCGGCACGTCGTCGTCGGGCACGAAGAAATCCGACATCAAGGGAACTGACGGATCGACGCGGTAGCGCTCGAAGTCGCGCACCCCGGCGGCATAGAGCAGCTTGTCGTCGATGCAGAACTGCCCGGTGAATTCGCGCGACGATTTCGTAAAAATCACATAGGCGGCGTCGCCCATGATCTCGGGGGTGCGGCTGGCGCGCATCATGGCGTCGCCGCCCAACAGATTGCCGACCGCGGCGGTGGCGATGGTGGTGCGCGGCCACAGCGCGTTGACCGCGACGCCTGCGGCCTTCAGTTCGGCTGAAAGGCCCAGCACGCACATGCTCATGCCGAACTTCGCCATGGTGTAGGCGGTGGAGTGCGCGAACCATTTCGGCTTCATGTCGAGCGGCGGTGACAGCATCAGGATGTGCGGATTGGCGGCCTTCTTCAGATGCGGAATGCAGTATTTCGAGACCATGAAGGTGCCGCGGGTGTTGATGCCCATCATCAGGTCGAAGCGCTTCATGTCGGTTGCTTGCGAATCGGTCAGGCTGATGGCGCTGGCGTTGTTGACGCAGATATCGATGCCGCCGAATTCGGCGGCGGTCTGCTCCACTGCCGCCATCACCTGGGCCTCGTCGCGGATATCGCACAGGATCGGCAGCGCCTGGCCGCCGGCGGCGCGGACCTCCTCGGCGGCGGTGTAGATGGTGCCCTTGAGTTTCGGGTGCGGCTCCGCGGTCTTGGCGGCGATCGCGACATTGGCGCCGTCACGCGCGGCGCGCAACGCGATCGCAAGCCCAATGCCGCGGCTGCCGCCGGACACCAGCAGGGTCTTGCCTTTGAGGGATGTCATCGAAAACACTCCGGTTCAATTAAAGGTCAGAGGTCGCGGACCTCTTACCTCTCCCGCAGGGAGAGGTCGAATCGCCTCGGCGATGCGAAGCATCGTCCGGTGCGATCCGGGCGAGGGGTTACAGCCCAACGATACACCGTAACTCCTCACCCCAACCCCCTCCCAACGGGAGAGGGAGCGCATTTCCGGTGCGGCAACGTCATTGCCACACGTCACCCGTCACGCATCCGCGTGCAGAATTCGGCCGCGGGTTTCCGGCAGCGCGAACGCCGCCAGGAAGAACAATCCGTAGGCCAGCGCCGCAAACACGGCGATGGCGTTGCCGAGCGAGGTTTCGGTCGACAGCGCGCCGACCAGGTACGGAAACAGCGCCCCGATGCCGCGGCCGAAATTGTAGCAGAAGCCCTGGCCCGATCCGCGCAGCCGGGTCGGATAGAGCTCGGTGAGGAAGGCGCCGATCCCCGAAAAATACGCCGATGCGAAAAAGCCGAGCGGGAAGCCCAGCACCCACATCACTTCATTGGTCAGCGGCAATTGCGTATAGGCGATGATGATGGCGATGGCGCCGAGCGAGAAATACAGGAACAGCTTGCGGCGCCCGATCTTGTCGGCCAGCCACGCCCCGACCAGATAGCCGATGAACGAACCGATGATCAATGCCGCCAGATAGCCGGTCGAACTGACGATCGAAAGCTTGCGCTCGGTGGTCAGAAAGCGCGGCACCCAGAAGGTGATGGCGTAATAGCCGCCCTGGCATCCGGTCACCGCCAGCGAGGCCAGGATCGTGGTCTTGAGGATCGGCCTTGCAAAAATCTCGCCGATTCCCCGCCGCTCGCCGCTGGCATTCTGCCTGGCGAGCGTCGCGGCGGCAATCGCCGGTTCCTCGACATAGCGCCGCAGAAAGAACACCAGCAGCGCCGGGACCGCGCCGATCGCGAACATCCAGCGCCACGCCAGTTCCGGCGGCAGCCAGGAAAACAGAACGGCCTGCGACAGCACCGCAAGGCCCCAGCCAACCGCCCAGCCGGACTGCACCGAGCCGACCGCGCGCCCGCGATATTGCGCGCGGATCGACTCGCCCATCAGCACCGCGCCGGCGGCCCATTCGCCGCCGAAGCCGAGGCCGAGCAGCGCGCGGGCGATCAACAGCTGGTCGAAATTCTGCACGAAGGCGCAAACCAGCGAGAACACCGAGAACCACAGGATGGTCAGCTGCAAGGTTTTGACGCGGCCGATACGGTCGGCCAGATAGCCGCCAAGCCAGCCGCCGACGGCGGAAGCCAGCAAGGTCACAGTGCCCGCGAGGCCGGCGGTGCCGGGATCGACTTTCCACAGCGCGATAATGGTGCCGATCACCAGCGGATAGATCATGAAGTCCATGCCGTCGAGCGCCCAGCCCGACGCGCAGGCCCAGAACGTCCGCCGCTCCGGCAGGTTCATGTCGCGATAGAAGGCCAGCAGGCTGGAATCCTCGATCGGCACGACTTCGATCGAAGCCGACGGTTCGACTAGGCTGCTCATGACGGACATCCCCCGGAAAATTTCTGACCGGCCGTTCCTGCTCCCCGCGGCCGGCCCGGGGTTTCGGCAAATCCTACGCCGATCCCCGATGCTGTCATCAGGCAAAGCCGCTTTCGCGGCACCCGGTCTATTGGCCGGCGGCTTCGGCTCCACGGGTACGCGGATCGGGGGCGCCCTGCAATCCATTCCCGGTCACCGCGATCGAATTGGCCGAGGTCTGGCCGAGCTGTTCGATCACGTGGTCGCCCTTGGCGCGCAGCGCCGCCAGCGTGTCGTCGGAAAAACCGCGCTCGACCCGGACCTCGTCCGGCAGCCATTGATTGTGCAGCCGCGGCGCCGCCACCGCGGCCGCGACATCCATGCGATAGTCGATCACGTTGACGATCACCTGCAGCACCGCCGAGATGATGCGGCTGCCGCCCGGCGAGCCGGTGAGCAGAACCGGTTGATTGTCCCTCAGCACGATGGTCGGCGTCATCGACGACAGCGGCCGTTTGCCGGGGCCGGGCAAATTGGCCTCGAAGCCGACCAGGCCGAAGGCGTTGGACGCGCCGGGTGCGGCGGTGAAATCGTCGAGTTCGTTGTTGAGCAGCACGCCGGTGCCGGCGGCGACCAGGCCGACCCCGTAGGGGAAATTCAGCGTATAGGTGTTGCTGACCGCGTTGCCGAAACCATCGACCACCGAAAAATGCGTGGTGTTGCTGCCTTCGCGCGGCTGGGGCCGCGGCGAAAACACCTCGGCTGCCGGGGTGGCGCGATCGGGATCGATGCTGGCGCGCTGGGTGGCCGCATAGTTCTTGGCGATCAGGCTGGCAATCGGGGCATTGACGAAGGCGGGATCGCCGAGATAGTGCGCCCGATCGGCATAGGCGCGCTTCATCGCTTCGATCATCAGATGCAGCGACGCCGCCGAGCCCTGTTTCAGCTCGGGCATCGGAAAACCTTCCAGGATGTTGAGCATCTCCAGCAGCACCACGCCGCCGGACGAGGGCAGCGGCATCGAGACGACGTCATAGCCGCGATAGCTACCGCGCACCGGCTCGCGGATCACGGCGGCATAGGATTTGAGATCGTCCAGCGTCATGATGCCGCCGGCATCGTCGATCGCCTTCACCAGTCTGGCAGCGGTCGGGCCCTGATAAAATCCGCGCGGTCCCTGTGCGGCGATCGTCTGCAGCGTGGCCGCCAGATCGCTCTGCACCAGGCGGTCGCCTTCGCGCAGCGAGCTGCCGTCGGCGCGGGAAAAAATCGCCGCCGAAGCCGGCCAGCGCGCCAGCCGGTCATGCGCGTCCGGCAGCGTGTCGGCCATGTCGTCGGCAAGCACGATGCCGTCGCGCGCCAGGTCGATCGCCGGCCGCAGCAACTGCGCCAGCGTGAATTTACCCGAGCCATATTGTTCCAGCGCCAGGGCCAGTCCCGCCGGCGTGCCGGGCACGCCGACGCCGAGCGCGGAATCGCGCGATTTCGCATTGTCCGGCTTGCCGTCGGCTCCAAGAAATATCCCCGGCGTGGTCGCAGCCGGCGCGGTCTCGCGATAATCGATCGCGACATCCTGGTGGCGCTGCGCCAGATGGATGATCATGAAGCCGCCGCCGCCGATGTTTCCCGCGCGTGGATAGGTGACCGCCATGGCAAAACCGGTGGCGACCGCGGCATCCACCGCATTGCCGCCGCGCTGGAGCACGTCGGCGCCGATCCGTGCCGCGATTTTTTCCTGCGCCACCACCATGCCGTGTTCGGCGACTACGGCATGGACCGAAGCGGCAGGCGGCGGTGTATAGACGCCGCGGCCTGGCTCCTGTGCGGCGGCGGGCAGCCCGCAGGCGGTCACCAGCAGGATGGCGGCAAACAGCGGGCGCCGTTCGGCTGCAGGGAAATTCATCGGGATTCCGCCATGGTTTGGAGCCAGTCAGGGTCGCGAAAACGTAAGGCGCCGTCGCCTTTTCCGATGCTATAGGGTTTTGCGGCGTTGCGGGCAAAACGCCTCCGCGTGATCGGGCAGGACATTTCAGGGCATGGCGATAACAGCTTCAGGCGCGCGCATCGCGGATGTGCAGCATTATCCGCCGCGCTCCGCCGTCGTCAGCTGGATCATGTTCGACTGGGCGGCCCAGCCCTATTTCACCCTGATCACCACCTTCGTGTTCGCGCCCTATTTCGCCACCCATGTGGCCTCCGATCCGGCCAGCGGCCAGTCGCTGTGGGGGTTTGCCACCGCGGCGGCGGGCTTGTTGATCGCGCTGATGTCGCCGGTGCTGGGCGCCATCGCCGACGCCAGCGGTCGCCGCAAGCCGTGGATCGCGGCGTTCGGCGCGCTGCTGGTGATCGGCTCCTGCCTGATGTGGTTCGGCAGGCCCGGCGACACCAGCGTGATTCCGCCGCTGCTTCTGGCTTACGCGATCGCCACCGTCGGCGTCGAATTCGCCACCGTGTTCAACAATGCGATGATGCCGACATTGGTGCCGCCGGACCGCATCGGGCGGCTGTCCGGCACCGGCTGGGCCACCGGCTATGTCGGCGGCATCCTGAGCCTGATCCTGGTGCTCGGCTTTCTCGCCGCCAATCCCGAGACCGGACGCACGCTGTTCGGTACCCGGCCGCTGTTCGGCCTCGATCCCGTGATGCATCAGGGCGACCGCATCACCGGCCCCTTGACCGGCATCTGGTTCGTCATCTTCGTGCTGCCGATGTTCTTACTGACGCCGGACTATCCCGCCAGGCGAAAGTGGCGCGAGGCGCTGCGCCAGGGCCTGACCGAACTGAGGCAGACCCTCGGCGAGTTGCCGAAGCGGAAATCGATGGCGGCGTTTCTGCTCGCCAACATGATCTACACCGACGGCCTGGTGTCGCTGTTCGCGTTCGGCGGCATCTATGCTGCCGGCACCTTCGGCTGGCAGACCATCCAGATCGGCAGTTTCGGCATCCTGCTGGCGATTGCCGGCACCATCGGCGCCTGGCTTGGCGGCAGGCTCGACGATACGCTCGGACCCAAGCGCGTGATCGCCGGCAGCATGACGATCCTGCTGTTTGCGATCATCGCGATTCTGCTGGTCGACAAGGATCAGGTCCTGTTCGTCAAGGTGGCGCCGCCGGCGCCGGGCGGCGCGCTGTTCGCGGCTGCTGCCGAGCGCGCCTATCTGGTGCTGGGATGCCTGATCGGCGCGGCCGGCGGCCCGCTGCAGGCGGCCTCGCGGACATTGCTGATCCGGATGGCGCCGAAGGACCGCATCGCGCAATATTTCGGACTGTTCGCCCTGACCGGCAAGGTCACCTCGTTCGTCGGGCCGCTTCTGATCGGCCTGATCACGGCGGTGACCGAAAGCCAGAAGGCGGGCATGGCGGTGCTGGTGGCGTTCTTCGTGGCCGGCCTGGCGCTGCTGGCAAGGGTGAAGGATTAGTCCAGCTTGTGCTCGTGTCCCGGACGCGGTGCAGCGTCCTTTACGCTGCTCCGATGAGCCGGGACCCATGCGCTCGCGCTGCATACGATGGGCCCCGGCTCTGCAGCGCAGCACGCCGCAACGGCGGCACGCTGCACTGCGTCCGGGGCACGTACCGAGGCAACTTAAAGCAATCATGCGTTCGCGTCATAACCTTCGGACGGATGCCGGGCGATGACGGTTGTCAGGGCGTCGTCAATGCCTGAAATGCCGCACGCCGGTGAACACCATGGCGATGCCGGCGTCGTCGGCGGCCTTGATGACATCATCGTCGCGGATCGATCCGCCGGGCTGGATCACCGCGGTGGCGCCGGCTTCGATCGCGACCAGAAGTCCGTCGGCGAACGGAAAGAAGGCATCCGAGGCCACCACCGAACCCACGGTCATCGGCTGCGCCAGCTTGGCCTCGGAGGCGGCATCCTGGGCCTTGCGGGCGGCGATGCGCGCCGAATCAACCCGGCTCATCTGGCCGGCGCCGATCCCGACGGTGGCCAGATCCTTGGCGTAGACGATGGTGTTGGACTTGACGTGCTTGGCGACCCGGAACGCGAATTTGAGATCGCGCATCTCGGCGTCGGTGGGCGCGCGTTTGGTCGCGACCATCAACTTCATGTCATCGACCACGGCGTTGTCGCGGCTTTGCACCAGTATGCCGCCGGCCACGGTTTTCGCGGTCAGGCCCAGGCGGCGTGGATCGGGCAGGCTGCCCGCCAGCAACAGCCGCAGATTTTTCTTGGCGGCGACGATGGCGATGGCTTCGTCGGTGGCATCGGGCGCGATGATCACTTCGGTGAAGATCTCGGTGATGGCGCGCGCGGCATCGGCATCCAGCGTTCGATTGAGCGCGACGATGCCACCAAAAGCGGAGGTTGAATCGCAAGCCAGCGCCCGCCGATAGGCGCTGACCAGATCGGGGCCTTCCGCGACGCCGCAAGGATTTGCGTGCTTGACGATGACGCAGGCCGCGGTGCGCTTCGAATCGAACTCGGCGAGGCATTCATAGGCCGCGTCGGTGTCGTTGATGTTGTTGTAGGACAGTTCCTTGCCCTGCAACTGTCGTGTCGTGGCAACGCCCGGACGGTGATCGGGCGTGCGGTAGAACGCGGCATGCTGATGCGGGTTCTCGCCATAGCGCAGCGCCTGGATCAGCCGTCCGCCGAAGGCGCGGAAATCCGGCGCCGTGGTGTTGAGTTCGCCCGCGAACCAGTTCGAGATCGCCGCGTCATAGGCGGCGGTGCGGGCATAGGCCTTGGCGGCGAGACGGCGGCGCAGTGTCAGCGTGGTCGCGCCCTGGTTGGCGGCGAGTTCATCGAGCACGGCCTGGTAATCCTGCGCTTCCACCACGACCGCGACATCGTCGTGATTCTTCGCCGCGGCACGGATCATTGCCGGCCCGCCAATGTCGATATTCTCGACGCATTCCTCGAAATCGGCGCCCTTCTCGACGGTAGCCTCGAACGGATAGAGATTGACCACCAAGAGGTCGATCGGCGCGATGCCGTGTTGTTTCATGGCGGCGGCATGTTCGGCGTTGTCTCGGATCGCGAGCAGCCCGCCATGCACCTTGGGGTGCAGGGTCTTGACCCGGCCGTCCATCATTTCAGGAAAACCAGTGAGTTCCGAGACGTCGGACACCTTCAATCCGGCGGCGGCGATCGCCTTGGCGGTGCCGCCGGTGGAGACCAGATCGACGCCGTGCCCGGCCAGCGCGCGGGCAAATTCGATCAGCCCGGATTTGTCGGAGACGGACAACAATGCACGGGTCACGCGGCGCGGATGGTCGGTCATGGGCAAGATCCTCAGTTAAAAGGGTGCTTTTTGCCCAGGCGCGCGGCAGAAATTCCCGCGCTTCCCGATGGTGCTCCATCCAAGGTCGCCAGTCGCGCGAGAGACCATCAACTAGCAGCTTTCGACAACTCTCACAACGGCCAGCTGCGCCTGACCCCCCATCTTGTGCGATGCTTTCTACAGCGGCAATTCCGGTTCGCGGCGCGCATTGCGTCGCGCCGTGGTCGCCGAGGCCGTGGTCGTGGAGCGGACAAAACTCCAGCGGATGCTGGAGACTTGCCGTGAATCCTGCCGAATCACGATCTGGGCGGTACGGCGGGGACCGTCGTTTCCGGCCAGGAACACGCTGTCCTCCAACTCGACCTTGTCGTCGAGCGCCTCGAAGGTCCAGACGTCGCGGTTCGGCAGCACCAGCATCACGCCGCGGGCGTCGCTGAGACGGCTCGCCTTGACCGAAGGGTGCAGATGGAACCGCAGCGCATAGTCGGTGTCGGCGCCCTTGATTCGGGCGCCCGGCGCCGGCGACAGGGTGTCTTCGCCGTCGAGCCGCGATCCGTCATGCGCCGCCATCAGCACCCGGCGATGCACCACGCCGAACCGCGCAAGATAGCCGTCATGCGAGGTGGTCAAAAGCTCGCCATTGCCGACCGCCTCGCGGTAGCTCTCCACATTGCTCGGGCCGCTGACCACGGGCGCGCCCTGCAGCAGCCGCTTCATCGCCGACAGTTCGACGAACTGGCACGACGAGGTGTCGTGATAGGTCAGGGTCGAATGCGCCGCGGTGCCGCGCGCAAAGCTGCGCCAGTTGTCGCGGCCGGTGGTCGGCATGCCGCAATTGATCACGATCCGGCTCGGACCGGACGACAGTTCGAACGAGAGACAGCCGGCATGGGCGTCGTGGCTGACATTCGCCGGCGGCGGCGGGCCGGTGTCCATGATCACCGTCATCGCGCCGGCATCGAGCCGCTGGTAGCCGGTGTGCGGCATGTTGGCCATCGGCGCGCCATGGGTGTCGTCATAGGCGAGCAGGGTCGCCAGCAGGTCGGACGGCGCGCTGCTCATGCCGTTGAACAGCGCAAAACTGCCGTCGCCGTGGCGGAAGAAGCGCAGCATCGGCATCATGCGGTCGATCGCGTTCAACAGCGCCGGCGGCGGTGCGATGTTGCGCGCGGCAAAGGTCTGCCGCAGCGGCAACAGGTCGATCAACAGCTCGATCAGCGCGCCGGGATTGCGCGAGATGTGGCCGCCATCGGGCAGGATCTGCCGTTGCAATTCGTCGGACAGTCTGCGCGTGGCGGTGCGGATGTGGCGCGCCTGGTTGGCCAGACACAGCGAGGCATAGCACAGCGCGATCAGCACCTGCAGCCGCGGCACGCCGTCGGGAATGTCGAGCATGGTGTAGCGCAGATAGCGGATCTCGCGGGTCAGTCCGCGCAGATAGCGCCGATAGAATTTGCCGTCGGTATCGCCGAGCACCAACGGGGCCTGCGACAATAGCGAGATGACGCGGCGCGCCAGCACGTCGGCGCGACGGCCGACGGTGCGCTTGTGCGTGGGATTCGACAGCCAATCGTCGACCAGCGAGCGGGCATTGGCGCGGGTCAGAGCGGTATCGGCCGCGCGCAGATGCCGCAGCCAGCCGAACCCGAGCAGCGCCACTTCCCAGTCTTCCGACGGCGGCTCGAGATCGAAGATCGAGCGGCCGTGGCAGGTCACGATCTTGCCGGCGAATACGAAGCGGCCGGCATAGATTTCGGCGGCGCGGGTGGCGTCGGCGGTGCGCAGGTCGTGCGGGGCGATGATCAGCCGGTCGGTGCGCCCCGGCCACAGCCGCGACAGCGCCACCGAGCCGCCGCTGGCGCGCGACATCATGCTCCGCGCGAAGCGGCCCATGATCAGTGTCGAAATCCGTCTGCGCTGAGCGACCGACACGCCTTGCCTTGATTGGGAGGATTCTGCTGCGAATCCTTTTAATCCGGAAACGCGGTCAAGACACCATCTTGAAACCGCGCGAATCAATGGGGCAGAGCGAAAATGCGGTGCAAAATCAGGATTTAACCAGCCGCGCGGCGTAAAAGCCGTCGAGCCCGGCGAGCCGGGGGTCGGCGTGCGGCAGATGGCAGGGCAGCGTGCGCAGGTCGCCGTCCGCGGTCACGATCTCGGTGAGGCCCGCGACCTCGCTGGCGTCGATCGGCACTCGCCGAATAGCCGATTCGCCGGCGAGCAGGGCCGCGATGGCCTGCTCGCCTTCTTCCGCTTCCAGTGAACAGGTGCAATAGACCAGCGTGCCGCCCGGCCTGAGCAGCGCGACCGCTCTTTGCAAAAGCCGCTTCTGCAGTGCCGTCAGGGCGCCGATATCGGCCTCCTGCCGCAGCCATGCGACGTCGGGGTGGCGCCTTATGGTGCCGGTCGAGGAACAGGGGGCATCGACCAGGATGCCGTCGAAGCCGGCGCCGATATCGCCGCCCGGCCACTCGGCGGCGTCGGCCACTACCGTCTCGGCCTGCAGCGCCAGCCGCGCCAGATTGTCGCGCAGCCGGGTCATGCGGCCCGGCGAACGGTCGACCGCGGTGACGTGCGCGCCGGCCTGCGCCAGCTGCGCGGTCTTGCCGCCGGGGGCGGCGCAGAGATCGGCGATGGTCTTGCCGGCGACGTCGCCGAACAGCCGCGCCGGCAGCGCGGCGGCGGCGTCCTGCACCCACCATTGGCCCTCGGCGAAGCCCGGCAGCATCGTCACCGAGCCCTGCAGCAGCGTGCGCACCGATCCGGTCGGCAGGGTTTCGCCGTGCAGCCGTGTCGCCCACTGCGTGGAATCGGACTTCACGGTGATATCGAGCGACGGCTCGTGGCCGACGGCGACGGCGATGTCGCGCGCCACCGCCTCGCCGTAATGGGCGCTCCAGCGCGCCAACAGCCAGGGCGGAACGTCCAGCGTCTGCGACTTGATCTCGTCGATCAGCGGCTGTCCCTCGCGCGCGCAGCGGCGCAGCACCGCATTGACCAGCCCGGCATATTTCGCGGCCCGCCGGTCGGATTGCACCAGCCGCACCGAGAGGTCGACCGCGGCATGGTCGGGGACCTCCATCCACAGAATCTGCGCGGCGCCGATCAGCAGCGCGCTCTGCGCGCGCGGCGCGTCGGTCGGCATGCCGCGATCGAGCAGCCGCGACAG
>Ga0182030_10007498_pt1 | contig 22736 bp, 21 predicted proteins | sample 812S3MmetaG_FD_121299 | JGI IMG/M metagenome (GOLD analysis project Ga0182030, IMG submission 121299) | Permafrost microbial communities from Stordalen Mire, Sweden - 812S3M metaG (Illumina Assembly) | ecosystem: Environmental > Terrestrial > Soil > Wetlands > Permafrost | place: Sweden...
CCTTCTCGAACAGGCAGCGCTTGCTGATCACATTCACTACTGGCATGTTAGCAAACCGCGAACATCCATGCAAGCACTTTGCTAACAAATCAGGCGGACCAGGATGAACCAGTTCCCCACTCTTACGAGCGGCGTCATCTGCATGACGCCGGCCACGATTGGGACTGGCTTCGATACCCGCGTCATGCGCTTCTGTGACGACACGGAGCAGCGCTGGGTTGGACGCGGCCAGTACGGCGTTTTCATCCTCACGTTCACCAATATCTCGGGGTTTGACCTGGCCAACCTCCTCGATTTCTTCCGGTCGGCCAAGGGACGCTTCGATGCGACCTGGACGCTCACGATCAACGGCACGACGTACAGCAACATGGCGCTCGATTCGGACGACTTCGTCGTCGCGGAGCAGAGGCCCAATTGTTTCGCGCTGCAGGTGAAGTGCAGGCAAGTGGTCGACCAGCCACAGGCGATTGTGGGAAACCACCGCAGGGGCCAATTCAGCTGATGATTTACTTCCCCCAGATCGGCCAAAACGGGATGACGGTTCAACTGCCGTACGGTCAGACGTTTTCACACCTGACCTCGGTGAGCGAACTGAAGTCCGGCCGGCGCCAGAGCTACGCCTGGCGGCCGAACCCGCTGATGGCCTGGGATCTCACCTACCCGGCCCTCGAGCCTATCGAATATGAGTCCCTTCTCAACTTCCACCTGGGCCAGCAGGGGCGTTACGCGGAATTCAGTTTCCTCGATCCCGGCGGGAATCTGGTGCCGGCGTCGGAGAACTTCGCTGACGCCTCGTGGCAGCAGTTCTCCGTGGCCGTGGGCGCGAGCGTTGCCAGCCCCTTTTCCGGATCCCTCGGCACAACGATCATTGGCACGACCAATGGCATGCTGGCCGCCGTGATCCTGCCGAGCGGCGGCGCCTCGGGCTTCTGGCTCTGCGGGTCCGTTTACGTGCTCGCGCCGGCCGCCTCGTCGCTCGTGATCGGTTTCATTGACTCGGGCTTCGCTCTTCTGGCTTCCCAGACATGCATGCTGCCCGCCGGCCAGTGGACGCGCATCAGTTGCGCCACGCAGCTGGCGACCGAGTTGCCCATCCGCTTTCTGATCGGCGGCCTCGCATCCTGGAATGGGTCGCTGTCCCTGTTCGGAGCGCAGGTCGCGCCGATTGGCGCCGCCGGTCCATATGCACGGACGCCGGGAAACTACGGCCTCCACATGCATACCCGGTTCGACACGGATGTGCTGGAGCCGCAATATGTCGGCCCGGGGCAGATCTCGCTGAAACTGCGCCTGGTGGAGCATGCCTGAATGAGCAGCCTCGGCTTCATCAACGGTCTCAAAGAGCAGCCGCAATCCTACCAGCCGCTTATGCTGGCGGAATTCGCGATGCCGGACGGGACCACTATGCTCCGTCTTGCGACGCAGGATCTGACGCCGAGCGGCTTTCAGTACAACGGCAACGGATACCTGCCGCGCATCCTCAATCAGGACATGGCGGCGTTCCAGCTGGTGAGCCAGCAGGGCATCTCTGTGCCGCCGACGGTCTCGCTGAAACTGGCCGACGCGGACAAACTGCTGTGGGGCTACGAGATGAGCATCGGCTTCCGCGGCGCCGTGCTAAACATCCGCTTCGTCTTTTGGAATGTTGGAACGGGTAGCTTCTCTGCCGACGCGGTCGTCTACGGGCCATTCCTGTGCTCGGCGGCTTCGAACGTCGATGACACTTCGCTGACCATTCCCGCCGGCTCGAAGCTCAACATGGAGCAGATCCAGGCGCCGTTCATCCACATTCAGCAGACCTGCCCGTGGTCGTTTCCCGCGACGGCGGCGCAACGGCTCGACGGCGCGACCAACGAATTGAGCGACTTCTGGCAGTGCGGCTATTCGCCCGACGTCTCGCCCAGCCAGGGAGGCTGCGGGAACTATCAGAGCGGGAGCACGCCCTATGCCACGTGCGGCTACACCAAGGGCGATTGCGTTGCTCGCGGGATGTATTCGAAGGACTCTGCGGCCCGGAAGACCGGCCGCTTCGGTGGAATGCAGTTTCAGCCGCCGACGGCGCTCAAATCGCGTTCCTACCTCACGGGCAACTGGCAGGAGATTTACAACAATCTGAATGAGTCGAAATATGGCGACTTCGTCCCGATGCTGTATGGGACGCAGTGGGTCGATTGCCCCGTGATCGTCTCGACCGGCGATGCCAATGAGGCCAAGTTCGAGGTCATCGTTTGTTACGGTCAGGCGCAGGGCATCTCCCAGGTGGTTCTGAATGACACGCTGATCCCTTGCGCGCTGGGCGTGGACGGCACTCCGTATGCCGTGCAGGATGTGGCGTTCTGTTGGCGCTGCATCAACAATGGCGGGCGCAGCGGCGCGCCGAACGCCGACACGCTGTTCAACGGACTGGGCGATCCCTATGGCTCGTATTGCGCGATCGAGATCGTCGTCCCGGTGGCACTGGCTACGTCGGCGTCGGTGCCTCACGTGCGCGCGGAGACTTTCGGACCGGCCGTTCGCATCTACAGGACGATCAGCCAGGTAGTCGTGGCTGGGGGCATTGCGACGGCCACGATCAATGCTGTTGATATCGTTCCGCCCACATGGAATAGCGCTTCCAACCAGTTCACGATCAGCGGGACGGGAATCACGGGCATCGATGGCGTCCACACCGAAGCAATGTCCAACTGGACGGGCGGCTCACCCGGTACGATCCAGTTTGCCACGACCGCTGCGAATGGGACCTACGCCGCACTGAATGGGCTGCTCCAATATGAATGTCTCACCTCCCGCCCGGTTTGGGTGCTTCTGGACCTCCTGCTCTGGTGCGGCTGGAACATCTCCGACATCAACATCCCCAGCCTGATCGCGGCCGATGCGGCATGCGGCCAGCAAGTGAGCTACATCGACCAAAACGGAAACACGCAGACCAAAGACAAGTACAAATATCAAAATGTCCTTCGCCAGCGCCGCAGCGCGGCCCAGGCCGTGCGCGGGATGCTCGGCGCAATGAATGCGATTGCCGTCCCGAATTCGGGCGGCGCTCTCACCTTGATAGTGAAGGGGACCCTCGCGGACCAGCAGCCCACCCTGCCCGATGGATCCAACTATGCCACGGCCATCGCAAGCGTCCATGCCGATGGCACAGCCGGGAACGGTTACGTCGCCTATGCCTTCGACGAAGCGAGCATTCTTCGCGACAACGAGGGCCGCGGCAAGCCGAAGTTCACGATCATGCAGCGCGCCAACCCGGATCTGCCGGCGCTGGTGACCGTCAACTGGCAGGACGAGGACAATCAATATGTCGTCGACTCACTGACCATGGCGGACCTTCCGGCACTGCAGCGGGTCTCTCAGAATACGACCGCCGCGTCGCCGCGCTGGCCGCGTCGCTCGAGCGCCCGGTCGTCTCGGGCGGCGACCGCCACTGCGCGGAGCCCAATGCGCTGATCAATCTCACCAACTCGGAGACGTTCGGCGAATTTGTCGAGGAGGTCCGCGACTACGGCCGCTCGCATGTGTTGGTCATGCCGCAGTACCGTGAGCCGGTGGTCGCGCGCGTCATGAAAATGATCGCCGACGTGATGCGAGACAACGCGGCGCACACCCACGGCTGGGTCCGCTGGAGCGATCGGGTTTTCTATCGCGACCATAAAACCGGCGCCGTCGAGTCCCTTTCCAGCATCTGGCCCAATCGCCGCCAGCCGCTCGTGGTGCGGGCCTTCGCCGGCGCCTGCCGGCTGCTCGACAGCCGCAGCCTGCACGCCGCCCTGCGTCAGTTGGCGCCTCCGGCCCCGGAACTGGCATAATGCGGTAACCCGGTGCCGCGAGTCGCCTTTTTCACCGACAGTTTCCACGAGGTCAATGGGGTCGCCCTGACCAGTCGCATGCTGGAGGGCTTCGCCCAGCGCCGCGGCCTGCCGCTGCTGAGCGTCCACGCCGGGCCCGAGACGCGCGCGTGGGACCAGGGCTCGGTGCGCCGAGTCGAGCTGGCCGTGAGCCGCAGCGCGTTCTGGCTGGAGGCCGATCTGCGATTCGATCTGCGCTTCCTGCGCCACCGGCCGCTGCTCACGGCCGAGCTCGAGCGTTTCAAACCCGACGCGATCCACATCACCGGGCCCAGCCATCACGGCATCCTGGGCGTCTGGGCCGCGCGCCACTTCCACGTTCCGCTGGTGGCCTCCTGGCATACCAACATTCATGAGTACGGTGGACGCCGGCTGCGGCAGAAGCTGGGCTGGCTGGGGCCGGGCGTGGCTGTGGCCGCGGGCCGCGCCGCCGAAAGCCTGTCGCTGCGGGCGACGGTGCTGTTCTACAGGTTCGCCCAGCGCACCCTCGCTCCCAACCCCGAGCTGACCGCGCTGCTCGAGCGCACCACCGGACGGCCCAGCGCGCTGATGAAACGCGGCGTCGATATCGAGCTCTACCATCCCGCTAAGCGCGACCGGCAGGACGGCGTTGTGCGCATCGGCTACAGTGGGCGGCTGTCGCCCGAAAAAGGCGTGCGCTGGCTCAAGGCCGTTGAAGACGAGCTGGAGCGGCAGGGTCTGACGAATTCCGAAATCTGGATCGCCGGCCACGGGACGGAGGAGGAATGGTTGCGCCGCAACCTGCGCCGCTGCCAGATGGCCGGAGTGCTGAAAGGCGAGCCCCTGGCCGCGTTCTACGCCAACCTGGACCTGTTCGCCTTCCCCAGCGAGACCGACACCTACGGCAACGTCGTCCAGGAGGCCATGGCCTCGGGCGTGCCGTGCGTGGTGACCGCCGGCGGCGGGCCGAAGTTCCTCGTGCGGGAGGGCGTCGACGGGCTGGTTGGGGCCACGCCGGAGGCTTTTGCCGCGCACTGCGCCCGGCTGGTCAGAGAAACGGAGACGCGCGCCGCCATGGCCCGGCGGGCGCGCGAGGCGGCCGAAGCCGCCACCTGGGACAAGGTGTTCGAAGGGGTCTGGGCAGTCTACGACGCCTGCGCCGCGCCGGCCCGCGGCGCGGCCGCCTGATCGGCCACTGCCCGCTCCAGCGTCTCCAGGAACTCCGCCGCGGCCGCTGCCGGGCACTCGACCGCGCCCAGGTGCCACGCCGCCAGTTTGCGCGCCGCGGCAGGCATCAGATACAACCACGCGGCGTGCTGCAACCGCCCCGGCATGGTGAATTGGGGCAGCGACTGCGCCGACAACTCCACATACAGCGGCGCGTGACGCAACGCCTGCCGCAGTCTCAGCCGGACCCCGGCATCGCTTTCACACATCCGCCGCAGCGCCGCCTCCGGCCCGCCGGCCGGATCAGGCAGGCCCTCTGGCGGCAACGCCAGTTCTTCCAGAAACCGCGCCATCCCGTGCCGCCCCTGTTCCGCCACCCCGGGCTCCCGCATCCAGCCGAACAGCTCGGCTGCAAACCGGACCTGCATTCTCTCGCCGGGGTTCAGCTCCCGCGTTGTGCCAACGTATGCCATCCCGTCCTCGCCGCTGCGTCTCGTCCCAATCTTCATCGGTCCGGGCGCGAATTGCAATCCTAGCCAGTACCAGGAACGGTACTGGGTTCGAGAGCAGTGCTAAACCTCAGTTACCGCCGCCCGCCCTTTTTCTCGGCGGCCCCAGCATTCGCCGCTTTTTCGCCCGCCCCGGCAGTCTACAATCGGAGCGTGAGATTCGCCTCCATTGTGCTCGCTTACGCCGCTCTCTGCGGCGCTCTTCCCCCCGCCCGAGCCGCCGCGCCGGCGCCCGCCGACGATCCCGCCGCCAAGGGCAGGGAACTCGTTCTGCAGAGCCTCGCCGCTCTCGGCGGCGACCGTTTCCTGGCGGTCCGCGACCGCATCGAGGACGGCCGGGCCTACAGTTTCTTCAATGAAAAACTCGCCGGCCTGTCCCGGGCGCGGATCTACACCCGCTATCTCATCGCGCCCGACCCGCCCGTGGCCGCCTTCCTGGGCCAGCGTGAGCGCCAGACCTGGGTCTTCGGCAGAGACGAATCGGCCTACGTGCTGCTCGACGAAAACCGCGGCTACAACGTCACCTTCCGCGGCGCCAAGCCGATTCCGGATGAAGACTACGCGCGCTACCGCGAAAGCCTGTTGCACAACGTGTTCTACATCCTGCGGATGCGCCTCAAGGAGCCCGGCATGGGGTACGAATCGCGCGGCATCGAGCTATACAACAACGTGCCGGTCGACGTGGTGGACATCTACGACAACGACAACCGCACGGTGACGGTGTACTTCGATGAATCCACGCACTATCCCGTGCGCCAGTCGTGGCTCCGGCGCAACGCGGTCTCGCGCGAGCGCGACGAGGAGGTGACCGTCTTCTCGAAGTTCCGCGACACTAAGGGCGTGAAATGGCCGTGGGTGACCCTGCGCGAGCGTAACGGCGAGCGGATCTACGAGATCTTCTGCGAAGCGGTGGAAATCGACACCGGCGTGTCCGACGAGAAGTTCACGCTGCCGGCCAACATAAAGATCATCCAGGGGCCCGTGGCCACGCCACAACGCAAGAAATAGGGCTCGCCCCGCTCGCCCGTCCGCCGCGCGAAATGCCCTGAACTCATGTTTTGCTCCGCCCTATTGCGCCGCCGCCGGCGCGACGACGTAAACGTATTCGAGAGCGTCTTTGCCGGTGTTCAAAACGTTGTGGCGCGTCTCGGGAGGAATGTAGGCCAACGCTGGAGCAACGAAGGAGTGCTTGGCCTGGCCGTCAATCAGGGCTTCGCCCTGGCCATGGAGGATGACCAGAGCCTCCTCGTGTTTGCCCGTCGTGTGCCAGCCGACCGTCGCACCGGACTGGAGGCGCACGAACCCGCTGCGCATCCCGGCCGTCTGCGGCGCTCCTTTCAGCAGCGGGCAGTCGCCGCTCGCGCACTGCAGCGCGATTGCCAGCGGCTGGCGCGGGGGCGCCTGGCAGGCGAGAGGCGCCAGAAGGGCCAGAAGCAGAACCAAAGTTCTGATGAGCATGCACTAAATCGTAGCACGAAGCGGACATGTGTGATACGATCTGTCGTTAGTAGCACACTCCTTACATTCGTATGCATTCATACATTTACCAACACAACCCCCTGATTTGCGTCTTGCCGGTCCTGGCGCTCAGCAGTCTGGCCGTGGCACAACCCAGCCAGCTTCGCATCCGCGTGGTCGATTCTCAAGGCGGATCGGTCCCGCAGGCAGCCATACAGGTGCAGTGCGCCGGAGCGTCGAGAGTCACCCTGACCACAGATCCGTCAGGCGAAGTCGGCCTCGCCTGTCGCCCGCCGGCACGGCTGACGGTTTCGGCGGCTGGCTTCGGGCCTGTTCAGGAGACTCTGGCGACGTGGAACGAAGACCAGCCCCAGGCGGTGAGGCTCGAGCCGGCGATGGTTCGGAACTCGGTTGACGTGGTGGTGAGCGATAACAGCGCCGTTCCGGTCGTTTCCGGCGACGAACTGGCCATCGAGAGCACCGGCGCGCGCACCGCTTTCGACGCCGTGGAGCGTCTTGTCCCAGGCGCCTTCGTCACCCATAGAGGCGTTCTCGGTTATGGCATCTCCACAAACGGCACCGGCGAGATCAGCATTCGCGGCGTCGGGGAAAGTCCCAACGCAGGCGTTCTCATCGTTGTCGACGGCCGCCCCGATTTTCAGGGCGAAATGGGTCACCCGTTGCCGGACTTCTTCAGCCTGAGCGACGTCAGCCGCGTGAGCGTCACGGAAGGCCCGGCGTCGGTCCTTTATGGGAGCAACGCCATGGGCGGAGTCGTGGAAATCGATCCGATCGAGCCTTCCCGGCAGAATGAGACCCGCCTCACCGCCAGTCTCGGCTCGTTTCTCACCGGGCAGTACCGGCTGGCGAACGGGGGCATGCTGGGCCGCCTGTTCTACAACGTCACCGCGGGCGTCTCGCACACCGACGGCGACCGTCCCTACTCGCATTTCCGCGAGGGCGACACATCGCTGTCGCTGGGCTACGACTTCTCCGATCACTGGAAGGTGTCGCTGGACGGGCGCTACGGGCGCTTCTATGTCGAAGATCCAGGCCCCGTGGACGATGCTTCGCAGGCCAACTTCGCAATCGTCGGCCGGGGCGGATTCTCGGCCAGCGCGACCGACACCTATGGCTGGACCTACGGCTACATTCGGGCCTTCGGCAGCTACGGCCGCAATTTCATCTCCGACGGTTTCCGCTCGACCGACGACGCCACCGGAGGCCGCGCCGCGCAATCGTTCGTGCTTAGTCCGCGCCTGCTCGTCGAGGTGGGCACCGATGACATGCACTACGGCGGCGAGGCGCACGCAGAGCCCGGCGGTTTCAGCTTTGGCACGCACCATATCGGCGAGCAGGCCGGATTCACCCGCCTGCAGTGGCTTCCTTTCCACCGCCTGCGGCTCAACGCCGGCTACCGTTATCAGGCCAACTCGCAGTTTGGCGTCATTTCCGTTCCGGAGGTGGGCGCATCTTACTCCTTCTCGGGCCGCTTTTCGATCGGGTTCGACGCTTCCAGGGGTTTCCGCAACCCGACCCTGCGTGAGCTGTACCTGTTCCCCGCGCCGAATCCGAACCTGAAGCCGGAAACTATGTGGAACTATCAGGCGACCTTCCATGCCCAACTGGCGCGCCGCTTTCGTGCCTGGTCCAGCGTGTACTATGCGAGCCTGCGAGACGTCATCGTGGTGCTCGGTAACTATCCCGATCTTTCCCTATTAAATGCCGGGAATGCAATCAATCGGGGAGTCGAGTTCAACTCCGAATGGACTCCAGTAGGGCACATCCGCGTTCAGGGCGGATATGCCTACGTTCGATCGACCAACCTGCCGCCGCTTGTTCCGGCCAGCAAGTTCAACTACTCGGTCGCGATCCCGCTGCGTCGCCTGACCGTGGACTTCAGCGGCATTTCGGCCGGCCGCCGCTATACGGACACCACGCATACGGCCTACATGGGCCAGTACACGGATGCGACGTTCCGTCTCAGTTATCCGCTGGGCGAGCATTCCACCGTTTTCGCTCTCGTGGACAACCTGTTCGATCGCCGGTATGAATTTCTCCCCGGCTATCCGATGCCGGGAATCAACGCCGCTGGCGGGTTCACCCTGAAGTTCTGATTAGAAGTTACGGGGCTTCGGGAGCCCGAATCCGGGAAGCCTGCCATACGTTACTTTCGACATGGCTTGTGATCGAGATACCATACTCCGGGGCCAGTCGCGGCGCAGTAGTTCGGGGGTGGAGACCAGTTTCCCGTGCCGGCAGGCCGTGCGAGTGGCTGGAATGGTAAACGGCCTCTCGGAAACTGACCCACCACCCAAACGCCGTGTTGTTCACGCCGCCGCGCGGCTATTCCAGGCTGTTCAGGTAGGCCGCGATGGCCGCCGCGTCCTCGTGTTTCATCTTATACAGCGGCATCGGCGCATCGGCCTTTTCGCCATGCGGCCCGACGCCGGTTTCGAGGAATTTGGCCACCCCCGGCTCGCCCCAGGTTTTGCTCACGCCGCGGCGCGTCAGGTCCGGCGACATCTCCTCCCACTTCGGCACCGGGTGCGTCGGCTTGAAATCGATCGGCGCGCCCTGCAGCCACTTCGTCCGGTCGTATTCGCCGTGCTCCAGGCGGGGCGTGTGGCAATCCTGACATTTCCCAATTTCTTCCACCAGATAGCGGCCCCGTTCGACTTTGTCTTTCGATCCGCTCTGGGCGCTCACAGCGAACGCGAACACGAGCGCCGCCGCGGCGGCAATCCCCAGCCAGCCCTTCTTTGCCATACGCACGATGTTAATTCATACTTCGCCGTACAGCAAGTTGATTCGTGAAAAATCGCTGGATTCCGATGGCTTCCGAGTTCTCTTCCGGTCACTCGCCCGGTGCGCCTGGACGGCGCGCCCCTGAGTCTTCTCAGGCGGGCCCGAAGGCCTTGATTCGGCGCGGATTGAGGCAACTCCTGTGCCGCGCGGGTGAAAAACCGGCGATAATGAAGGAGTGCCGGCGGGGGGCGAATGGATCTCGACCAGCTTCATACCTTCCTCGAGATTGTGCGCCTGAAGTCTTTCTCCAAGGCGGCGCTGACGTGCTACCGCACGCAGCCCGCCATCAGCGCCCAGATCCGCCAGATCGAGCAGGAATTGAACTGCTCGTTATTTGAACGCCTGGGTACGCGCATCGAATTGACCGCCGCGGGGAAAATCCTGAGCGAGTACGCCGGCGAGATCCTGGATCTGCGGCGCCGGGCCCAGGATGCGATCAACGAGCTCGAGCGCATGCCGCGCGGGGAACTGGTGATCGCGGCCAACGAGGCCACCTGCATCTACGTCCTGCCCAACGTCTTCTCCGAATTCAAACAGCTTTTCCCGAACGTCCAACTGATGGTGGACCGCAGCTACGGGCGGCATGTGGTGGATTCGGTGATGGACAATCTGGCCGATTTCGGCTTCACGCAGTTGCCGGTCCAGGAAAAGAAGCTGCAGGTGCTGCCGATTCATACCGATGAGATCAAGTTGATACTCCCAGCCGGCCACCCTCTGGCCGCGCGGGCCGAGGTGCGCTGCGAAGAGCTCGTCGGCCAGATGCTGCTGCTGCCCAAGGGTGGCACGACGCGGGCCCGGGTGAACGCCTGGCTGGAGCCGGTGGAGGACCAGGTCCAGATCTCGATGGAGCTGGATTCGACGGAGATGATCAAGCGTTTCGTGCTGGCCGGGATGGGCATCTCGTTTATGGCCGCGGCGCACTTCCAGGAAGGGCTGCAGGCGGGCCAGTTCGCCGCCGTCTCGCTGGCGCCGGAGCCGCTGATGCGGCGGCTGGGGCTGGTCTACCGCCGTGACAAGGCGCTGTCGAAGGCCGGGCTGGGCTTCATTCAGGTGGTGATGGAGCAGGGCCGGCAGAAGGCCGCGCCGGAGCCCGTGAGCGTCGCCGCGGGCGGGGAGCGGTGAGTATGCCGGAAAAGCGTTCCGATCCCGTCTATCGATCCACGCTGGTCGTGACCGGCCGCGACGGCGAGATGCGCAATTTCGCCTCGCTCGAGGACGTCCCGCCGGAGTTGCGCCGCGAGCTGGACGAGGCGCTGCACGGAGAGCTGGCGGCATCCATTCTGCTGGCCGACGAGGCCGGGCAGAACTACCTCAGCGGGCGCGTGAACGCGGCCGCCAGCGCGCGGGCCAGCGCCGGCTGGCGCAGCCGGGCCCTGCGGCAACTGGCGCTGGAGGCGATCGGCCTGGCCGCCCTGGCCGTGACGCTGTGGCTGCTCGTGGGCCTGAAATAGCGCCGCGCCGCCTGAAATCATTCATCCTTTTCGCGCCTGGGCCGATATGGCCCAACATGGAAGCTAGAGAGTCCATTCAACCCGAGTCGGCGATCAGTTGGAAGGCCCGGCTCGTCCCCCTGCAAGGCCCGTGCATCGCCTCCGACATCCTGGTCACGCACATGGCTTCCCGGCTGATGACGGTGCGCAGCGCCACGCCTGTCGCTCCCGCCATCCCGGTGCGCATCGACCAGCACGACACGCTGCTGCTGGGCGAAGTGATTGCCTGCCGCGAGGAGGGTCCCGGCGAATACTCCCTGCTGATCGAAATGGATGAAAGCCTGTCGGGCTTGCACAGCCTGCGCAAGCTGGTGAGCGCGTTGCTCGGCGAGGCCCGCGAAGGCGAGCCGCGCCATCCTCTGACGCAGCCGGTCAGACGTCGCAAGGAGCAGGACCGGCGCCTGGAGGGCTCTTAACACCTCCGTTCCCGAAGCTTGATCGGGCGCGGCGCGCCAGGTTTTTCAGCCTGCGTTGCACCGTGAGAATCCCGCGTTTCACCGTGCATTTCACCGTGAGAACACCGTGCATTTCACCGTGAAAACACCGTGTTTTCACCGTAAAAACACCGCAATTCTTGCGCACTTTTTCGTCACGGTGGATCTATTGCAATCAAAGGGCTTATTGAGAATATCACCGTGATTTCACCGTGCGCGTTGTTGCGGTGCCGTGCATCACGGTGGATCTATTGCAATCAAAGGACTTATTCGATTTAGGGGGCGCATCTTTTCGCCCGCACCGTGCGTCACCGTGCATCTGCTGTAATTAAAGGGCTTATTGATAATTCACGGTGTGCGCCCAAAGGCACGCCCGAAGCGCATTGGGCGGGGCTTCCGCTCATCGAAAATGACGCCGCAAGAACGGGTCTGGAGCGGGCTTGCGAGCCGCGGAAACGGCGCCTTGTCAGGCCGCATCACGAGAGCGTGCGCACGCTCGCGGGCCGGCTGCGCCAATGACGCTTTCCGATGCGATATAGTTCAAGTGCATCATGAGCAGGAAAGCAATCATCTTTGGCGGCGCGGGCCAGCTTGGTTTTGAGATCCAGCGCGAGTTCGCGGCGCGGGGCTACACGGTTTTCTCTTACGAACGAAGTGCCGTCGATATCACGGATGCGGCCATGGTGGAGCGCGTGATTGCCACGAGCGAAGCGGAACTGGTGCTCAACAGCGCGGCCTACAACATGGTGGACGTGGCGGAAAACGAGCCCCAGGCGGCCTACGAAGTGAACGCGCTGGCGGTGCGCAACATGGCCGTGGCGTGCCGCCAGTCGGGCGCCAAGCTGGTGCATTTTTCGACGGATTACGTCTTCGACGGCACCAAGGGCAGCCCGTACACGGAAGAGGACCGGGCGCATCCCGTGAACGCCTATGGCGTCTCCAAGTTTTGCGGCGAGCTGTATGCGCGGGCCTACCTGGACGATCTGCTGATCCTGCGGACCTCGGGCGTGTTCGGACTGGCCGGGCTGAAGACGGCGCGCGGCAACTTCATCGAGCTGATGCTGCGCCTGGCCGCGGAACCGCAGCCGATCCGCGTGGTGGCCGACATGGTGGCCTCGCCGACCTACGCTCCGGCGCTGGCGCACTGCACGGGCGAACTGGTCGAGCGCGGCGCGCGCGGCATCTTCCATGCCGGGGGCGGAACGGCCATCTCGTGGTTCGAATACGCCAAGCTGATCTTCCATTGCGCCGGGCTCGATCCGGAGGTGCGCTCTACCAGCGACCGCGAGTACCGGACGCCGGCGCGGCGCCCGCGCTACACGGCGCTGGCCAACGCCAAGATGGACGCGCTGGGCATTGAGCCGATGCCGGCTCTGGAGAAGGCGGTGCGCAGCTACCTGTTCCTGCGCGCGGCGATGTTGCAGCCGGCCGAGGGCTGAAGAGGGTTTCTGAGCGGCGACGTTGTGACGGAGTCGCGACCGTCAGCGAGCGGTTCGGTCAGGCGCTCTTCGAATCCACGCTCAGCCCGTGATTTGAGCCACGTGGTGGTCCAGGTGGCGCAGGTAATCCTCGATCAGAAAACGCAGGCTGACGGGCTGGTCCGCGCCGACGGTGCAGGGCGCCTCCAGCTTCGATTCCTCGATTCTCTGAACAACCCGCGCCAGCAGCGCATTGCGCTCGCGCCACGACGCCATGAGCGTGGCCCACGGCAGACCGGCGTAGCCGTGCAGGCTCACCCAGGCCTCCTGCTGGTAGCCCGGTCCTTCGTAATGCCCGTCCAGCGCCGCGCGCACGAAGCGCTGATGATTGTTGGCCGCCGAATCGAGCAGGTGGCCGAGCACTTCCTTGCGCCGCCAGCCACCGGGCCGGAAGGGCTCGTTGGCCTGCTCCTCGGTGATCGCGCTCAGATGGACGGCGGCGGCTGCTAAACGATGGTCGAAAAGCTTACCCAGTTCTGCCGGCATGGGCACCCCCTGAAATACAGCATGCCACGGCGACGCGTGGGGCCGGGCTTGCGGGCAAAGGGACCTGTGGATGCCGGGTTTCCGGATTTCTTTGCAGGCGGCTTCGAATTCTGCGGCAGGCAAAGGCGACTAGTGTATACTTGATTCATTCGTGAATGTAGGAGAAGATTCGCGATACCCGGAGGTCTCCCATGAAAAAGTCGCTCCCTTTGCGCAAATTCATCACGATGTTGATGTCTTTGCTTGTTTTTGCCGCTTTGACCAGCGCCGCCAGCGGCGCCAGTATTGTGGCGAACGGCTCGTTCGAAACCGCCACTGCCTCGACCACTACCCAATTCCTGAGCGCCGGCGTATCCAACTGGACCAACTCGGACATCGGGGAAGCCCTGGTAATGCCCAGTTGGTACACCAACGGCTATCTCTTTCCCCCCAACGTCAGCTTCGCGGGCCCGGTCCCTCAAACCAGCCCGGACGGCGGCAACTTCGTGTTTTCTGACGGCGATTACCACAATTCCGCGATTCAGCAGACTCTCACCGGCCTGACTCCGGGAGATGCCTACGTCCTCACCTTCTATCAGGGGCTGGCCCAGGACACGGAGCCCAACATCACGGTGCCTGGACCGGTGACCGGGCGGTGGCAGGTCTCGCTCGGCGCCAGCGTCCAGTTGTCGCCCCTGATGTCCGCCAACGGCTCGATCCCGACCATTTCACCGTGGGCCCTGCAAACCATGACCTTCACCCCCACAACCGCGACCGAGGTCCTGAGCTTCCTCTCCATCGGGACCGGCGATCCGCCGCTGGTGCTGCTGGACGGCATCAACCTCGTCGCCCCCACTCCCGAGCCGGCAAGCCTGTGGCTTACGGGGCTCGGCGCCGCACTGCTCGGGTGGAAGCTGATCGCCCGCCGCAAGGCGCTCGCAGCGCAGCGGAATAAAGTAGCCTGAACGCAGGTGTGAGGGCCGCCCGGCGCGGGCGGTCCCCACGCGCATTCAATCAACGCACCGGGTGGTAAACCGTCCATGGAAACCCTGCGACTACTGCAACGCCACGTGCCGGCGTACGCGTTCGACGTCGTAAGGCTCACCAATGGCCTGATCCTGCTGGCGATTCTTCTCGTGCCGCTCGAAAGGCTGTTTGCCTTGCGGCCGCAAAAGGTGCTGCGCAAAGGTCTCCTGACCGATGTTGGCTACTACTATCTCAGCAGTTTGCTGCCGAACCGGATTCTCGCGCTGCCATTGGCGGTATTGGCGCTGGGCGTGCAGCGCGTAGGGCCCTCGATCCTGCACCTGTGGGCCGAGGACTTGCCGGCGTGGGTGCGTTTTGCCGCCGCGCTGCTGGTCGCGGAGATCGGCTTCTACTGGGGCCATCGCTGGATGCACCAGAACGCGTGGTTGTGGCGTTTTCACGCCATCCACCACAGCGCTGCCGAAATGGACTGGCTGGTGAACACGCGCGCGCATCCGGTCGATCTGGTTATTACCCGTCTGTGCGGGTACGTTCCGCTCTACCTGCTGGGCCTGGCGCAGGCGAACGGCAACCGGATCGACTGGGTGCCGCTGCTGGTTGCGCTGGTTGGCAGCATGTGGGGCTACTTCATCCATGCCAACGTGCGCCTGAGGTTCGGCTGGCTGGAGCATGTCGTCGCCACGCCCGGATTCCATCACTGGCATCACAACAACGTGGGGCCGGAACATCGCTACAAGAATTACGCACCCATACTGCCTTGGGTGGATCGAGTTTTTGGCACTTTCTACCTGGACCGGACGAAGTGGCCAGGCGCGTATGGGATTGACGAGCCGACTGAGAGCGGCTTGCTCGGCCAATTGCTGCAACCCTTCTTGCCGTCAACACGAGGCTCTGCCCAGCCCACTATCAGCGAATGCCTGTCCAAAGCTCCACGAGCGTGACCGGCCTGCAGCCGGTCGGGTGAATGAAAAAGGGTACAGGCCGTTCGGGTCTGGAGTTGGCTGAGGGGTGTCGGCCTGAAGTCACTGGCGCAGGATCGCGAAGGACGCGGCTTGGCGGATCGCCCGCTGCCCACACTTCATCTGAAAACGGTCCAAGTTGACGTCTTTTGAACTAAGAATCAACCGCTTATGGCGATTTTCGAGGCAGCACGGTGAGTGCAGGGCGAGTCACTGGGCAGGGTTTTGTGCGGACCCCGTTTGCCACCGTGGGTTGTGCATCGCCGGGCGCCAACGCCAAGCGTTGTGCGATGTCGCGCTTCGCCTGCAGGCCGATGTGCGACATAGGCGAACCGTTCTGTGCCATGCCGGTCCGCCAGGGTGACGTGCGGCTGCACACCGGTCCGCGAGATTTAGAAGGCTGCTGAAAAAGGGCTCGATGGGACCGCTCCCTTACGGTCGCGGCTCAGTCAGTTGCTGTAAACACAGGGGTACGTGCCCGAGCCACGCGTGCCAGCAAGTGGTCTTGGGTCCTTTTCAGCAGCCTGCTGAAGGCCGATTCTGCCAGCTCTACTGCCGGAGGTCCGGTCCGCGGGTACGCAAGGACCTGCTTCGCCTCGCGACGCCGATTCTGAGCAGTCCCGATCTCTGCCGCCGAATCCGATTCGTCAACTGAATCCGATACGCGCATCAGATATACTCTCAATCGAACCGATTCGAAGGATCGGTCAGATCTTTTTCAAGAAGTGCCAGCATGCCTCAATTACTCCGCTCCCATCTGTCCATGCGCGCGGTGACGCTTTGCGCCTGCGCCGCGCTCGCTGTGCCGCTCGCCGCGCAGCCCGTTCCAAAGACCCCGGCCAACCTCCCGTGGATGAACAAAGCGCTCGCGCCCGACGAGCGCGCCGCCATGGCGATCGCCCAGATGACGCTGGACGAGAAGATCCAGCTCGTTCACGGCCTGGGTTGGAGCGCGCCCACGCCGGGCCAGGCGGCCATGGCGGGCAACAACGGCGGCGCGGGTTATGTGCCCGGCATCGAGCGCCTCGGCATACCAGGCATCAACATGGCCGACTCCGCGGTCGGCGTCACCCTGGGCGCCCGGCAAAGCCGCTATGCCACCCTGCTGCCTTCGACTCTGGGCGCGGCCGCGAGTTGGAATCCACGCTCGGCCTATCTCTACGGCCAGGTCATCGGCCGCGAGCTCCGCGCCCAGGGCTACAACATGTCCATCGGCGGTGGCGTCGATCTGAGCCGCGAGCCGCGCAATGGCCGCAATTTCGAATACGCCGGCGAGGATCCGGTGCTCGCCGGCACCATCGTCGGCCAGCTCATGAAGGGCGTGCAGTCGCAGCAGATCATGGGCGACCTCAAACACTACGCGCTCAACGATCAGGAGACCGGCCGCGGCATCCTGAGCGCGCAAATCAGTAAACGCGCCATGCGCGAAAGCGACCTGCTGGCCTTCGAGATCGCACTCAAAATCTCCGATGCCGCCGGGTTCATGTGCTCCTACAACCGCATCAACGGCGACTTCGCCTGCGAAAACGACTATGTGCTGAACCAGGCCCTCAAGCGCGACTTCGGCTTCAAAGGCTGGGTCATGTCCGACTGGGGCGGCACCCACTCCACCGCCAAGGCCGCCAACGCCGGCCTCGACATGGAGATGCCGGGCACGATCTTCTTCGGCGACGCGCTCAAGCAGGCCGTCCAGTCCGGCCAGGTGCCGCTCGCTCGCCTGGACGACATGGTTCACCGCATCCTGCGCTCCATGTTCGCCGTCGGCGTGATCGACAATCCTCCCCAGCGCCAGGTCGTCGATCTCTACCAGGGCTTCGAGGACGCCCAGCACATCGCCGAACAGAGCATCGTCCTGCTGCGCAATGCCGCGCTCAAGGACGGCGGCCGCGTGCTGCCGCTCAGCGCCCGGCCGCTCGCTTCGGTGGCCGTCATCGGCGCACACGCCGACGTGGGCGTGCTCTCCGGCGGTGGCTCGGCCCAGGTCGACCCGCCGGGCGGCAACGCCGTGCCCCTGGCGCCCGGCGCGAGCGAGTGGGGCGCGCCCGTTTACTTCCCGGCGTCGCCGCTGAAGGAGTTGCGCAAGAAGGCGCCGAACGCCAAATTCACGTACGATGGCGGCGCGGACCCGGCCGCCGCAGCCAAATTGGCGGCCGCCTCGCAGGTGGCCATCGTCTTCGTCGAGCAGCACATGAGCGAAGGGCGCGACGCGCCGACGCTCGTGCTCCCGGGCAAGCAGAACGAGCTGGTGGAGGCCGTCGCCGCCGCCAATCCGCGCACCATCGTCGTACTCGAAACCGGCGGACCCGTCGCCCTGCCCTGGGCGGACAAGGTCGCCGCCATCTTCTCCGCCTGGTATCCCGGCATCGGCGGCGCCCAGGCCCTCGCCAACCTGATCTTCGGCGAGGTCAACCCCTCCGCCAAGCTGCCGGTGAGCTTCGCCCGCACCGACGCCGATCTGCCGCACGCGACGGTCCCGGGCTCCGAACTGCGCCCCGTCGAGCAGGCGCCGGAACCCGGCTCCACGCGGCGGCGCCGCGAACTGCCGCCGTTCGATGTCGATTACGCGCGCGAGGGCGCGCGCATTGGCTACAAGTGGTTTGAATCGGCCCGGAAGACACCCCAATTCGCCTTCGGTTTCGGCCTCTCCTACACGACCTATGCCTACTCCGCGTTGAAGGTCGACGCGGCGGCGAAAACGGCCTCCTTCACGGTGAAGAACAGCGGCCCGCGCCAGGGCGTCGAGATCGCCCAACTCTACGCCGCCCTGCCGGCGGCGGCGGGCGAGGACTTCAAGCGTCTGGTGGCCTTCGAACGCGTGGCGCTCAAACCGGGCGAAGCCAAAACCGTCACGCTGACCATCGATCCGCTGTACCTGTCGATCTTCGATGAAGCGGCGAATGCCTGGCAACTCCTGCCGGGCGACTATCGCCTCAGCGCCGGACCGAGTTCGGACGCAACACCGCTGACGGCGACCCTGCACGTCGCCAACTGAGGCCGGGCCTGGAACGCGAGGGGTCTGGAGCCGACTGATCCGCAGCCGGCGGCGGCCGCCAAACCGCCCGGCATAAACCTGCCTGCGCAGGGTGGAGTGTGCCTGTGCCTGGGCAGGCCCCGGCCACGGAGCCGGTGACAGGGCTTCACAGTTTCGTTGGGTGGGGGCACGCAGACGTTGGAGATCGACTTTTACATCCGTATGCAGGCGAAGCGGCGCGCCGTCGAGGCGCTGGTGGTGAAGAAACCGGCACTCACCGAGGCCGATCCGGAGCGAAGCTCGGATGGGCCAGCCAAGGAAGCCGCCAATGCAACGGTTTTGAATTGGGGGGAGTGGCTCGTAGGCCTATGAACACATTGGGTACCCACAGTTGCTCGTACTTCCCGCTTCGGGCCATCGTGCGCGTCGCGTCTGCGCGCTTCAGTTCTTGCGCGGAGCGTCCGGGCCGGCCGGCGCAATCGTGAGTTCTTTCCGATCAAAGGACACGGAATAGACGCCCTCGGCGTCCGGCTGCAGGACTTCGCCGGCCTGGGAGACCCGCCAGGAACCGCCCCCTTCGAGTCTCACTTTGAGCACGACGCCGTGTGGGAAGAGGGCAGGCACGGCCCAGCTCCAATGGGCGATGGGGCCCAGTGGCTCCATCAGCGACTGCTCAAAGCACTTCTGCGCGCGCCAGTACGCGCCTACTTCACCGAACGGAGCCACCCACAGTCCCGCGCGCTGGCGTTGGCTCACGTGATCCAGCAGTCCCAGGAAAATCGCCTTCGGCACGGGTTCGTACCAGGGCTGGGGGTTCTCGATGCTGTGGATCATGAACACGGTCCAGGCGCCTTCCTTGAGGGCCGTATCAATCCAGTCCCGATAGACCGCGAGCGGAGTTGAGGTAAGGGTGACCTGGCTGGGAATGTTCAGCCAGTCGGGCTGCGCTTCCGGCTTGAGGTAGGGGACGCCGCCGCCGCCGCGCGCCAGGAAGTGGAACTTGCCGGCGGCCGCTTTGAGCCCCGGCGAGATATCCGCGAACGGGTAGGCGAAGGTCAGCACCTGAGCGGGCAGCGCGGCTTCCAGGCGCGAGCGCGCGTCCTGAACCTGTTCGACCTCGCCGGCCGGGCTCAGCTCGGCGGCGTGCTTGTGGTCCAGCGAGTGGCTGCCGATTTCGTGGCCCTCGGCCGGGACCTTCTTCCACTCGTCGAGGCGCGGGACTTTGTTGGCGATCAGGAAAAAGGTGCCGCGCAGATGCCGCTGGTTAAGCTCCGGGATCGCAATGTCGAGGTGGACGGGCTCGCCGTCATCGAACGTCAAGGAAACGGCGCCCTTGTGCCCGTCCCAGGCCAGTACGCGGGGCGCCGGCGCAGGGGTCTGTGCGATCGCGGGCAGCATTGCGATGCAGGCAGAGAAAAAGGCCCTCGCAAAACGCGGCATGGCTAGATTATGGCGCAGCATTCGCCGACGCGGCTGACTCGTCCACGGCGGCCGTCAATTCCAAGGGTCCATCAACTGCCGGAAGCGGTCCTCTTCAGCTCCGCCCAACTCGCCTTCGGCCCGACTCCGATTGAACCTGCGGACGAATCAGGGATCACGCCGATAGCCGTTCAGGAACCGCTCACGACGCAGCGAAAAGGGACGAGCATGATATAGTGCCGCCAGACGGCGCGAGGTTCCGGCGGATCCGGAGAAGCGCCAGCTCCGGTCTGGGGCGAAGGAGATCAGAAATGTTTCGCCGTTCGTTTGTTTGCGGTTTGCTGGCGGCGCCGCTCGCCGCTGAAGATATCTGGAGCCTCGCCCGGGAACGCAGACAGGATCATGTGTTCTCCACACTTTTCGAGGCAGAAACCGTTACAAAGATGCTCGCCAGCGATGCCGACATCGACAGGGCTATGGACTGGTGCCGTAAGTCAGCCGTCACCAGGGTTTTCATCGAGAGCTTTCGGAACGGACACCAGGTCGCGCGCCCGATTCTCGAACATGCCAAAGAGCGATTCCTGGCCGCTGGCTTTGCCGTCTCCAGTGGCGTCACGACGCTGGGTCTTGGACGCCGCAGCACGGGATGGAAACTGATCACGTGTTTCACGGATCCCAAATCGCAGGAACGCCTCAAGGAGGTACTCGAGTACACCGCCTCGCTGTTCGACGAGATCATGATCGACGATTTCCTATTCACGGACTGCACCTGCGGGGAGTGCGACCGGGCGCGGCGTGCGCGTAGCGTAACCATCGGCGGACTCACGACCACGGCGGCCGGGGACACCTGGGAGGATTACCGGCGCGAACTGATGGTTCGCCTGTCGCGCGAAAACATGCTGGCCGCCGCAAAGAAGGTCAACCCTCGCGCGCAGATCATCGTCAAGTACCCGCAGTGGTACGACAAGTTCCAGGAGAACGGTTACGATGTGGCGCAGCAAACGACTGACTTTGACAAGATCTGGGTGGGGACCGAGAGCCGCGACCACACTCTGCGAAAGGCTGGCGGGCAGTTCGCCGGCGTGGTGCAGTACGAAGGTTACTTCAACATGCGCTGGCTGGATGGAATCGGCGGTCCCAAAACCGGAGGCGGATGGTACGACCCCTACGATACGTCGGAATCGACCTATATCGAGCAAGCGCGGCAGACCGTATTGGCGGGCGCGAGAGAAAGCATGCTGTTTTGTTATGGCGCGCTGGTCAGCGGAGCTGGAGCGAAAGACATGGAGGCGCTGCGCCCGCATCTGCCGGCGTTGCTGGATGTGTCTCGGGAAGTGCGCCGGCGCTCGATCATAGGCGTGGCTGCCTACAAGCCGATCAACAGCCATGCGGAGGACGAGTCGTACGTATTCGACTTCGTGGGTATGACAGGTCTGCCGTTGGCGCCGTGCCATGAATTCCCGACTGCCGCTCCGGCCGCCTTCTTTTCCATCCACGCTCTGAAAGACTCCAATTTTGTCGCTGAGCTCGGGAGGTTCATCGCAGCAGCCAAGCCAGTGCTCCTGACCGACGGCTTGGCGCGGAGATTGGAGGGCAGGATCAAACTGGACGCGACGAACGTGCAGATTCTCGGTGTGAATGGCAAGCCCGCGGGATTGCTCGAATTGACGCAAACGCAACTGGACCGAATCCGGAATCCGTTGCTTCGCCCGCTCAAGACCTCCTTCCAGGCGCCGAATCAGGTGTCGCTGTATTTGTTTGGAGACGGAAGCTACGTTCTGGAGAATTTCAACGATCAGCCGGTCAACGCGGTGCTGAACGGAAGGTCGATCCCGGTGCCCGCGCGCGATTGGATTCTGCACTGGAGTTGAGCAGAGCTGCAGCAGCGGCCGGCAGCCGACTGAAGTCGGAGCATGGCAAGACCCTCGCAATCGGCCGTCCTTCAGATTTCTGGCGGAGCAGGCCGGGACCGGCTACGCTCGTCTTTTTCGCGTTCAATTCAATGGGGCCAACTCGATATTGCGGAAGAAGACTTCGGCGCCCTCCGACTGAAACAGAATCCTGCCGCGGGCTGGATTGGCGCCCTCCCCTTGGTTTACGAGTTTCCCGTTGACCAGATAGGTCACCCGGTCATGGTCGGCGATTAACTCGACGAGATTCCATTCGCCGCGCGGTTTTTCTACCTCTCCGACAGGATCCCGGTAACCCGTGACGTCCCGAAATGGACCTTTGCCGAAGCGATCGAAGCAGGGCCAATCTTCCTTGACAGTTTTCCCGTGCACGGTAAGCTGGGAACCTTCCACGAGCCAGATGTCTCCGGTCCCGCCCTCCTGAATCTGAAACTCGATGGCGCGGGGCCAGACGTTAAGAGGTCCGGTCACGTGGTAAAGTATGCCGCTATCCCGGGATTGGGCCGCTCGCGGGGCGTAGGTCGCAGTGCCCCACTTGAATTCGGCGCGCAGATAGTAGTTTTCGTACTCCCTGCGTGTAATCACATAGCCGAATTCCGAACCGGAGATGTAGAGCGCGCCGTCTTTGATCTGGAAGACCCCATTGGGATCGTGGTTGAGCCCTTGCTTCCGCAGGACCGTATCAAAAGCCGTCAGGTCCTTCCCATTGAACAACGGCACTGGCTGGCCGTGGGCGGGGACTACGGCAGCGGCCTGCGGGCGGGCGGAAGGACACAGCAAGAAGACACAAGCGGCATTGAGCAGGAAAACCCTCATAAGAGCGACTCTACCGCCTTCCCGGGCCTGTCAACAACTCTACAGGCTTTGGTCGAGCC
>Ga0182030_10007499_pt1 | contig 22736 bp, 22 predicted proteins | sample 812S3MmetaG_FD_121299 | JGI IMG/M metagenome (GOLD analysis project Ga0182030, IMG submission 121299) | Permafrost microbial communities from Stordalen Mire, Sweden - 812S3M metaG (Illumina Assembly) | ecosystem: Environmental > Terrestrial > Soil > Wetlands > Permafrost | place: Sweden...
TGAAGGGTTTGCCTTTCATTTCCATGGTGCGCACGCCGGGCATTTCAACCAGGGTATCATGTAGGGTGTGGTCTATGCGGCACATCAGTTCGTCATCTATAGTTTGCATGCAAATTTTGCCATCAACCATAAACAGCACACCGGTTTTCATAACTTTCTCTTCTGCTTTTTCGGCAGACAGTGCTTCGCGCACGCGCTGGTTTGGCCTTTTAATTGTCACATTTTCAAACCTGCGTCTTCTTAATAATGCCCTTAACCAGGTATAAATCCAGTATCTTATCCAGTGGCAGTTCAAAAGGCTCAAAGCGTTTAAATTTTTCGCTGCGCTGCTCAAAATTATCGCTGGTGCAAAGCACGGCGTTGCGTGCCTCAGGCCGCTGAAGCCTTTTAACCATCAGGTAATCGTTGGTGCGCATCAGGTAAATCTCGCCATACATAATAACCGACTTATCATTTACCCGCCGGCACAAAATAAGGCTGCCGGTTTCAATAGTGGGGTACATGCTGTGCCCGTATACATACATACCAAAATTGCAATCCTCGTACCCCGGCACCTTTACATGAAAAGCAGGTAACTCGGGCAACTGGCTCACATTCTCGTTGGCGCCGGCCGTGGCGTGCAGGTCATACACAGGTGTGCCGGTATGCAGAACCGGTGCCAGGTTACCAAATATATTACGGCTTAGTAGTTTAGCTGCCTTTACTTTAATATCAGGCGGCAGTTGTTCCCGCTCAAGCAGGCGTAACAGGTAATTACGGCTAAATCCCATTTTTTGCGCAAAATCCTCCTGGCGCATTTTGGCCTTTTTAATTTCTATCCTTAAAAGTTCGCCTTCGGCAGGCAATTGATTTTCGGCTTTCCCCATGTGCTGACATCCTGGCTGGGTTTGCATTTGTTTCCGTAGTTGGTTAACATTTGCCCATCAAATGTTGCGCAATATACAAACTGCTTTTTAAAAACAAAACCGGTACAGTTATTTATTTTTCGGGGCCTGTACGGAATCCGGTTAACGGAATTCCGTATAGGCGAAAGCTACACCTTTTTAACAAAATAATAATTTTTAATCCCATAGTCGTTAACGGTTTTATTACAACCTTTGCAATACACTGGTGCAAACTATTTGCAACCCAACCCGACTGCCGGGGCGGATTAAAATGCAAACTTTATTTTTTACTGCGCAATTCTATTGCGCAGTAATCCTTTAGCTTTGCCTTAATTATTAAACCTGCCGCACACACCAACCTGTTAAAACGGTTAAAGGCAGCTATAAATCAAATTTAAACATAACCGGTACAAAAGAAGGTACCTATTTATAACGTCATGCAGCATTGATAACCCTTAATCCCCCCTTAGCAAAAATGATATCCTCCACCAAATATCAATCAAACCGAGCTACCCTCAATACACTGATGGACTTCATCACCACCGATGAGTTTATGGAATTACCTGCACCCGAAAGGCAACAGTATTTGGAATGCTTAAAGCAATTGCTTGGCGAAATAATAATAGGAGGGAAGGAGGACCCACCCACTAATACTATATAACCCGCACCTGCTTTTTACCCCCTTACGGAAAACCGGGTATTGCAAAATTGCATTTATAACTTTATCATTGTTCCGGTTACTTATCAAAAGTAATTGCCTGTGTAATGCTGTGCCCTGTATGTTTTTACCTATGTAACCAGGCTATGAAGTGCAAATTTATATTATAATACAGCCTGGTTGTGTTAAGGGTATATTCATATTTTATTGTCAATTTTTTATTTTTAAAATATACCTATAAGTAGGTATTGCGTTTTGTAAAAAACGTTCTAACCTTTACCGCATAACCGGAAGTGCAGCACTGAAATGATTGTTTGGAATTAATTTGCTGATATAAAAATGTGGTGCACCGGTTGTATAACTACTTAAAGTATTGCGCAATTGGTTAGTGAATCAAAAGTGCCAGGTTGAATAAATGGAAGCTTCATGCAGGCTGCATAATAAATGTAAACCTGCAGTCTTCACGCTCGTGATAGATATGTTACAGTAATTGGATTGTTGGATTTATGTGCAATTGTTATCTGCGGTTAGAACCGGCAGCAAGGCAGCGTTGCGCTGTAAAAAATCAGGTGTTGTAACAAGTAAATATTATTAACCCATAAATAATCCCCCATGGCTAAGCAAAGAAAAGCGGCATCCCTAAAAGCTGCAACCTCCAAAAAGAAGTGGTGAATTGTTGAAAATAAAAAAAAGTAAAGCGTGGGCTTAAACAGCCCTTGCTTTAAGTGCGTGTCCCAGGTTCCCGGTAAACACTTGCGCCCGGGAAAGGAAAACAGATTAGAGTTAGTGTGCAATTAGATAAAGATGAAATCAAAAATATTCTCTCCCCCTAAAATAAAACCCAATGGAAATAGTCGACCCCTCCTTTGACGTAGTGTTTACTCAACGCGAAAAAGAAATACTCATCCTTATTGCACAAGGGATGAGTTCAAAACAAATTGCTGGCAAACTATCTATTAGCCAAAATACCGTTTCTAACCATCGAAAAAATATGCTGGCCAAGGCAAGTGCTAAAAGCAGCGCTGAACTGGTTTGCATTCATTTAAATTTTATTCAAACGCGGCAATAGCCATTAATAGCTATTTGTATAGCTATTAATGGCTATTGACACGCTGATTATTAAAATCAATTTTTGGTTGCTAAAGCAGCGTGAGCCCAAAAGCTGTAATAATATATATATAGCAGGCAACCGGTTAGCTGAAAACGGGATATAGAGTAGGCGGAAAATAATATAGTAATATGGCTAACATCAAAACTTTTGCTGAATTTCAAAATGTACTGGCAAGCGATACCAAACTACAACAGGCTTTCAAAGAAGATCCGGTTAAGGCTAGCAAGGAAATCAATTCATACACTGTTCCGGATACTTTTATTTACAGAGTAGTTGTGGTAGCTCTTGGGTCGGCTCTTTTGCTTGTAATTGTAGCGGTAGTTACGTTGGCTTTAATGGGTAAGACTTCAAATCAAGAAGCTGTATTGACCATACTTACGTCCATTGCATCTGGCGCAATTGGGGCTCTTGCGGGGCTTTTGGCTCCTTCACCAACAGGTAATTAGGTCATTTAATTATGATCGCTAAAGCTGTTTGCTTATATAACACCAGGCAACAGGTAGCCGAAAAGAGCTTTAGCAACAAGTAAGGCAGTGTGGTTAAAATAAAATTGAAAGGCAACCTTAAATAATAAAACAGGGAAATGCTTAACGCCCGTATAAAATAGTTAAGCAACCGGATGGCCGAAAACGGGAATCAGAGTAGGCAACTTTTAAAAAATGAAAATGGCTAAGCAAAACGTAAAAACAAAACAAACGCCGGTGCTAAAGAAAAGCAAATTTGGTATTCCCCGTCCAAAAGGGGGAAAGCAATCCCTACAAGCTGCTGAAAACCATACAAATCGCGAACCGCTGCCACCCCCTACCGGATCGGCCCCATATCGTTTGGCTCTTACAAGCGTGATTGAAACTCCGTTAAGTGCCACAAAAATGGTGTTTCACGTAATTGGCGATTCAGGTGGCATCGATAACGCTTCCCCGCAACAATATGTGGCCGCTAAATTGACTGACCAGTTTGAAACTGCTACCGGAGAGGACAAACCGTCATTTCTTTATCATCTTGGCGATGTGGTTTATTTTAATGGCGAGTGGAACAAATACTATGGGCAGTTCTTTAATGTATATCATAACTACCTGGCCCCAATCTTTGCTATTCCGGGCAATCACGATGGCCTGCCTGTTGACCAAACTGCTGCTTCTGAAGCAATATCCGGCATCAGCACATTTGTTAAAGTTTTTTGCGACAAAAAGGCTTCCGACCTTGTAGTTCCGGGTGGAGGCACCGTTGACCGGATGAGTATGACGCAACCCAATGTTTATTGGACACTTCAAACTCCATTAGCGAATATAATCGGTTTATACACCAATGTAAGTGAAACTCAAGGCTATATTGATGATACACAAAAAGCATGGTTTATTAATGAGCTGAAAAATGCAGGAAAGGACCAAAAGGATAAAAAGAACCCCAAGGCAATTATAGTTACACTGCATCACCCACCTTACTCTGTCGATAAGGATCATGGTGCCAGCGAAGATATGCGTACGTTTTTGAGCAATGCTTTTGACAGTTCAGGAGTTACAGCGGACCTGATTATGTCGGGGCACGTTCATAACTACCAGCGGTTTACAATAAATAATACGGATGGAAGCCAGGTGCCATATATAGTTTGCGGCTCAGGAGGCTATCATAACTTCAGCCTTGTTGATAGTAAAAATGTGCCGGTTGATACACCCAACAATTCCATCCCGGGATATGGGGATAATATAACCTTCGACAACTATTGTGATGACCATTGGGGCTTTTTGAGGCTTAGTATAGAAACAGCCAATGGCCTGCGCACCATAACCGGTGAGTATTTTAATGTGCCCAGGCCACTCGCTGATCCTATTACTGACCCTGCTGTGTTGCAGGATAATTTTCAAATAAACCTTGATACGCATAAGATAAAGAACCTGATGCCACAATAGGAAGAGATGGAAACGGCCGTTTTTTACCGGTACACATACTGTTCATTCATTCAAAAATAACAAAAGCGAATGCCGAAAAGCTGTAAATAGAGTAGGCACCGGGTAGCTGAAAACGGGTTAGAGTAGGCAGGTTTTAAAAGTGCGGTGTCAGCACTATAATCACTGACAAAACGATATGGCTGATTTATTAATTCCCAAAGGAGCAATTATCATGTGGTCTGGCGAAAAAATTCCTGATGGATGGGCTTTATGCGACGGGAAAGACGGTACACCAAATCTTGTTGGAAAATTTGTGCGAGGAGGCGCACTTCACGAGAGCGGAAACAGTGGAGGTAGTGACCAACAGGCCTTTACTGCAACAACATGGCAACACGGCCCAGGATTTTGGTCTATTACTGCTGACCATTACAAATCGGACAGTGGCAGTGATGCTAGAATGTCGCCAGGGTTAAACCACGCGCATAATGTTAATATAAATTTTGATAACCGGCCTGCATATTTCACGCTGGTTTACATTATCAAAAAGTAGAAGCGACAAAGATTAACTATGGCATAGGCATTTGTAATGCCGCACGGACAGGTTTTTCAACCAGTTTCCTTTGGGCGTTACAGTGCTTGTGCCATAGTATCCGCATCTGAAATGCAATGTTCGGCTACACATACGGTGGAGTTGAAGTTATTGGAAATTATGCACTATATCTGGACGGAGCACCGATTACAAGGGAAGACGTAAAAAAATATGCGGAGCATTTAGCACCATCGCCTAATGTTCCATAAAGAATATTTAAAGATAGACCGGGTAGCCGAAAACGGGATTTTAGAGTAGGCGAAAAGCAACGATGCTATGGAAGAAACAACTAATTTTTTTGCTATTGCAGCTGGCAGCATCACAGGATGTACCACAATTGACCATACCACCACCGATAATGGTTTTTTAAACTGTGCCCGTGCAAGCAACCCCGGGTCTGGTAGCCACGGATCGACGATTGATGCCGTTAATAACCTGCTGAACTGCATTGGAGCGCGCAAAATCCAAACAAATATTATTGGGCATGGCAATGATGGCCTGATAGTCACTGGCACAGGGCAAATCGCAAATGACCCTGATAAGTATATCGGTCTCTGGAATCAGTCCAACTGGCAACCCAAACTGACCTTATTGGCTAACAGGATTTCTAGTTTATATTTGTGGGGTTGCCATCCTGGTACGGGAGTAAATGGAGCCAACTTTCTTTACAACGTTGCGCGTGTTGTTAATTCCCCGGTATCAGCCCCAACCGGATTTTTATACTGCGGAGGCGGAAAACTTTGGTTGGAGCAAGGGTCAACCTGGCAAACAGCAACCCCCACACATAAGCCTAACCCTATTCCAGCACCAACACCACATTTAAATTTCGCGCTAATGAATACAATGAAAATCATGTCAAATGATGCGTTCGTCGATCTTACTGCGGACAATGTAGTAAGTGTAAGCGTTACAACGGCTTTAAAAGACATAGGTAGCCTTACTGCTGATGACAGTAAAAGTTTGCTGGCGCTTATAGACTTTTCCCAGCCCATTACCATACCCGGGATTCCGGCAGCTATTAGCACCGGAAGTATAAAGGCAACTTTTGATAATAATGGGCGGAAGATAAATAAAGAATTCATAATTTATAATAACAGGTTAATTGTTGATGCTGAAGCGCTCAATACCGCCTATAGATGTAGTGAGGGAATCTCTAATTTCCTAATATAGGAATACAAAAATATTTGATCCAACCCAACCTCGTCATCTGTTTGCATCTGCACCGGGCGGGCAAGGGTGGTAGCACGTCCTTCACATGGGAAAGGCGTGTTTTAACTCCGAATTCGGCCAGGTTACCGTCAGCCAGCATATGTATAGTCATTTTAAGAATTAAATTATATAACAAAACAAAAAAAATAATTATGAATTCAAATCAATTCGCTGTTCCTCCAGGACATCATGCCATTGTGTCATACGACTTTAAAGACGCAACCCGCGAAACTGATGTCGATGTTTTAATTGCCGGCAGCTATCAAAATTCAATTGAAGGCCGCATTGCAAGAAGGCTTACCTATGCTAATAGTCGCGTAGGGCCAACTAGTCCGTTTGATACCGGAAGGAATGCTGCGGCAACCGATAAGGTTTACGATGTCCATGCCAGCTATAAAGTTGTTCCCGATGGGCACGAACCGTGGCATGATTTTGGAAATTGTGGTAAATCAAATCCAAGCCCTAATGTATTTGAATTTACATTCGGCCCTGTGGGTGTTCATACACCGGGAAGCGCATTTGCCGGTCCTACAAGCGTGAAGGTGAGAGTAACTATTGGTTAATGAAAATAAGAGTATTAGCCTTGATTTTCAAGATGATGTTGTAAAAGCCGGGTGAGTATTTATTAAGGATAAAATAATATGATGAATAAAAGGAAAGGCTGGGAGTAAAGAGCACTATAACATTATGTAACAAGGATGGCCTTAAAATTGAGGGGGTAACTTATACTGCCGTGCACGCATGGCCTAATGGGAAAGTGATAAAATTCTGGTATTTATTTAATTAAACTGAAAATTAAGACCCATATGTCAAAAGTTAAAGTAAAAAGTTATTTATCGCCTACCTTGGTATTGTTGGCAATGGACTGGGATGAAGGCTTTAACCGTAAGGATTTTTTAGGATTTGCAATTCAGCGCACACCCGGCTTCCGGGCTAAAACCGGCGAAAAGCAGAATAAATCTGATTGGTTGCTGAACCGGATAGGATTTAATGGCCCCAACGCCAAAGGAGCTGATATGCCAAGTAATACCAACCCGATACAGCACTTTCATTGGTGGGATGCCCGCATTGATACTGCCGACCGGGGTAAAACATTTACTTACACCGTTTATCCGGTGGCCGGTGATTGGGAGAGCCCCCAATTAGTGAAAGGATAGGAACAGGTTATAGAGTGTGTTATTCCAGAACTGGTGGAAGATGGAGTTGGTACATATTTTAACCGTGCGGTGGTAAGCTCGCAGGCTTTTATACGCGAATTTGGTGCAGCTCCCAAAGACCAGAAATATATTGACGCGCTTAACTGGCTATCTAACGGAATGGGTGAAGCTGTAAGCGAGTTTATTACTCAATCAGATGCTGTTGATGGTGCTGCTTATCATTTAACTGATGCACAATGGGTGCTGCCGGCCTTAAATAATTTTAAACCCGCTGCTGATGGCGATGAAGCTGCTGCCAATGGCGAAGCTTCTTTTATTTATTTTCATAAAGACCCGGGTACCGGCAAAAACAAAGGCGATACAACCAACGACAAAATTGTTAGCGGTGTATTAGAGTCTAAGGTGCAGTTTTACAAAAGGACTAAGACTGCTATTATGCACGATAAATTTATGGTCAGGTCTCAGAACGGAAAACCTGTGGGTGTGCTGATGGGCACAGCCAATTTTACGCTCGAGGGGCTTACATCACAGGCTAACGTGGTGCACACGTTCGATTCACCAGCGCTGGCAAAACTTTACCTCGATAGGCAGGTATTGCTTCGCACCGATCCTTCTGTTGCAAGTACTGCAAAAGAAGCAGGTTGGTCAAACAAGGTTTCTGTCGGTAAAAATGCTAAGGTGCGTGTATTCTTTGCTCCTGAGGCACCGGCAGGCAACAAAAGTAAAGGTACCCCTGGTTCGCGGGTTTCAATTGATGTTGTGGTTAATGCGGTAAAGAATGCTAAAAGCTCGGTAATATTCAGTTTGTTCTCTGCAACCGATGCCGAATTGCTGGAAGCCTGTAAAGCTACCGCTGGTGAAGATAAAATGATGTATGGCCTGGTAAATACTATCAGTGAACCTAAGGCTGCTGAGCCTGGAACAGAACTTAGCACTACTGCATCTGCTAACCTGGAGTTGTATAATTTATCGAAGGACGACAACATGGTTGTGGGCCACTCAAGCTTTACAAAAGCTGCTACCCCAACAGGCTTTTGGTGGGAAGTTGCCACACTTAGAGCTCCGGGTACAAAGGTGGTATTAGGTAAAGGGAAAAAGAACAGCGGACCTCCACCGGTGTACGATCATCAGAAAATTGTGGTCATTGATGGCGAAAGCGACAAGCCCACTATTTTTGTTGGTTCAGCTAACCTTAGCGGTGCCTCAACCTGGCACAACGATGAAAATTTGCTGGAGATTACCGGAAGCCCCCCACTGGCTAAAATGTATGTAGCTGAGTTTTTACGTCTTTACGAACAATACCGCGCAAGGTACTCATGGAACCAAAGGCAAAAAGAGGATGGAAATAAACCTACCACTTTTTCGCTGGCTAAAGATGTATCCTGGTGTTCGCACGATTATAAACCGGGTACTCCGCAATACAAAGCGCGTGTAACCTTAGCGGGGGAATAGGTTTCGGCCGATTTTTTAGCATATTGATACTGTACGTAGCCGCGAAAAATGAAGCGGTTACCAACTAATGGCGCAGCTGCAGTTATTTGCGGCTGCGCCATTTAATATAATATGGCACTATACGTTATTGGGGTTAATTCTAAATTCGCCCAAACAATTTTACATGCCCGTCAAAAACATATACGCTATAATCTTGCTACTCGCAACCTCCCAAACGATATTTGCCCAAAAAATCCACCCCTACAACCGCGCCGTAATCTGGCGAGGCTTCGACCACAGCTGAACCTACAACCACCGCTGCAACCGTATAGGCGATTATGTGCAGCTGTTTAATGATTCTGTTTTTTCCACCCATACCAGCGCCACCGGTACCGGTCCCGATAATACATACGATACATTCTATTACTCAACCATGGCCACTACCGATGCCGTGTTTTTGCAAGGCGGGATTCCGTTTTATTGCTCGGCCACAAAGATTCCCTCATCCTTGTTTTAGACACCGTTTACCTGCTGGCCCCTAAATGGATGGACAACAAACGCGAATACATCACCCTGCTCAACGGTTTCGATTTACAGGCTTACAACAGCGAAGCCGAAAAACCGCAGGCCCTTTATTTAATCGTGGCCGATGCCATACAGGTGCCATCCCCTTCGACCGGATTTGTAAAGCTGCGCCTTATTATACGTGCCGGAGCCGTGCTAAATTGCACCACGCCCGAGTGCTGCCTGCTAAACCATAAAGTAAGTTATAAGCTAAAAGTTTTTTATCTGATAGCAGGGTTTGAAGACAAAAAATGTGCCGCAAGCTAGCAACTGTTTACCACCGGCCACCCGTGGAATAAAGAAGTGCAGTTAAAACAACCACCCCTCCGCGATTTTATTGAAGGCACCCTCGATGCCGGTTACAAAAAAGCCGTAGTGGGCATAAAATCTTTTACCCTGGTTATGGACAAAGACCACTGGATGATACAATGGAATAACAGTGTAGATCTGCGCTACGATTACGATGCCGGTAAAGCGCAGATAGGCGTAAAAATCAACCAACTGTTTGTAGACTGGAAACAAGGCATGAACCACAGCACCATCCCCGGCCCTGATGCCTCTCTATCCTTTAAACAACGCGGCTGGGAAATAATGAACATCGACGCCGAAATGCTTCAGTTTACCGAACACACCAAAGTAAACGACCAGCAGATAATTGGCCAGATGCACTGGGCCGGCCACAACGAACCCGCCGGTTCGGCTAATGCCGTAATGGTTAATTACAAGCCGTTTTAAGTTAAATATATTTGTATTCTATCTGCATTATTATCCTAAAATCTGTATTCAATCCTGATTCCGATAAGGGGATTAATCTTTGCGCTTAGCGTCTTTGCGGTTGAAAAATGTATTCGCATTCCTCGGCTGTTAACCTCCGTGCGAAAAATGTATTTGCATTTAATCATAACCATCATAACAAATTAGCGTCCCCGTATTTTACTAAATACTAAAAATTTTAACAAAATAACTTCAAAATACCAAAATAATTAGTATTTTTACACCCTAATTATTACCGCAAATGAGCTATTTAATACCCAACGACTACCTAAAACAGATACAAGACAGCAATTTGCAGCAGCTAATCAGCGCCAATACTAATATTATGAGCGCCGCCGAACTTGCCGCCGAAGCCGAGGCCATAAGCATGTTAACCCAGAAATTCGACACCACGGCCGAATTTACCGACACCAATCCCTGGGACGCAAGCACCATATACAACGCCGCCGACCGCGTTTATTTAGATGCCCCTACTTATGACCCCACCCAAACCTATACCACCGGTGCCTATACTTTGCAAAACGCCGTTATCTATATGTGCACCGTAAACGGCACCACCGGCACCTTTAACGCCGCTAGCTGGACGGTAGTAGGCAATCAATACGATTTGTATTACGCCGCCCTTCCCTTCCCCCAATTCGATTTATATGCCACCTATAAAAAAGGCGACCAGGTATGCTGGAATAATTCGACCTACACCTGCCAGTTACCCACCGTGCTTATCAACCACGAAACAGAGTTGCAGGTGCGCGTTATCCAGCACACCCCCGCCACTAACATTTTCCCCGATGACCCTGCCAGCGGCCCCATCTACTGGGGAACCGGCACCCCATACACCATACCCGCAAACACCCCCATCACCAACACCACCTGGTGGACCCCCGGCGATAACCGCGACCAGCAAATGCTGCAAAAAGTAATAGACATAGCCCTCTATCATTTACACGCACGCATAGCCCCCCGCAACATCCCCGAACTACGCATAACCCGCTACCTCGGGCAAGATAAAGACCGCGCCATGGGCACCGGTGGCATCCTATACCCTATATACAGCGCCCTCGGCTGGCTGCAAGCCTGCGCCAGGGGAGAAGTAACCCCCCAATTACCGGTGCTGCAACCCAAACAAGGCAGCCGCATCAGGTACGGAGGAAATGTAAAAGCAATAAACAGTTATTAGATGTGTTAAGGTGCGCAGGTGTTCAAGTGTTCAGGTAATGAAAATAAAATAATAATTATTTGTTATATAAACTGAGAATGGATTTAGAAACGAATTGAAAGAAAAGGACGGTTGTATTTGGCCCTGGCATCCCCTTTAGGGGACGGGAGGGGTTGAGACACTCGCATACAAGCCTTATTTATTATTTCACAACAACTGACAAAGAATAGAATTGGTTTAGGTAAACAAAAAAGTATGGGTTGGTAGCCATGCGCGAAACGGCCCCTCTCTATTCGCAGAATGGAGAGGGGTGACGAGCGATAGTACCGATAGCTATAGAGAGGGAGAGGCCCACTCATTAAACCAAATCAACAACTCATAAATCATCATTCACAAATCATAAATCCAACCACATGCAAGCAATCCTCGATCCCAAAAAACAAGGCGAATTCATAGCCGGTGCCATCTTTATTTTAACTGCAGCTATCATCATGCACAACCTGATGGCCTAAACCTATTCAGACGCGGATGTGTTCAGGTGCAACGTAAGAAAGCCTAAACCGCCGCGCGCAAATTTTTCATTCCGCCCTTTGCGGAAATCACATTCTCCTTTTCCCGGCCCCTTTTCGTTTTGCTGACATCAGGGAACACCGGCCTGGTTGCCCAACACTCCTCATTTTCCCCGAATGAGGAGGGGCAGCCGGCGGGAGGGGAAGTTAACTTGATAAAACCACTGCACATGCCCTTAGGGGCATTTTGTATTTCAAAGCGGTACATTGTTCAGATTTACGCATACTGATATTTAAATTTAAAACAGATATATTTGATCCTGATTTAGATAGTAATGTTGTTAAGCCCCCGTTTTAAGTTTTTATCACTGTTGCACTCAAAATCTACCCGTTTACACCAATAACTGCGACGGTTACGAATTAAGTCAATGGCACGGTCCTTAAACGTTTATATTGCCAACTATACCCATGAAACAAAAATACCTTCTCCATATATATTTACTGCTGATACTGGCCCTCGGCTTTAAAACCAGCCACGCCACTATTACTGTCGATTCTGTACATGTTACCCTCAGCACATGCCCCAACAACGGCACGGCTAAAGTATATGCGCGCACTACTAACAACAACGGCGTATTTCTATTCGACCTGGTATCAGGCCCGGTAACCTATACTCAGCAAAACGACAGCACTTTTTACTCCCTCTACCCCGGAAACTATACCGGTTGGGTGCATGATGTTAATAGTTTTGATAGTGCGCAGTTTACGTTTGCTGTAACTGGTACTTATGTGGCACCTGTGGTTTCAGCCAGCAGCTATTTCCCTTTATGTGCTACAGGTGCTTCGGGACGTGTAGTGGGGCAGTTAGCTCAAAATACAGGTCTTGCGCCTTATCAATGGCAAATTTACGCCCCCTATTCAGGGGCTTACCAGGCAAGCGATACCTTTAATGGGCTTACTGCAGGCAGGTATACAATCCGGGTTTCTGATGCCTGCGGTATTGCCCAACTGGCGTATACCAATCTTGACTCGGGCACCACAGGCCTGACTGTTGAAGATTACAGCATTAACTTTTTAAACTGTAGTTCAGAAGAGTTATATCTTGGATTGCATATTGACAGCGCTAAAGGTAATTTACCTGTAAAAGTAAGCGTTACCCTTTCTTCCGGTGTTTCGGTTTACTACGTTGTTCCATACCCTGTTACCACTACTGATCCGCAAATTAATTTTGAGGTTAAAGCTATTGTTCATGGAATCCAGTATGGTAAGCCCTGTAAAATATGTGTTATTGATACCTGTAATTATAGTAGCTGTTTTTTTCAGGATACGATAATACCTTTTAGATACAGCATTCAATTAGCAGGTGGCTGTGGCGCAATACCCAATGGTATAATTATTAGAAATACCAGTTTGACCTCAAATTACCAGGTTAGTCCGCTAAATAGCGATTTATGGCATACATTTGTAATGAAGAATACCTCAACCCTTGCAGTAGTCGATTCATTTCAATTTTCAGACTCCTGCCAGATATGCAATGTTATACCAGCACCGGTTGATAGCGGTAATTACCTGGTAACCATAAGAGATACTTGTGGTAATTTTTTCCAACAAACTATTTATTGGCCAGGCAACAATCAGCCATCGGTTCAAACTTATGAAGCTTCACCCAACCCATGTCTTGATTCTGCATGCTCAGTGCAATTTTACAATTTTCATGGTTTTAATAATCCATGCCTAATTACATTGCTATCAGGCCCGGTATCGTTGCACAGCACACGCAACGGTTATGCTTATCGCGATACATTAATTTACCCGCTGCAATTTTATGGCGATGTCATTAATAATACACAAATTGTAAGTCTGGCGCCTGGTAATTACACTTATAAGGTTTCAGATTCTTGCCATACTATATATGGTTCATTTACATTATCCGCTCCCCATCAAATAAATAATGGCGTTTTACAATTGGCTAATAACTGCGATGGTAATTCGCAAGTTATAAATAACGGCGAGGCAGATAACAGCTTTGCCTTCATATTTGATATGGTCAATGGTATAGGGTATTCTTTTAACAACACGGGTTCAAATTATATATCACCGCCTTTAATGCCAAGCACTTATCTGTTTCAGGAATATTTTTATACCTATGGTGGCGAAGCCCCTTCAGGCATATCATGCTGGTCTTATGCTGATACAATAAACATCCGCAATTATAACGATAGTACATTCCGCACTATCGCGGTTGCAGCATGTAATAATACAATTCATGTATCAGTAATAGCTGATAGTTCTAATGGTGTTCCTCCTTTCAGGTATTCAATTATAAACGGCCCGCAAACATTTGCGTTTCAAAACAGCCCTGATTTTATTGTAGATAGTTTTGGAACTTACCTGGTGGGGGTTATGGATTCGTGCGGTGATATTGATGCACGTTACGTTACTGTTGATACGGGCCGTTTTGACCCCATAAGTAGAACCGGAGGCCATTGCGCAGGTGGAGCAGGAAAATTATACGACATATCGTCGCCCTATTTTACTTATACATGGTATATGCCAAGTGGTGGTATTTATACCGGTGATACTTTAACGATATATCCGTTAACTGATGCTGATACCGGAGTTTATTTTGTAAAAAAATTGGTGGAGATAAACGGCTGTCGCGATAGTGCGTTTAGCAGTTATCAATTTCTTTTTGCCGATACATTTCATCAGAGCGTAACAATTTGCCCTAATACCAACTACTATATTGGTAATAATGCGCATAGTGTACCGGGTGTTTACTACGATACCCTGACCGGTGCTTATGGTTGCGATAGTATTGTAATAACTAATCTTAGTAATTTCCAGTCAGTTTTGCTTTTAACTTCCGCTTCACCTGTATGTCACTTGGATTCAATCACTTTAACAGCCACTAATACAGATGTGGTTGAATGGTTTATTAATAATTTTTACGATAGCACTTCATTATCTGATACAAGAATTACTTTTAATAGTGATACAGTGGTAACAGTCTACCTGTACGCCTCGGATACAGCCGGTTGCTTCATTACGGATTCCGTAGTCGTTTACCCCTCGGCCATTCCAATCTATCTAAATCCAACACTTTGCCTTGGAGATACTTTCTTCATAGCAAGTCATTTTTACACACAAACTGGTAGTTACGCTGATACCCTTACAAGCCATTTAGGTTGCGATAGCGTTATTTTTATCCGACTAACTGTCTATCCACGCGATTCAACTTATCATAATTACAGCCTTTGCGCTGGTCAGGTTATCACAATCAACAACCACCAATATTCGCAAGCCGGTATATACACCGATACGCTTACCAATATAAATGGGTGCGATAGCGTTTTGCATATAAACGTAAGCGTTAAACCCGGCCCGCAGGTGGGCATAACAACCTCCGATTCGTCAAAATGCAATTATACCCCGGTTACGCTAAGCGCTTCTGGTGCGAATACTTATTTTTGGCAGCCAGGTAATATTTCTACGCAAAGCATTGTAGTAAGTCCGCAAATTACAACCCTGTATACTGTCACCGCAACAGATACTGGTCTTTGTACTGGTGTAGATTCAATTTTGGTTTATCCTGTTATTGGCGCACTTAATATTTCGGCCTCCGGCAACCAGCTTGTTTGCCCGGGTAATTATGTTTCTTATGCATGGTATCTTAACGGCCAGGCTCTTCCCGGCCAAATTTCCGATACAATTGGTATAAACAGCGCAGGTTCTTATACTGTACAAATAACCGATAGTAACGGCTGTATCATAACATCCAATGCATACATAATTTCCGGCATCAACAGCGTAATCGCTCCATATGTATCCGTTTTTCCAAATCCCAACAACACCAACCTGTGGCAGGTAACGGTAAGCGCTGAGCTTGCCAATGCCCTATGCCAGGTATATGATGTAGATGGCAAAGTGGTTTACACCACGCACCTGACAGGAACTAACAACACTATATCTACCAACCTGAGTGCGGGCACATATATTATGCGCATAAGCACCGGCCAAAATATTTATAACATTAAGTTAGTGCAGTTTTAAATCGGCTAACCATTATCTTGTGATATATGAAATACCTCCTGTCTGCAATATTGTTGTTTGTAATGTATCAATCAGCTTGTGCGCAAATACCATTCTCTACTGTGGCGCAGGTATTCGACTTTAGCATCGGCGATACACTTGAATACGAGTGCTGGGCCAATCAGGGGCCTAATGGGTGTGTCCCGCGGTCTGATATGATGCAGGTGGTAATTGCCAAAAACATTACTCCCGATTCGCTTCAGTACACTTTCCGCGGGGTAGGCTATACTTACAGCGATCCATGCCTCACACCTCCTTTCGGATTTATTGACACATTTACTCAAATCTATACCAACCCGGACTCTTCCATCTTCTGGTATCATAACCCTGCCAGGTATGTAGATAGTAATGGATTCTTATATGCCGATACTGCTTTTATTGACCCTTCAATACATAACCGCAAGAGGAACGAACACAATGAGAATTCATTTGCATTTTGGGCTGATACCGCCTATGCCGATGGCCTTGGTAATATTTACTCTGACTACGGCCAGGAAGATAACGGCCAGGTTACATATTATTGCGCCCTCCAATATTACCATAAAGTTGTTGGCGAAACCTGGGGCACACCGCTTTATATCAATCCCAGCCTCGGTGTTGAAGATATAAACGCTTACGATGGCATAAACGTATACCCTAATCCCGCCCATGGTATTTTAAACATTACAAGCGCCGGTGCACCTGTTACGGGCATTGAACTTTACAATGTTACCGGCGCCCTGCTACGCATCCTCAACCGCCTCCGGGATATGCCAATTGATATTTACGATGTAGCCCCCGGCGTGTACTACGCCCGCATTACCACCACCTTGGGCACAGTTGTACGCAAATGGGTAAAGCTGTAAACCTTCAGGTTAAAACAAACTGGAGATAAAGTCGGAATTAATTTCAGCCTGAATTTTTTAAACTCCCTCCCACCTCACAAACACCTCCTTCTTTTTATTTATCATTCTGCTTTACAGTAAATTCAGTTTTATCAATTCCCTCAGGTCAGTTCTTGCAGTTTCATTCGCTGTAGGAAAACCCGTTCACCCTTCTGCAACAATACTCGCCTCAATATCCGCCGGATAAAGCTTCGGAAATAAATACGGGGCATACTTTACCGGGAAGTTAATTTTTAATGTAGACGAATGCCCCCCTTCCGATTTTAGTAAACCTTTATCCAACAGATCTTTCATTAACGGGCGGGCTACTTTCTCGCTTTTATTAATAATACGCTCAACCTCACTACGGCGCACCTCGCCCCTTAAAAATACTTCCTGTAATAAATATTTACTTTCCGCCCGCAACTCTTTACGGGTAACCATCAAATCGGTAAAGGCATCTATTCTATCCATCAGGCCTTCTATATCAAATAAACTGTTCATAAACTTTACCTGGTCAATAGCGGTCTTTAAAAAAAAGATGCACCATTCCCCCAGGTAACGGTCGCTCAGGTTACCACGGCCATCATAATCGCCTGTTCTGATGTGGTCGGCATTGTTCAAATGGGCGTAATATTGTTTTTTAAAAACCGCCAGCCCTCGCGATATGCTCCACAAGCCGTTAGCGTCTAATCCTTCCTTTATAAAAAAAGCTTCACTGAATAATCGGATAACGCGACCGTTGCCATCTAGAAACGGGTGTATCCATGCCAGGCGGTGGTGCGATGCAGCAATAGCCACAATACGTTTAACCGGGTCTTTAATATTTTCCGGCGAATAGTTCTTTTCAAATATTTCCATAAACGCAGGTAAGGCTTCGGCTGAGGGCGCTATGTGGTTGCCAACAGTTACATCCATATCTCCGCTTCGCAGTTGACCTGGGGTGACGGTCCAAACAGATTGGTTGTTTGTTTCAACCTTTCTTAAACTTATAGGCAAATGGCTGTAAAACTCATGGTGCAGCCAGCACAAAAAATCGGTAGAACAAACTTTTGTATCACCTGTTTTTAATTTAACCCGCATAGCCCGGTTTACATTAATGTGCGCCTCTGTTTCCAACTGAAGCGTACGCTTTTTTTCATCCTCCGAATAATCTTTCTTCAGCGCCTTTTCTATATCCAATGGATGAGTAAATTGTCCTTCTATCAGGTTTGAATAATAGCTATTCATAGTTACCACCAACTCTGCCATGGCCGAAGCGGTATGATGATTTATTATCCCTGATAACCCCCCAACAACCTTGTGCAGCTCCAGGATAAGCGACTTTATCTCGTTTTCGCCCGATTCGGGATAAAACGGCGTTATTGCGTAAGTATCTTTAGTTGGTTTCACTTCATTTTTATTTGATAATATGAAGGTGAAATTAAGATAAAAAGTTGGAATTAAAGTCGGAATAAAAGTCGGAAACTAAGTCGGAAGTTACTTTGTGCTTTAAATATCTGTTTTACAATGTATTATGAATTCAATTTGAAAGGGAAATTGAAAATAAAGTCGGAAGTAAAGTCGGAAGTAAAATCGGGGCTATTGAATGCCGGCAACGAAAGAGGCATTATTAAGATAAGTTAATAGAACTAGAGATACCTTGCTTTTGTCGAAAAAAAACCGTAACTCCATATAATGGCTGTTTTATTATTAGTAAATTGAAAGGCCATTACCGTATCTAAAGGATGGCATCGAAGCATCAGTTCCGTCGTGATGTTTCATCACGACGCTGAGACTCCCACTTTTTCTAACTTTGAGCATACTCTCAACTTTTTTAGTATGGTAAATGCTTATGAGGTTTAAACTCCCACCTCAACAAAAAAATCCCCCCAAATCTTTGCAAATACTAAAAATATTAGTAACTTGCACCCGTTATCCAAAAAGGTGTTCATGTGCGCATGTGTTCATGTGCTCACGTAATCAACTCCGAACACTGCCCTGTCATTCATTATCACATTGGCTAATCATCACATTCCCAAACGTTCGCATAACATGCGCACCTGAACACTTAAACACCTGAACACCCCCCAATGGCAAACAACATCCTCACCCGCTTCATCAACGCCTTCAACCCCGCAAGCTACAACATCAACCCGCTCGAGGCACAAAAACAATTCACCAAAAACCTCAGCGGCTACATCGCACCGGTGCAACTGCAACGCCTGCGGCACGACATACAAATGTGGCGCGAAGCCGTAACCGAAGCCGAAAACGCCTGGTATCCTCAGCGCGTGCGCATGCAACGCATGTATATTGACACCATCCTCAGCGGCCACACCCTCGCCTGCTTCCAAAAACGCAAAGACCTCACCCTCATGCGCGACTGGACCTTCAAAGACGCCACCGGTGCCGAAAACGAGCAACTCAAAAAACTACTCAACCAACCCTGGTTCGCCAACTTTATTGAGTACGCCCTCGAAGCCCGCTTCTTTGGCTACAGCCTCATCAGCCTCGGCGATTTAGTTAACGACCAGTTCCCACAACTCCGCTCCATCCGCCGCTGGAACATCTCGCCCGACCGGTTAAACGTTACACAATTTGTATATTCGCTATCCGGCGCACAGTTTATGGAAGAACCCTTCTGCGATTGGCACGTATGGGTACCCACCAACTCCGACACCGGTGCCAGCGACTGCGGCTATGGCCTGCTCTATAACGTAGCGCAATACGAAATCCTCGGACGCAACCTCCTCGGCAACAACTCCGATGCCGCCGAGCTTTACGGCATGCCCGTTCGCGTAGGCAAAACACAAAAAACATCCGAAGCCGAACGCGGCGAACTCTTCCGCGCCCTCCTCGACATGGGCAGCAGCGGCGCCATCCTCCTCGATGCCATGGACGACCTCGAACTGCTCGAATCAAAAGGCAACGGACAAGGCTTCAAAATCTACGCCGACCTCGAGCACCGCCTCGAATCCAAAATCAGCAAACTCATCCTCGGCCACGCCGACGCCCTCGACAGCACCCCCGGCAAACTCGGCGCCACGCAGGGAGAGGAGAGCCCCGCCCAGGCCGCCCTAACCGATAAACAAACCGCCGACGGCGCCTTTTTACAAGACGTAATCAACGGCACCCTCATCCCTAAACTAATTAACTTAGGTTTTAATATATCCGAAGGCCAAAAATTCACCTTCAGCAACAACCAGGAACTAACCGAAAAGCGCAAAAAAGAAGACGCCAACAACCTCCAAACCGCCACCCTTGCCTACACCATGAAACAAGCCGGCCTCGAAATGGACCCTGCGTACTTTCAACAACGCACCGGTATACCAACAAAACACAGCCCCCTTCCGTCCCCCGAAGGGGGAAACTAAAGGCAAGGTTGTCTTTACAAAATGGGTGGCAGCTGTATTGGTATTGGTTCCCCCATTGGGGGCGGAGGGGGCCGGGCGTGCCCTGCGGGCCGGGCTATCCGCTGCAATCTTTTTAATCCCCGCAAAACCGGCGAGGCAATAAAAAGGATTTCCGCTTCTATCCCTCACGCGACCAGCAACGGCAGATTTGACAACTTTTTAAAAGTTGTCAAATCTCTCACCCGGTCAAATCGTTCTTTGACAAATGGTGGTTATAAAAAATTATAACTAATATAGCAGGAGTGAAAAATCCGGATAGCGATTTAGTTACTGTGATAACTTTTACCTACGCACATCACCTTGCACCAGTGCGTGGTAGATTGGAAGCTGAAGGAATTGAGTGTTTCACAAAAGACGAGTGGACAGCCACCGCGAATCCGTTTATCTCCAATGCCATTGGGGGCATAAAATTGCAGGTAAAGTCAGTCGATGTTGAAAGGGCCCAGGAAATTTTGCGGCAGTCAGGTCATCTAAAACACGATGTGGAGCGGCCTTCTGATTTTTATAAAGCCGTTGATAGCTTTAGTAATCATATTCCATTATTGAGTAAACTACGTTTCGAATTTAGGTTTCTGATTCTCGTTGCAATTAGCGTCATCGGTATAATGCTGATTATTTACTTCAAAACTAGGCCATCAATTTCAGAAAAGTTAACTGCCAATCGGTGGTGTGTAAATGAGGTTAAATACCACGATAAAATTTATTCTGCTAAAACGTTCGGGCTTAAATTGGTTTCCCCCGGTTCTTGCGATGAAGCAATTTTTTTCAACGAAGATGGAAGAGTTTCATTGCCTGGGTTTCATTCATATTTCGTTGATGCGCATTGGCGAGTCAGGAACGATTCTGTTCAAATATTCGGCGCAGATTCTTTCAGTAATGTTTATAATGGAACTTATTACGCGGATTTTTCAACGTATGGATTAGAATTAAAATCAGTATCAACTTCAATAAACTGTGATATGGAGAGGCCTCGACCGATATCTTTCCCATGGTAAACTGGTCATTCCAATTGATGGCAGACAATTTAGATTGCCTCAATGGATCTTTGCATCCCGGTGCCTTGGGATAAAAATGTATCCGCATTCAATCCCTGTATTCTCTTAGTGCTCCTTAGTGTCCTTAGTGCTTTAGTGGTAAATTTCCCTAACAATGAACAAATTCAAACTAAACCAATCCCTTAAAATTCTCGAACAACAAAAATCCACCCTCCCCATCGCCCTCGCCGAAGCCACCCAACAATACTTCAACAAATCCTTCAGCAACCAGGCATGGAATGGCTACCCCTGGCAAATCCGCAAACCACAAAAACCTGTAAATACTAAACCTATACTATATAAAACCGGTGCCCTAAAAAACGCAGTCAGCAAAAGCCTTGTAAAAACCGATTTTAAAACCCTCAAATTTCAGGTGCAAAACATACCCTACGCCGCAGTGCATAACAATGGCCTAAAAGCCGGCCGTGGCCGCTGCTTCCAAATGCCCCAACGCCAATACATGGGCCACACTGAAGAACTGGCTAACATTCAAAAAAAAATCATCAAAACATACATCAGTAAACTATGGACAAAATAAAAAAGCTCGCGTCATTGCGCCCCACACCCCGTCATTGCAAGGCTCTGCGAAGCAATCCTGTATTTAGTCACTGTGTCTGTATCGTAGAATAAAAACAATACCGGATTGCTTCGTCGCAAAGCCTCCTTGCAATGACGTGCTAAATAACCTTCGCGTCTTTGCGATAAAATGTATTAAGCATTCGTATTAAAAATCAGTATTCATCATAAAAATCATAACAAATCAGCGTTCTATCTGTATTTAAAATTCACACACCATGGCAGGTATAATAACACCCATCACCGACCTCATCAACAAAATCCAAACCGGCAGCTGCATCAAATACTGCCGTATCTGGAACAACCAGTTCAAATACATGGAAGCACAGCAAATAGAAAGCTACCCCTTTCCCTGCGCCTTCATTGAAGTCCTCATGCCCAACAACTACGACCAGCTCGGTCTCGGCTTCACCGCCAGTGAAGTCACCTTCCGCATCCACATCGGCCAAACCCAATACGACGCAGGCGATGGCACCATGGAACAAAACACCAGCATCTTCAATCTTCGCAACACTATTATAACACTACTCACTTACTACGAACCCCCGCTTTGCAGCGCCCTCCAAAAGGTAAGCGAAACGCAAGACTACGAACACACCAACGTCTACCACTACATCATTGATTTCAAATGCAGCTACATCGACGAACCCGGCGACCAAACCACATCTCAAATAATAAAACAACCCCCAACCACCCTGATTGATAACGCAACCATCACTCCGCAATTCTAACGTGCTAATGTGCGCAGGTGTTCATGTGTTCAGGTAAAATACAGAACAACAATACAGCCCAAACATTAGCCGCCAAATTTCACCTGAACACTTGAACACTTGAACACCTGAACACAA
>Ga0182030_10007500_pt1 | contig 22736 bp, 14 predicted proteins | sample 812S3MmetaG_FD_121299 | JGI IMG/M metagenome (GOLD analysis project Ga0182030, IMG submission 121299) | Permafrost microbial communities from Stordalen Mire, Sweden - 812S3M metaG (Illumina Assembly) | ecosystem: Environmental > Terrestrial > Soil > Wetlands > Permafrost | place: Sweden...
CCGATTCGGGCGTCACGTGGACGGCGCGCGACAGCAGCCGGAGTTGGACTTCCGTGGCCGCCTCATCAGACGGGAGCAAACTCGTCTCCGTGGTTCAATACGGTCGGATTTACACCTCCACCTTGCCACCTCCCGGCAACGTCGTGCAAGTAACCTGGCCCTATCCCTCGACCGGCTGGACATTGCAGCAAAATTCAGATTTGACGACGGTCAATTGGTCGGACAGCAGCGGCATTTCCAACGACGGAACAAATAATTTCATCACCCTTACTTCACCAACTGGGAATTTATTTTTTCGGCTGCAACAGCCGCAATAGTTGTCGATCACATTCGCCGTCAGAACTCGCAGCAAAATCTGTTCGCGCGCCGGCCGGGACGGCACACGGACCGGTTAAGCATGACTTGAGATCATAGTCGAACCCGCGGCAACGAACTCCGCATGAGCCCACGGTCTGTCGCTGGAAGCCAGACGTGGGCTGCCAGCAGCATACAGTTACACGCCAATGGAGGGCCGGTCTTCGAGCCCATAGCTCGCGGGCCGGAAAGGGTGAGACCAGTAATCATCCACAGTAAATGCGGGCACCTGATGCGAGCAGGCCGGGTTGTGAGAAATTTGGTGGTGTGGAAATCCACGACACCATCCGTAAATCATGCCATCATGGCTGCGATATAAAAATAAATTATTCATGGTTCTTGGCCGGCGTATCGGTGCTTTGGGGAATGTGGCTTTGTCACGGAATCCCTGAATTCCAAGCAGCTTTATTGAGGGTTCACGGGCCAGTGCCTTTTATGACGAGAACGGTGGTTGCGGTCGGGCCGATTGGTTGGTTGGTTTTGTCGGCGGCATTTGCCGTTCTGGTCATTCTCAAAGATCGGAAATTCCGCTCGCGCTATTGGAATCCACTTTTAACAATCTTTCTCATGATTTCGGCGGGCGGCGTGATGTATGCTCTGATATATCCGTTTCTCCAATTCGGTGATGTACTTCATTAAAACCTTCATGGAGACACAACGGCAATTCAGGAGGGATTTACTGTGATAAAACAAGGCCCGTTTGCGACTGGATAGCCGCAAAAGTTTGACGCAATACCTGTTAGACGGCATCTTACGTCATGGAAAAACGAAAGCTCAAAGTCGGAGACAAGATTCGAGTTACTGGTTACAGACCCGGCAATTATGCGCCGGGTGTTGTGGACGACATGGGGACGGAGGAGCTTTTCAAAAGTTTGGTTGGGCGTCGCTACACCGTCAGAGGATTTGATGATTATGGCAACCTTGAGCTCCAGCCTAAGCGATGGTATACCGGCGGGATTGAGCCAGACTTGGTTGAGTTGGTCAGGAGGACGCATGCCACCTAAGTTGCGCGAGCCAAGGTGGGTGGGCGTTGGGATATGCCATGTAATAGTTCCCATGTGGCAAGATTGGCCGTCAGGCCGCTTCACACGCCATTTGCCATGAGCATCGCAATCCAGACATATCCGGTGATGCCGACCCGCCCCTGTGGTTTTTGTCTGTCCTTGCAGGGAGGCAGTGTCTTTGCCGACTTCGACACTGACAATACCACCATTATTTCCCTCCGCAGGATTTCATTCGATGGTTATGGCTGCTGCCGAGTAGAAAAGTCCATCCCGAAGATGAATTCAAGCGACTCACGTTTGCTTCTTGATGCAGTTGCTTGTGGCAAGCTTGAGACGCTTGAGGTCGAGGAGGTCTTGCGGAGATTCTTTCGACAGAACAAGGATGTGATTTGGAGTGATGCTCTTGCGGAGCATGGTTTACTTTGACCCAGGGAGGTGACTTTTCCAAATCTGATACCGCCATTTGATATTGATTACGGTTTTTTCTGCCTTTTCGTGAATTTACCTGAGGAGCCCTGATGATAATACCATTGCAAACATTGACTGTGATGAGGTGTGAAGCGGGGTGACAACCGCATTTCCCGATTGTGAGCCGCAAACTCCAACCGCTGATCCAGGCCGACATGGGATGGGCGGGAGGCGGACCTTTCCCGCATACTGACCGGCGCACCCGGCGTTGACTCCAGCCGGCGATCAGGGATGCATGAGGCGGAAGAACAAATTCCCCTGGGACGGGGCGATCGTGGCGGTGTTATTGCTGACCACGCCGCCATAGTCGCCCCAGTTGCCCGTGGTGAGGGCAGTGTTGGTTTGCAGCACATAGCCGGTGGACGGGACGGGCCACGCAACCACCGGGGTCCCGCCCGCAAGGGAAATCGCCAGCAACGGCGGCGGGGAAACGGGCGGCACCGGGCCAATGGCCAGGGCGGTGGGACTCCCCAGACCGCTGGCGAAGATGCTGGGAGCGGGCGACAGGGCGCCACCCGAATTGAGGTACTCGTATATCTTACCGTCGGCGTTGTCCGCCACAAACAGGTTGCCGTTGCTGTCAAACGCCAGGCCATCCGGCGACCGGACGGCGGCGAAGGTGGTCACGGCGGAGGAGAGCGTCCCGCCGTTGTTGGTGAATTCATAGACGGCGCCGGCACCGTAATCCGTCACCCACAGGTTGCCGTTGCCCGTCAAACGCCACCCCTCGGGGATCGGCGGAACCGCCCGGCAGCGTCACAAACGTGGTGTGGCTGCCGTTGGCCGCGAACTTAATAATGCTGCCGTAGCCGCCGTTGGCCATCCACAGGGTTCCGCTGTGGTCAAAGGCCAACCCCCCGACGGACAGCCCGCCGCCGGCGGCGAAGGTGGTCTCCACCGGCCCGTTGGCGGCGGACGTGAATTTGTAAATGACGGCGGTTTGATTGGGGTAGGATTCGCCGTCCATGAACAGGTCGCCGCCGCTGTCCAGCGCGAGACCAAAGGCGGACAAGGCGCCGTTGTAGAAGAGGCCGCCGCCGCCAGCAGAGGCAAACTCGTCGATAAAACCGTAACCATTGTTGCTGTTGTAGTATCCCGCCAGCACGTTGCCATTAGTGTCAACCACCAGACTGTCCAGATCACCGGTCGGGGGCGTGGATTGCGAATTGAAGGTGCTCTGGCTGGCGGCTCCGATGGTGGTGTCGAACTTGTAAATGTCGCCGCCGGCAGCCACAAACAAATTGTCCGCCTGCGTCCCGTGCGCGGCCAAGGCGAGCAGGACTAATACATAATAAAATTTAGGCTTCATTCAACTTTCCCATTTCCAAGAAATTTACCCGCGGCGATTTTGCAACGGCTTTCTAGCGGACCGGGCGGGAGTGCAAGAGCGGGCCGAGAGGGCGGCCAGGGGATCGCGCAGGGCATCCCGCGCGCGAAGAACGGAGGCCAAAACGGTCCCGCCCGGTCACTTTCGGCGGGCGGGAAACTCGCGAACGCCGCCGCGATAATTGACTGGTGGTTTTAAGCGCCAGGCCCGGGCGGCGGCCGCTTCAAAGCCCCGGCGCTTTCGTCCGGATCGAATACAACGAGGAACGTGCGCCGATGAACAGCGTCCGCCGGTCGGATCCGCCGAAGGCGAGGCTGGAGGGGCGTTCCGGCAATTCCAGCACGCCGGTCTCGTGGCCGGCGCGGTTGTAGATCCACACCTGGCCGTCCGCGAGATAAACATTGCCGGCGGTGTCGGCGACCACGGCGGTTCCGCCCCGTTCGGCAAAGACCGTGGTGACCAACGACCGGTAATTGTCCAGCCGGGCCACGTACGTGCGGCCATCATCCTCGCTGGTGAGCCAGTGCGCGCCGCCGGGCGCGAAGGAGGCCAGTTGGGAGCTTTGCAGGTTGGGCCGCCAGGTGCCGCCGGCCAGGATCGCGGTCTTCGTGCCTGGGGCATAGAAATATCCGCGATGTTCCTCCGGCACGTTCGTGATGATGGCGGTGTTGCTGTTGGCACGGAAAACGTAGCCGCGATGTTCCAGCAGGTCTTGGAGCAAGGAAAGCGGGTTGTGCAACCCGACCGGCAGCAGGAGCACCGTCTCCGGCAGCGGTTCCGGCGTCTCCCGGACGGCTTCCGCGCGGCCCGGAGCCGGTCCAAGATCCGCCAGGTTCAGATGATAAACGGCTTTTTGATTGGCGATGGCGAGGAGGCTGGCGGGCGGCACAAACCCCAGCACCTGCGGCTGGGCCGGGACTTGGGCGAGCAATTCCGCCTGTCGGGCGGCGGCGTCCCAGCGATAAATCTTGCCGTTGGCGGCATCGCTGAAGAACAGAACGCCGGCGTCGCTGGCGGTCAAACCGGAGGCGTTGCTGAAACCGGTCGCGAGCCGCTCCAGGCCGGCCTTTTTTTGAAACACCGCGGGCAGGGGCACCACCCGGGCCGGCGGCGGGTTCCGGTTCACCACGCAACTCGTGAAGAAATGGGAGCGCACGGCCACCCCGCTGTCCTCCGCGAAAACGGCGTTGTCGAACGCCAGGCGCGTCTGGCTGAAGACCTTGACGTTGTGGAAAGCGATGTGGTCGGACCGGCGGACGATGACCGCATCGGTCTTCGGCAGCACGTTGCGCGACACGCGATAGAGGTAGGTGTTGGCGAACTGCAGGTTTTGCGAATCCTGGATCTCAATGGCGTTGGCCTCGGCCCCGGCGGGATTTTCCTCCTCGGTCTGTTGCGCGTAAATCTCCCAATTGCGGACATTGAAATATTGCGACTCGATGCGCAGATGGTGCTCGACCGAGATTTGGTAAATTTTTCCGGGCGAGGCGGTGTTCTCGACCCGCAGGCCGAGCTTGCTGCCGGTGTTGTGCGGCCAGCAGCCGCGGAAAATGCCGCCGCCACCCCGGATGATAAGATCCCCGGCCTGCTGCGAGTCGGCGCTTTCCGGACCCCGGGCGGGGCCGGCACCGCCGCCGCCCACACCGGCGTTGCCGCGCCCGGGCGCGGCGTTGGTGCCACCGCGTCCGCCCGGCGCGCCCGCGCCGCGACCCCGGCCGCCGCCCGGGCCGTCGCCGCCGAACGAGACGTCGTCCAGCAGCGAATTGGTGCCGGCCAGCCAGAGGACGGCCGCCACCCGCGGGTCCCGGCCGGTCGCACCAAAGCTCAGGGAACAGACCAGATTGCTGCCTCCGGGCGGCGCGGTGATGACCCCGGTCAGTTCATCTTCGCCCGCGAGAGCCCCAGCCCCGCCGGTGAGCGTGATTTGCGTCGTGCCGGGATTCAGTCCGATCAAGTCGGTGTCCGGCCGCAACTTCAAGGGCTTGGAGGTGCGGTAGGTGCCTCCGGGGAAGAAGAGCACCCGGTGCTGGTCAATGGCCGCCTGCAACGCCGCCGTATCGTCCCCGGATTCATTGGTCCCCGCGCCGGGGGGACGGACATTGAACCATTGGTCCATCGGCGGCAGCGCCGGGATGTCGCCGGGAACCGGGGGCGCGGCCTGCTGGAGCGCGTGTTCATGATGGCGAAGGTGGATCCCCTGTTCTCGTCCTTCGGCGCCAACTTCCAGTCCGAGCGCGAATTGATCCACCTGGTAATTCCGCCCCGGCGCCGAGACGCGGGTCCCACCGTTGAAAAACAACGGCACATTGCTGCAGGTGATGTTGGTGAAGGTGACTTCCGAATGGGCGTTGTGCCAGTCGCCGGCGACGAACGCCGCCGTACTGATGTTTTCGAGCTGCAGGTCGCGCGCATACAGTTGCTCGACTTCCCCCGGCGGGATTTTCAGGGCCACGGGCAGATTGGCGAACCGCACCCGGATGAGAGTGCAGCCGGCCTCCGTCGTTTGGATGGCCGCGGTGCGCTGTCCGTCAAAACTGGAATCCATGAGCAAGAACTGCCAAGCGGGCGCCGTGCGTTTGGTGAGGATGCCATATTCGCCGCCATGGATGTGAATATCGCTCGCCTGGTTGCCGATGTCTTCGAGCGCCGCGCGGGCGGAGCCGACCTGGAAATCCATGTGCGTGAGCATGCTGTGCTGGGCCACATGGAAACGAACGGCGATGGCGGCGGGGTTGCCGTCCTGCAATTGGAAATCAATGTTGTTCATCCCGCTGTAAAAGGTGAATTCGGAGGCGTCCACGAGCGGTCCCCCGTCCGGCGGGCGGTTGTCGGCGAATTGAATCAGGTACCGTCCTGTTCCCTCCTGAAAACCCGGCGTGTTGCGGCCCAGCACGAACACCGGGCGCCGGGGGCCGTAACCGATCAGGCGGATGCCGGACCAGACGTAAACGGTCTTGGCGAGCCGGTAGCTGCCGGCGGGAATCAACACCACGCCGGCGCGGGTCTCCTGGGCGCGGTTGACGGCCCGTTGCAAGGCGTCGGCGTCATCGCCCGCCCCGTCGGCCTGGGCGCCGAATCCCGCCTGGGTGAAATCCACGGCCCGAGGGTCGTCAGGTCGTTGGGTAAAGCAGGACTGCGCGGGCAGCCGGCCGCCACCCGCGGCCGCCAGGGCAACGACCAGGGCGCCAACCCGCGCCCCAGCCAGAAACGCCGGCCCAATTCGCAACATGGATGAATTCAAGGGATTCATATCGCCGTTTATTAGAGGTTATGCTCCAATGGTGGCGGCTTGAAGGCCAAATGTAAATAGCGGAAGACTCCAAGCGAAAATTGAGGGGTGACGGGGTTTAACCAAGCCCTGCCAAAAAGTCGGAATGTGAGCAAACGCCACCCCTGGTGGGGCCCCAAGGGGGTCGGGTTTCGGGTTTCGAGTTTCCCGCGAAGTGGGGAGGACGAGGCGGTGGCTGGATGTGGGGACGAGCCGTCCCCACCCGACTCTGCCGGCAGCCATCGAGCCTCCCGCACCGGCCGGCCATTTTTTCTGGAAATTCGTCAGAAACACCTTGCATTCGCCGGAAATCTTTCCAAAATCCCCGTTAGAAATTTAACCAACAACTAATTTAATCAACCATCAACCAAAACCATCCTAATCCATGAGCATCAACTTGAAGCAGTTTGAAGTCTGGTTTGTCACGGGCAGCCAGCATTTGTACGGACCGGAAACCCTCAAGACGGTGGCGGTGCATTCGCAGGAAATCGCCAAGGGGCTGGGGGCCGCGCTGCCGGTCAAGGTGGTCTTCAAGCCGGTGCTGGTGACGCCGGACGCGGTGACGACGCTGTGCCAGGAGGCGAACAATGCGCCGAAGTGCATCGGGCTGATCACCTGGTGCCATACGTTCTCGCCGTCCAAGATGTGGATCAACGGGCTGAAGCAATTGCGCAAGCCGGTGGCGCATCTGCACACGCAGTACAACCGGGATTTGCCGTGGGCGGACATTGACATGGATTTCATGAACCTGAACCAGGCGGCGCACGGGGACCGCGAGCACGGGTTCATCTGGAGCCGGCTGCGGTTGAACCGGAAGGTGGTGGTTGGGTTCTGGCAGGAGCCGTCGGTGCAGGCCCGGCTGGGCGCCTGGGCGCGCGCCGCCGCCGCGTGGGCGGACTGGCAGACGGCCAAATTCGCCCGGTTCGGCGACAATATGCGCGAGGTGGCGGTGACCGAGGGCGACAAGGTGTCCGCGCAGATCAAGTTTGGCTTTGCGGTGAACGGTTACGGCGTGGGCGACCTCGTGAAGCTGGTCAACGCGGCGACCAGCGCGGAAATTGACGCCTTGGTGAAGGAATACGAAGAACTTTATGACGTGGCGGCCGACCTGAAGAAGGGCGGCAAACGCCAGGCGTCCGTCCGCGAAGCGGCGCGCATCGAGCTGGGTCTGCGGGCGTTTCTGACGGGCGGCGGGTTCCAGGGTTTCACGACGACGTTTGAAGATCTGCACGGGCTGGCGCAACTGCCAGGCCTGGCCCCGCAACGGTTCATGGCGGAAGGTTATGGATTCGCGGCCGAAGGGGATTGGAAGACCGCGGCGCTGGTGCGGGCCATGAAGGTGATGGGCTCGGGCTTGAAAGGCGGCACGTCGTTCATGGAAGATTACACCTACCATTTGAACCCCGGCGGCAAGGTGGTGCTGGGCGCGCACATGCTGGAAATTTGCCCGAGCATCGCGGACGGCCGGGCGTCGTTGCAGGTGCATCCTTTGGGCATCGGGGGCAAGGCGGATCCGGCCCGGCTGGTGTTTAACACGTCCGCCGGCCCGGCCTTGAACGCGGCGCTGATGGATCTGGGCAACCGCTTCCGCCTGCTGATCAACGAAGTGGACAGCGTCAAACCGGAACAGCCCATGCCCAAGCTGCCGGTGGCCCAGGCGGTGTGGAAATGCCGTCCGTGTTTTGAGACCGCCTGCGCGGCGTGGATCTACGCGGGGGGCGCGCATCACACCGGCTTCAGCCATGTGGTCACGACGGAGATGCTGGAGGATTTCGGCGCGATCGCCGGGCTGGAAGTGCTGGTCATTGACGCCGACACCAAGCTGCGCCAGTTCAAACAGGAACTGACGTGGAACGAGACCGCCTATGGGCTGAAGAGCGGCTGGGTGTCGTGAGATAATCAGTAACCATCTCTGCGGGGCGGGCGTCTGTTTCTGATGAGCCTATAAACATCTGAAATATCGTGCCCGCCCCGCCTGATGTCCCGTCGGTAGGACAACCCTCCCAGTTTGACTTGTTCAAGCCGGAGGGGCGTCCGCCCATTCAGGAGCCGTTGGCGTTGCGCGGACCCCACCGGCCGGATTTGTTGCGAGAGGAGTGTCTGGCGGACATTTTGGCGGCCACCGCGCGGCGGCGGCCCGATCATCCCGCGCTGATCTGGGGCTCCCGCACCATCACGTACCGGGAATTGGCGACGGACAGCGCCGCCGTGGCCGCCGGGTTGGCGACGCGGGGTCTGGGACCGGGCCGCATCGCGGGTTTGTTCCTGCCCCGGGGCGCGGAGCTTCTGACCGCCCAGGCCGGCATCACCCAAAGCGGTGCGGCCTGGCTGCCGTTTGACGCCGACACGCCGCTGGAGCGCGTTAAGACCTGCCTGGAATCCGCCGGGGCCGCCGGGTTGGTCACCACGCGCGACTGGTTGCCGCGTTTGACCGGCCTGCCCGTGCCCGTGTGGGCGGTGGAAGATTTGCGGGCGGCCCAAACGCCGGGCCAGGGGACCCGGCCGACAGGACACTTGCGGGCCGGCGCAAGGCCGGACGATCCGGCGTACATCATCTACACCTCCGGTTCCACCGGCCAGCCCAAGGGGATCGCCATCAGCCAGCGGAGCATCTGCCACTTCCTGCGCAGTGAAAACGCGGTGCTCGGGGTGCGCGAGACCGACCTGGTCTACCAGGGGTTCTCGGTGGCCTTTGACATGTCGTTTGAGGAAATCTGGATTTCGTGGCTGGTGGGCGCGACGTTGTGGGTGGCGCCGCCGGCCCTGACCCACGATCCGGATTTGCTGGCGCAAACCCTCAATCGGGAGGGCATCACCGTGCTGCATGTCGTACCGACGTTGATGGGGTTGATCACCGATCCGCTGCCGCGGGTGCGGCTGATCAATCTGGGCGGCGAAGCCTGCCCCGATGTCCTGGCACAACGGTTGATCCGTCCTGGACGCACTGTGTTTAACACCTATGGCCCCACGGAGACCTCGGTGACCGCGAGCCTGGCGGAAATCAAGCCGGGCGTGGCGGTGAACGTCGGACGGCCGCTGCCCAATTACGGGCTGCTGGTGGTGGATGAGAGAGGCCGGCCGCTGCCCGCCGGGGCGACGGGTGAGTTATGCATCTTCGGCCCCGGCCTGGCCATCGGCTATTGGAACCGGCCGGAACTGACGGCCGACCGGTTTGTGCCCAATCCGCTGGCGGCGGGCCCGGAGGAGACGCGGATGTATCGCACCGGCGATCTGGCGCGGATGGAACCGGGCGGGCCGGTGCATTGCCTGGGCCGGGCGGACAACCAGGTGAAGATCCGCGGCTTCCGGGTGGAGTTGGATGAAATCACGGCAGTGCTGACGGGGCAGCCGGGCGTGGCCGCGGCGGCGGTGGTGGTGCGGCGGGTGGGTGAAGCCGAGCAGGTGGTGGGATTTGTCATTCCCGCCCCGGACCGGAAAATTGAACCGGCGCAACTGCGTCAGGCGCTGGCGACGCGGCTGCCGGCGTACATGGTGCCGGCGCATTTTGAACTGGTTGCCAGCCTGCCCCGGCTGACTTCGGGCAAGATCAACGTCAATCAGTTGCGCGAGCTGCCCCTGCTGACGGCCGCGCCCGGACCGGCGGCCGCGCCGGAAACGCCAGAGGAGGCCGTGCTGTACGCCGCGCTAAAGAAACTGTTCCCCGGACCTGCGCTCCGGCCGGAGGCGGATTTCTTTGATGATCTTGGCGGGCACTCGCTGCTGGCGGCCCGGCTGGTTTCGCTGCTGCGCACCGATCCGCGTTATTCGGGCCTGGGGGTGCAGGAAATTTACCGGGAACGGCGGCTGGGCGCCATCGCCCGGGCCATGCAACGCGCGGGCGCGCAAACCGCCGCCGCGCCGCTGGAGCCGCGCGCGGAGATTCCGGCCGCCCGGCACTTTTGGTGCGGCGCGGCCCAGGCGGTGTGCGTGCCGTTCTTCGTGTTGCTGCACATTGCGGACTGGCTGGGACCCTTTTTCGTTTACCAATACTACACCGGGGATCCCGGAGACAGCATCCCGCTGGCGGTGGTTTATTCGCTGGCGACGTTCGTCCTGATCGAACTGGCCAACTTCGGCATCGCCATTGCCGCGAAACGGCTGTTGACCGGGCGGCTGGCGGCCGGGGTGTATCCGTTGTGGGGGCTGACTTATTTTCGCTGGTGGCTGGCGGGCAAACTCGGGGAAATGCCGGATGTCTATCTGCTGGCGGCCACACCGTGGATGCCACTGTATCTGCGCGCCCTAGGCGCCCGGATCGGGCGGGACGTGATCATTGACACCGTGACGGTGGGTGTGCCGGAATTGTTGACGGTGGAGGATGGCGCCAGCCTCGGCGCGTTTGTGAATCTGGAAAACGCCCGGGTGGAAGGCGGCCGGCTGCATCTCGGGCCGATCCGGATTGGACGCGAGGCGGTGGTGGACTCCTTCTCCGTGCTGGAAGACCACACGGTCCTCGGCGAACGGGCGCGGTTGAAGGGGCAGTCGGCGCTGGCCGCCGGCCGGCAAATCCCCGCCGGCGCGGTCTGGGAAGGTTCGCCCGCACGCGACGCCGGCCCGGCCGGCCGGCCGCTGCCACCGCGCCAGACCGTTTCCCCCGTCCGGCGCGGGCTCCAAGCGGCGGTCCTGGCGGTCACGGCCGTCGCCGTGGCGGTCCTGTTCTTTCTGCCGACCTTTCCGGCCTTCATGCTGATTGACTGGGTGGATGCACACACGCTGGACGTGTTTGACACGGAGCCGGGGCCGCTGACGGCCTTCGGGCTGTTCTTCCTGCTGGCCATCCCCGCCAGCGCGGTGTTTGTGGGGCTGACCATGCTGATCACCGCCGGCCTGGGCCGGCTGCTGCCCCGGCAAAAGGCAGGAATATATTCAATCTACAGCTTTGCCTGCTGGCGCAAGAAGTTCACGACGCTGGTCCTGGACCTCAGCCTGCGCACGCTGCACGGGCTGTACGCCTCGGTCTACGCGCCCGGTTGGCTCCGGCTGCTGGGGGCCCGGGTGGGCCGGCACGCGGAAATCTCCACGGCGGAGGGCATGGTGCCCGAACTCCTGCAACTGGGGAACGACAGCTTCATCGCCGACGGCGCGATGCTGGGCGACGAGGAGCTGAGCGGCGGCTGGATGATTTTGCAGCCCACGGTCATTGGCAACCGCTCATTCATTGGCAACGGCGCGTATGTGCCGGACGGCGCGGTGGTGCCGGACGACGTGCTGATCGGCGTGCAAACGAAGACGCCGGAAAATGACCAACTCCGGCCGGGCCAAACGTGGCTCGGCTCGCCGGCCATCCGGCTGCCGGCGCGGGAATGTTTGCAGGGTTTCCCCGAAGCGCTCACGTTCCGCCCTTCCCGGGCGCGCCGGCTTGGCCGAGGGTTCTGCGAGGGGATGCGCATTGTCCTGCCGCTGGCCCTGATTATCGCCTCGGGCTATTTGATCATCGTGGAGGTGATGCCGCTGGCTGCCGCCAAGGGCTGGGGCTGGGAGGTGGCGCTGGCCCTGTCGCTGGCCGGCTGTCTGTTCAGCCTGGCCTCCTTCCTCCTGGTGGTGGCGCACAAATGGCTGCTGCTGGGGCGGTATCAGCCGCGCGCCGTGCCAATGTGGACCCCGTTCGTCTGGATCAGCGAAGCCGTCACCAACATGTACGAGTCGCTGGCGGTGCCCAATTTATTGGACCTGGTGCGCGGCACCCCCATGCTGCCCTGGGCCCTGCGCTTGCTGGGCGCGCGCATCGGCAGGAAGGTCTGGATGAACACCACCGACCTCACGGAATTCGACTGCGTGAGCATTGGCGACGAGGCGGAGCTAAATGCGTGGTCCGGCCCGCAGACACATCTGTTTGAGGACCGGGTCATGAAAATCGGCCGGGTGGACATCGGCGCGCGGGTGACGGTCGGCACCCGCAGCACCATCCTCTATGACACGCAAGTGGGCGCGGGGGCGCGGCTGGGCCCGCTGACGTTGGTGGCCAAGGGCGAACGTCTGCCGGCCGCCACCGGCTGGGAAGGTTCGCCCGCCACACCGGTGCGCCGCTGATGAAAACACTGCCTTGCTTGTGGCCGGAACTCCCGCCGCTGCCGCCGCCCGGTCGGACGGTGTTGGTGCGCGTGCCTACCGTTGCGTCACAACCCTTGGCCCGGCAGGAAGTGCGTGCCGCGCTCCGGCGGATTACCACCGCCTGGAGCGGGTCAACCGGGGATCAGATCGCTTTGATCGAAACGCCGCGCGGTCCCGTTTGGGACGGGGAACTGGCCGGCCATTCGTTGGCACTCAGCCTTTCCTACACGGACCGGAATGCTTGGATCGGTCTGCGGCGCGGTGGCGCCATCGGGGTGGATGCGATGACGATTGCCGCCATCCCCGAAGCGGAAGCGGTGGGCCGCCTGTATCTCGGCCCGCCGGCTTGGGGGGCCATCCAATCCGCGCCCGATCCCGCCCGCGCCTTCGCCCAGGCGTGGACCGCCCTGGAAGCCAGGTTGAAATGTCTGAAGCAGCCCCTGTCCGAATGGCCGGCGAACCAAAACCATCCGCCGACGGGCACGTTGTATACGCACCATTATTTCGCGCGGGATCAAGTGGTGGCGGTGGCCACCGCTGGGGCGGCGGAACAACCGTCCTTTCCCAATCGAGGTTGATGTGGAAGCCGGCGCCACGGGGGACGGTCAAAGTTTTCCTTCCGTCTCAATCCAGCGGACGGCGTAGCGCACCAGTTCAGTGGCGGTCTTCAATCGCAGCTTCTCCTTGATGTGGACCCGGTGGGCCTCGATGGTTTTGACGCTCAGGTGCAATTGCCGGGCCATGGCCTGGGTGTCCGTGCCGCAGGCAATCAATTGGAACACTTCAAACTCGCGGTCGGACAGGCGCGCCAGGGGCGCGGTCGTTTCGCCGGGGTGCCGGCCGGAGAAGGTTTCCAATATCCGCGACGACATTTTTTCGCTGACGTAAATGGCGCCGGCCAGGACGCGCCGGATGGCCTGCAGAAATTTCTTGCCGCCCTCCTGTTTCATGATGTAACCGCGTGCCCCGGCGCGCAGCACCCGCTCGGCATACAGGGTTTCATCATGCATGGAGACGACCAGCACAGGCACCCCGGGCTTCAATACCAGGATGTCCTTGATGAGTTCGAGCCCATTTTTGTCCGGCAGGGAAATGTCCAGCAGGATCAAATCAAGCTTGAGCTTCATGACGGCGTCAAGGGCCTGGCGGGCGGTGCCGGCCTCGGCGGCGACCTTGAGGTCCGGCTCGTTGCCGATCAATTGGGCCAGACCGGTGCGCATCATGGGATGGTCATCCACAATGAGCACCGGGTGGGCGGGGAATTTAGCCTTGTCAGCCATGAGGTTGGGGGGACGGCGGGGGTTGACGGGGGATGGAAACTGACACGCGGGCACCGCCGCCGGGATTGGGCCCGACCGCCAGGGTGCCACCAATCATGCCGGTGCGGGCTTGCATGATGTGCAAGCCCATGCCGGTGTCTTTCACGGGAGCGTTGGCCGGGGGAAAACCCGCGCCATCATCACTGACGCGCAACACAATCTCGCCCGGTGTGGCCAACAATTCAATGCGGATGCTCCGGACGGTTTTGCCGTGCCGGAGGGCATTGGACACCGCTTCCTGGGCGATGCGAAACAGATGGGTGGCCACCGCCGGATCCTTGACCGGCACCGGTGAATCATAGTGGAAACGGCAGACGACGTGGAAAATCGTTTCGGTGTTCGCGGCCAGTTCGGTCAGCGCGGACATGAGCCCCTCCGCCTCCAATGAGACGGGCGAAAGGCCGCGGGCCAGGGCGCGGGTGTGGGCGATGGTCTCGCGGATCTGGCGGGCAATTTCACCGGCCCGGGCGGCGGCATCCCTGGATCGGCGTTCAAGTTTGTGCGCGAGAACCTGGCTCATCAGCTCCAGGCCGGCGAGTTGCTGGCACAGGCCGTCATGCAGGTCGTGCCCGATGCGCCGCTGCTCACGTTCGCTGACTTCCAAAATCTCCCTTTCCAGGCGCTTGCGTTCGGTGATGTCCCGGAGAAAGCCGGTGAAGATCCGCCGGTCGGCCAGCTTGACTTCACCGACGGAGAGGTCCATGGGGAAGATTTCGCCATTTTTGCGGCGGCCGGCCACCTCGCGCCCGACGCCGATGATCCGGGCCCGGCCGGTTTCCCGGTAATGGGCCATGTAGGCATCATGCTGCGCACGGTGCGGCGCCGGCATGAGCAGGCTGACGTTTTGGCCCAGAACCTCGGCGGCCGGGTAGCCAAACATCTTCTCCGCCGCGAGATTGAAGGATTCGATGATCCCGCGCTCGCTGATGGTGACAATGCCCTCGACGGCGGTCTGCAAAATGGCGTGCAGGCGCGCGTCGCGGTCGCCAAGCGCGGCGGCGGCCACTTTTTGCCGGGACCGCGATCGGGCTGCTTGGCGGGACTTGCGGTGGCGGATCCAATCCAGCAGCTCGGCCCGGGACATCTGGCGATGGTCTTTCATCTCGCGGATGAAGCAACTATCGTGAAAATCCGCGCCCCTGCCAACTGCAAATGGACGATTTCGTCCCGCCCATGGCCGGACCAGGGTTAATGCGCCAGCAACTGCGCCCGGTAATCCGTGGGCGATTGGCCCAGGATCTTCTTGAACACCCGGTTGAAGTGGGTCAGGGATTGGAAGCCGACCTCGAAGGCGATTTCACTCACGCGCAAATTGGGGTTGAGCAGCAGGTTCTTGGACTTCTCGATCCGCACCCGGGACAGGTAGTCGGTGAAGTTGATGCCGGTGACTTTTTTGAAGGTTTTGCAGAAGTAAAACGTGCTCATGTTGACCGCGCGCGCGACCTGGCCCAGCGAGAGCTTTTCCCCCTGATGCTCCTGGATGTAATCCCGCGCGCGCTTGATGACCGGCGGCTCGGCGTTTTCCTGCTGGATGAACACCTGGTTGCTCAACAGGGCCAGGTGCTGCGAGAAAATGGCCAGCATTTTCAGCGCGGCCTTTTGCTGGCTGGGGGCCACCACCCGGGTGGCAAAATAGGCTTCCCGCAATTTTTTCCGGTCCAGCTCGAGCCCCCATTCCTGGATCAGCTTGTACATCCGGTCAAACTGCTTCTGATCGGGAGTTTTGCGGAAATACTGGCCGCTTTGGAGGAAGCCGATCAAGCGGTCGGTCATGCGGACCGGCACGGCGGTGTCGCACAACCCGAGGGGGCAGGTGACCGTTTGCGGTTCGTGAACGGCTTGGGCGCACAGCCGTTCCTGGGTCTGCAAACAGGCGGAGCAGGCCCGGCTCGTCCGCGAAATCATGGCGCAAAAGGGGTTTTCATGCGGACGGCCGTGGTGCGGCAACTGCCAGGTTTCCACCGGCTGCAATGCCAGGGGCAGGCCGGTGATGTCCCCGAAGGAGCGGGTGTAATCACGGTAAATTTTGGAATTGGTGAGGGCGGTGACCAGGGACCGGTTGAGGTTGCCCACGTCATTGCCGTTGCCGTTGGCGGCGGCGAAATCCGGGCGGAAGGCGGGGCCGCCCACCTCGGCGGGATTCGTATTGCTACCAATATTTGTTTCCATGAAGACAATTTACGCTAACTCTCCGCCCGCAACAATCGGGACAAACCTGATGCTGCATGGCAACAATTCCTTAATGACGTAAGGAAAAACCTTACCCAGCCGTTTCACGGCGGAAAGCCGAAGGCGAGCTTCACCACCTGGTATTCCGGGTGGACCGCCCCGGTGGCGGTGCGGATGATCAGCGGGGGTTCCACCCAGGGCCGGTCCCGCAGCGGCTCCGGCAAATCCCCGGCGCGTTGCAGGATGAACAAGCCCAGCAGGGGGCGGTCGCCTTCCCGCAGGACCACCGGCCGCCAGCGCACGAGGGTCAGGCCCGCCGCCCGCGCCCCGGCGTGGACCCGGGCCGGCTGTTCGGCGGGGGCGACAGGAAAAACGCAGGCAAACACGCCGCCGGCCGCCAGATGCCCGGCCGCCACCCGGCAATAATCCGCCACCGTGCCGCGCAGTTCAAACCGGCAGGCCAGCTTTTGCGGATGTTCGCTCTCCACCCCGCTGCCGGTTGGAAAATAGGGCGGGCTCCCCAGCACCAGATCAAACGTTTCCTCGGCCCCCAGCCGCGCCTCATCCCGGAAATCGCCCTCCCGGATTTCATAGCGGTTTGTCAGGCCGTTCCATGAGGCGGATTTGCGGGCCAGCCGGACGCTGTCCGGCTGGGCTTCGATGGTCACAAAGTGCGCGCCCGGCAGCCGCCACGCCGCGATCATGCCCACCGTGCCCAGCCCGCTGCCCAGTTCCAGCACCCGCCGGGCGGTGGGGCACCAAGTTGTCCCATACCAGGCCGTCAGCACGTCGTCGGTGGAAAAACGATGGCCGTCAGCCAACTGGAACAGACGGTAATGGCCGCTGATGGCGTCCAAGGTTTCCCCCGCTTCAACGGCCGGTACCCCGGAAAGCGCGCCGGGCGGCACCGGGCCGGGTTTGGCCCAGCCTTTGAAATAAGCTGCGGGTTCGGTCATGGGATCAAGGGAAACTGTGGTGGCCTGATCGGTGACATTTTGAAAACACGCTTTAAGGTTCATCAATCCTCCGGGCAAAGCAAACAGATATGGAAGGCAGGATGCCGACAGCGTGACCAGCCCTGGCAAAGTGTAAACATCCACTAATTCAGTCGTTTTTATCCGCTCCCGCTCATCACTTTTCACTCATTACTTCGGACAACTTGCTGCATCGTTCGGAGGTTTGACCAGCTTGGACTCAGCCGGACTCAGCTTGATTCCTTTGGTCCCTCCTTTCAACCCGGCACTCATTTCTTTCGAAGATTCATTCGGATTCAGTTGGATTTAGTAATATGGCATTGGCAATTTACCGGCATCCGCCTTTGCCTGCGTTGCTGGCTGCCCATCACTGATCCCTCTCAAAGGTTGGATTAGGTTGGATTCCGCCGATTTTGGATCTTGTTTGCCCAAAGCCCGGAGCCTGCCGCCTTCGCGTCCCAGTCTCCGCTCTTGTCCGCCGTAGCTTTAGTGAAGGCGGATTCCCGCTTTTCCGATTTTCGTTTCTCCGCAATATGTCAAAGAACCATTGGAGGGCATAAATCCATCCGCCGCCGGCCAAAGCCGGTTATATCTATTGATATAACACCAATCCTCCGGCGTGTCAACTCCAGGACGAAATGGTGCCCCCCGTGGACATACCCAGGACCAGCCAACGGGCGGTGCGGTTTTTGACGCGCAACACTTCCCGCTCCTACCGGGCGGCGGTGGCCCATAACGCCAACGGCGTCAACGCCAGCCTGCCGGCGATGAAGCAATCCAACCAGCCGTGTGGGCGGTCGCCTTTCCATTGCGGTGAAAGCTCAACGCTAAAAAGAAAACAAAGAGCGGCATTACAACGCCCGCACACGAGAGAGCCCGGGCGATGAAAAAGTGACGGCAGGATTTTTTGATCACGACCGCCGGCAAGGCCAGCGGAACCGCGAGCCCGGCTAAAACTCCGAACAAATAAAGGACAAAATTCACGCCATCACCGGCTCCGGATGCCGGACGGCCGCCTTGGGTCGGGTTTGCAGCCAAGCCTCTGTTTGCTGAATCACCTCGTCCGGTGTGGAAGTGCCGGCGGTGATGCCGACGGTGTCGTTCTCATTGAACCATTCGGGCAGCAGGTCGGCGGCCGTCTGGACATGATGGACCCGGAGGCAATGGCGCGAGCAGGTGTTGACCAGTTCGTGCGTGTTGTTGCTGTGCGCCCCGCCGATGACGATGACCACGTCCGCCGCCTGGGCCAGCTCGATGGCGGCCTGCTGGCGCTGTTTGGTGGGCTGGCAGACGGTGTCCCGGTAACGCACCTCGGCGTCGGGAAACCGTCGGCGGATCAGGGAGACCAGCCGGGTCACCTTGTCCACCGGTTGGGTGGTTTGGGCGACGATGCCAAAGCGCGTCCGGGGCTGGAGACGCGCCACGTCCGCCGCGTTGAGGACCACATCGTAATCGGTCCGGTCGCCGGTCAGGCCCCGCACCTCCACATGCTCGCGCTGGCCGATGATGACGGGATGGAACCCCTCCTGCACGAGTTGCGCCAGCACCCGGTGGGCAAAATGAACGAGTGGACAGGTGGCTTCCAACACCTTCAGCCCCTGGTCCCGCGCCTGATCAATGGCGCGTTCGGAGGCGCCATGCGCGGTGATCATCACTGTGGGCGTCGCCACCTCCGTGGAATGCCGGGCGAAACGGATGTCGAGCCGCTTCAAATCGGCCAGCACGGTTTCGTTGTGGACGAGGTCGCCGAGAATGGTCAGCGGCTCGCGGCGGGCGGTGTGGCGGGCCAGGGCGATGGCGTCGCGGACGCCAAAGCACATGCCCAGATGTTCAGCCTTGATGATTTTCATGGGGTTAGCTTTGTTTTACAAAGTAAAAGACCGCGACCCGGGTGTTTTGTTCAAAAATTTCATCCGGGTTTGTTTTGGCGGACGATTTGCTCCAGCAAGTTAATGTAGCCGGTGAAGGCTTTCTTGCCCGCCACCGTCAGCGAGCAGGTCGTGAGCGGGCGTTTGTTGGCGTAGGATTTGCTCAAGGCCACGAAACCCTCCTCCTGCAGGATGCGCAGATGCGTGGTGAGGTTGCCGTCCGTCATGCTCAGCGTGTCGCGCAATTCCGTAAAGGACAACGCGGGCGAGGCGGCCAGCAGGGACATGATGGCCAGCCGGCCCTTCTCGTGGATGACACGGTCAAGCTGGAGAAACGGTTCGGGGTTCACGTTGCCTTCCTGCGCTTTTCAGTAAAGTAAAGGTAGATCCCGTAGGCCAGATGCGACCCGCCAAAGAGGCCGCCCATCAGCCAGCTCAAGCTGGATTTGTCCCCGATCCCCCGGGCCAGGATGACCTGGAAAATCAAACAGCCGATGAGGAGAAACCACCAGCCAAACAGCTTCAGGCCGCGCGGCATGAAGAAGCCGGCCGCATGAATGGCCAGGCCGTAAAGCAGAAACCAAAGCGCGGCCAGCATGGCGCAGAACTCCTGCGGTAATTCCAGCCAGCCGGCCATCACCCCTAAAAACGCCCCGACCACCAGCGCGGGGATCAAGGCCTGCGTCACCCGCCGCGTGGGCGGCGACCAAAACGTTTCGGCGTCTTTCAAGGACTGCCGGCGGACCAGCAGAAAAGTCCCCGTCAAGGCCACGGCGGCCACGGCCGCCCAAAACAGGACAAACGCGCGGGCCGAATCCATCGGCAGCCAATGGCCCGCCACCCCGCCGGCGATCCCGACCGCGCCGCAGTACGTCATGATGGGGGCCAGCGCGCGACGGTAGATGGCGGAGCGTTCCATCAAGGTGCGGATCGTCTGCAAATGTTCGGCGGCCTGATTCGGTTCCATGCAATTACTTTGTCACGCAAAGCGCGACTTGGCAAGTGGAAAATCCCGTTCCGCCCGGAACGGACCGCGCCCGTCCCCGGGCGCAGCCTGGTATGCCAGCTCAACCTACAAAGGAAAGCAATCTGAACCATCCGTCACGAAAGCCAGGTCCGTGTCGCGGCTAAATTTGGCCGCGCCGTAAAACACGCACGCCTGTCCGCCCATGAGCAGGGCGCGGACGCAGTGCGCGCGCATCGAAGAAAAGACTTTGCGTATCGGGTTCGGGATCAAGGCAGCCTCCGAGCGCGAGGTTTCCGCCGCAGTGCCAGTTTGATCCGCGTGGCAACTCACCCCTTCGCGTAAACCTCCGCGCCTTTCTCCACAAACTCCTTCGCCTTCGCCGCCAGACCTTGCTTTAACGCCTCGTCCTCGGCCAGACCCTGTTCGGCCGCGTACTTCCGCACGTCGTCGGTGATCTTCATCGAGCAGAAATGCGGGCCGCACATCGAGCAGAAGTGCGCGGTCTTAGCGCCGTCCTGTGGCAGGGTTTCGTCGTGAAACGCCCGCGCGGTCACCGGGTCCAGGCTCAGGTTGAACTGGTCCTCCCAGCGGAACTCAAAGCGCGCCTTGCTCAGCGCGTTGTCGCGGCATTGCGCGCCCGGATGGCCCTTGGCCAGGTCGGCGGCGTGGGCCGCAATCTTGTAGGCGATCACCCCGTCCTTCACGTCCTTCTTGTCCGGCAGCCCCAGGTGTTCCTTGGGCGTGACGTAGCACAGCATGGCGCAGCCGTACCAGCCGATCATCGCCGCGCCGATGCCGCTGGTGATGTGATCGTAGCCCGGCGCGATGTCCGTGGTGAGCGGCCCGAGGGTATAAAATGGCGCTTCGTGGCACCATTCGAGCTGTTTGGCCATGTTCTCCTCGATCATGTGCAGGGGCACATGGCCGGGGCCTTCGTTCATCACCTGCACCCCCTTGGCCCAGGCGCGCTTGGTCAAATCGCCCTGCACCTCAAGTTCGCCAAACTGCGCCGCGTCATTCGCGTCCGCAATCGAGCCGGGCCGCAGCCCGTCGCCGATGGAAAAGCTCACATCATAAGCGGCCATCAGGTCGCAGATGTCGTCCCAATGGGTGTAGAGGAAGCTTTCCTGATGATGCGCCAGGCACCATTTGGCCATGATGCTGCCGCCCCGGGAAACAATGCCCGTCATGCGGTTGGCCGTCAAAGGGATGAAGCGCAGCAGCACCCCGGCGTGAACCGTGAAATAATCCACCCCCTGCTCCGCCTGCTCGATGAGCGTGTCCCGATAAACTTCCCAGGTAAGATCCTCCGCCCGGCCGCCGACTTTTTCCAGCGCTTGGTAAATCGGCACGGTGCCGATGGGCACGGGCGAGTTGCGCAAAATCCATTCGCGCGTGGCGTGGATGTTCTTGCCGGTGGACAGGTCCATCACGGTGTCCGCGCCCCACTTGGTGGCCCAGCGCATTTTCTCCACCTCTTCCTCAATGCTCGAGGCCACCGCGCTGTTGCCGATGTTGGCGTTGATCTTCACCAGAAAATTGCGACCGATGATCATCGGCTCCAGCTCGGGATGATTGATGTTGGCCGGGATGATGGCGCGGCCGGCGGCCACTTCGTCGCGGACAAATTCCGGCGTGATTTCCTTGGGAATCCGCTGCGGGAAACGGGCAAAAATCGAGGGCGTGTAGGGGCTTTTGGGCAACTGGCTGGAACCGGCGTGCTGCTTGTCCAACTCATTGCGGCGGAGATCCTGCGCTTGTTCGGCGATCCGGGTGCGGCCCATGTTTTCGCGGATGGCAATGTATTCCATCTCCGGCGTGATGATCCCCTGCCGCGCATACCACAACTGCGTGACCGGATGCCCCTGGCTGGCGCTCATCGGTCGGCGGCGGCGACCTTGGAGGCCGGGAAATTCCACCAGCCGGTTTTTTTCCGCTTGGCTGGCAAATTCCGCGTGTTTGCCGGAGAGATAACCATTGTCCTGCGGCTTGACTTCGCGGCCGTCGTGCTCGGCCACGTCCCCGCGCTGCCAAATCCAGTCCCGCCGCACCGGCGGCAGCCCTGCTTCGGCGGTGCCGGTGAACGCCGGATCGCCCCACGGTCCGGAACAGTCATAGACCCGCACCGGTTCATTGGCCGTCACCGCCCCCGTGTGTGATTGAGTGGGCGACACTTCGATCTCGCGCATCGGCACCCGCAGGTCCGGATGCAGGCGGCCCAGCACCCACACCTTGCGGCTGTTGGGCAAGGGTTCGCTGCTGTGCGGTTCGAAGGCGTCTTTGGTTGCAATCATATTATGTTCATCATCCGCTTTGCTGATAGGAAGGTCGGCCGGGGCCGGGGGTTCCTACGCCAGAATTACCTGGATCAGGTTCGCGGGTCGGCGGCGCTCCCGCGTCCGCCCTCTCAGCCTTTTGGCGCGCCGGTCGCGCCGGTTGGCTCCCCGATTCCCTTGAAATTAGGCCTCCCCACCGGTTACGTCAAGCGCCACCCGCCAAAAATCTTCCCTTTAACCGCGCAAAAGCTTGCCTGTATTCTTGCGTCCGGCAAAATGTTCACCCAATCGTTTCATGTCTTTCGCATGACAACCGATAGACTGGGACCAGCAAATTTATGTCCGCCCCGAAAAAATTAAACGCTCCGCGCACCGGCGACCTCATCCATGACGCCGCCGGCAAGGAAATTGCCGAGGTCCTGCAACTGCTGGACACCACGTCCACCGGGCTTACGACCGCCGGCGCCGCGGAGCGGATGGAGCAGTTCGGCCCCAACGAAGTCGGCCAGGAAAAAAGGCACGACTGGGCCTGGCGCCTCTGGGTGGCCGTGCGCAACCCTTTGGTGGTGTTGCTCACCATTCTGGCGGTCATCACCTTTGCCACGGCGGACGGCCCCAGCGACATGATCGGCGGCTGGGTCATGGTGGCCATGGTGGTGTTGGGCGTTTCACTGCGGTTCATCCAAGAAAC
>Ga0182030_10007501_pt1 | contig 22736 bp, 16 predicted proteins | sample 812S3MmetaG_FD_121299 | JGI IMG/M metagenome (GOLD analysis project Ga0182030, IMG submission 121299) | Permafrost microbial communities from Stordalen Mire, Sweden - 812S3M metaG (Illumina Assembly) | ecosystem: Environmental > Terrestrial > Soil > Wetlands > Permafrost | place: Sweden...
CGGCAACCATCGAGTGGGAGTAGCCTGTCTCTCTTTAACAGTCGAAATCTCTTTAAATTCGGCTTAGAATAGTAATGGCAAGGACGCACCCTTAATTCGTACCGGTAAAAGGGCATTGTCTTTTTGCCATGGTTCGCGTTCGGGGCTAAACGGCATGATCGATCGTTTGTCAGGCGTCCTGGCAAAAATTACCCTTGGTTTATTTTTTCTGTATCTATTTTGTGCCGGAGTTATTATTGGCGGCACGGCGTTGCATGATCCTGATACTTGCTGGATTGTCGGTTTGGGCCGATATATGTTCGAGCATGGTGGCGTTCCATCGGTCGAACCGTTTTCTTATACTTTCGTGGACGTGCATCGGCCGCTAGTTCTGTATCAGTGGATGACTGAGCTCTTGTTCTATGGAGCTGTCAAAATTGGCGGACTGGCTGCATTACTTGTGCTTGTCTCAACCCTCGTGATGACATCATTTGTGGTTATTCCAATGAAGTTATTTGAGATGGCTCGGGTGCGATGGTACCAGGCTTTGCCTTTGATTTTATTGGTGATGGTGGGGGCTTGCTTCCATTTTCTTGCTCGACCAGAAATCATCTCTTATCTCTTTCTCTCATTGTTGCTGTTTCTTTTGACAATGCATCGTCTGAATTTCAGGCGACAAGTCGCCAGTGTCCTCAGTGCCGAATCAGCCAGCAGTACTGTAGCTGCGTCAACTGCCCTTCCCAATCATAGTGCCTTCTCCAATCCTCGCCCGGCAGTTTTCGATTACAAGCTTGTTCTTGCAGTTGCCATCCTCATGGTGGCATGGTCGAATTTCCACACGGGTTTTATTTCTGGTTTAATCGTTTTAGCTTCTTATGTTCTAGCAAGTCTGGTCAGTCGACTGATCTTCAAAGTTCGTCCATTTTGCGACTTCACTGCGCTGGCAGCATTATTGCTCGGTGTTCCTTCTACGCTTTGCAATCCCTATGGTGTTGGCTTATGGCAGTACATTCCTTCGTTATTTTTTGCTGGTTTCAATCATCTGATTACAGAGTTGCATTCTGTCGATATCCGGAAACCAGAATTTACTCCATTCTGTTTATTTTTGACCATATTTCTTTTCGTCTTCTTCAGGCAGCTGAAATTCACCTTCAATAAATCTGCTGATTCAGAGACCGTCTCCAGGGAAAAAATGCAAATCGTGGAAAGTTTCATGATTTTTGTTGTCTGCGTTTTTGAGGGATGGAGCCATTTGCGACTGATACCATTTGTAGTGCTGGTTCTAATGTACGAACTTGCGCTGTTGTTAGCGCCGGTCATGAATGATGCAAAACCGGTCTCTTTATTGCTTGACGCGTTCAACTCGAAACTGGCTGCGGGGCTCGCGCCGCGCTTCAGATTGGGTAGTAACGTCTGTATCGCGTTCGCACTTCTGCTCGGAGTGGTTGGGACCATGATCAGTTTCAGAATTCAAACTCCAGTCTTGCCCCAATCAAACGGGGCCTTTAAATTGCCGGTCAAGGCGTTGGAGATAATGAACGCTCATCATGCCAACGAGCATATTTTGAACGACCCACAATTTGGAGATGCGCTAATTTGGTATCATCCAGACGCTCCAAAGGTGTTCGTGGATACGCGATTTGATATGTATGGAGAAAATCTGGTTCGCGATTACCTTCGAATGCAAAATGCTGAGACTGGATGGGAAGAGCTCATCGACAAGTATGGTGTAAAAGCTGTGTTCTTGAGCCCGAACAGCCCGCTTATACAAAAGTTGAAAGTCTCTCCTCCCTGGCAATTGGAATACAGCGATAAAGATGCAGCTGTTTTATTTAGACCCTGAAGTTTTGTCGAAGTAAGGGTTCTTGAGGAACATCGGCTTTTCGCCTTCCTGCTGGGCGCGAGTGACGTCCATCTCTGCTACCAAAATAGACGGACTAACCAGCGAACTGCTCGTTCCGTTTGATGTGTTGCCCGCGTTGAGCACCGTATAGGCTTGCGTGTCATCACCAAAAGCGACTATATCACGCCACATGCGTGAACTCGTGTGCTCGAACTTTGCTCCGCGCACCAGCTCCTCGCTGCCATCGTCTACATTCACTTTATAGAGAAGGGTTGGCGGTGCAATAGATTGATCTGAACGATAACCACCTCTTAAAGACTTGAAGCCTGGTTCTCCTGCATTGAAATATCGAACATACAAAGTTGTAATTCGTCGAGCGATCAGAACGTATTTGAGACCGTCTTCTTTGCCCATGTGCATCAGTTGTGCTTTAAGTTCGCCTACAGGCTTGCCCTCTGTCGATGTCACGAACAATACACTTGGACCCGGACCGGTTCCGTGCCAATGACCATTTGTCTCTTTTACATACCGGCTGGGCGTGCGACCTGAAAGAAGTGTCTTGAGAATTCCGTTCTTAACAAGTACAACTTTCTCTCCTTTTACGCCTTCGTCGTCTACTGCATAACCGCCTTTAAGCGGCGTGCCTCTGTATTCGACAGCGGTAGGATCGTCTGTCACAGTCACGCTGGTCGGCAAAATGCGTCTTCCTAACTTCTCTTTTAAGCCTCCGCTCGAGACAATCGCGCTCAGTCTGGAAATTCGTTCGTTCGGATTGACCAGGCTGGGAGTTAAAGACTGTGCGAAAAACTCGGCTGCAGCCTGTTTTTCGAACAAGACAGGTCCTCTGTAGTCTTCGATTTCGGGCGCCTTAGCCAGTGCGGTTACTCGATCTGCAAGTCCCTGTGCCAGTGTTTTGAGAAAATTCGGATCTGGCAAAACGGCTGGATCGTTACTTGCGATCATCTCAAAATCAGCAACGTCCATGCCATCCTTGGCCTGACCTGCAGCGGTCATTCCAATTACCGCTCCCTTGTCGACTTCGCGATTGATAGACCCTTCGCTATTGGCGTACCATCTGGTAAGGCAGCAACTAAGTAAAGAAACTTCCGAATTTAGAACCCCAGGATAAGCTTTAAATACAGCCGAGATATCTCTTATCTCCTTGTTCCATTTTTCTTTATCGAGGTTGAGGGTGCTTTTAGGTTTTATCGATACTACAGGTGGTGCTGCAGACATCGCGTCGGGCAAGTCATTTATTTTCTTTTGTTGCAGGACAGCTCGCTTAGATTCGAGCCCTTCAATGGCATGCTTGTAGGAAGAGTCGGTGCGCAACCACAGGTCATGCCTGATCGCGTCATAATTGTCGTCAAGGCTAGTTGTTTGCGATCCGTCGCCGCCAAAAAAGGCTGGACCGCTGTCGCTGTCGAATTTTTGATTGCCGGCACGTAAATCAACAGTGATCCATCTCTGGTGCGCTGCATCGCATCGGTCTAACGCACCGAACGAGCCATAGACGTTGTATTGCTCTTGCTCGTGTCCTGTATACGAACTGAAGTACGGCGGTGGGTGTCCATCGAGAGTAAGCTTTGTTTGGGTGCGCTGCAGCTCGTCCTTAAACGCACGAAGAACGACGTCGTCGATTCCAGGCGTTTGGCTGTTCTTGTCTTGAGATGCGCTCGTCGTCGAAATAGACGCACTCGCAGAACCTGGCGCAGAAGGTTGAGCCGAAGCCAGCGAGGTGTCGGCAAAGACCGCGGGAGTACAAACAAACAGGCTCAACGTGTATGCAAGAAAGCGTATTCTATTTCTTTTTCCGGCTGTCAATTTCACTTCCTTCATTGTGCTTTTGCTTGCTCAGACTTTTGCGGCGGGCTGTTCTCTAACGCAGGTGCGGGCAATATTGGTGGTTTGCTTTGTTCCTTGTATTCGCGAGCAGTTTCAAGTGTTCGCACAAGCAAACTTGGAGCTGATGCTGAAACTGGAACCCATCCAGATTCGGCACCACATACTCCGTTGAAAGTGTCCGTATCGTCGGCTGCGCCCATGATGGTTTCGAGCGATGCCAGCGGAGTACCCACGAGATTCACTCCTCGCAATAGCTCGTCCGGACGTCCATCGACCCAAACGCGCGTTACTCGCAATGGTAAAAGCTCGAATGATTGAGGCATGAATGCTTGCGTGATAGCGAAGCCGCCGGCGATTTCATCGAATACGAGTCCGTATGGTTTGTTCTGGCGCTTAGCTTCTTCAAGCAACTTTTTCTTGAGTTCCTCATAAGGAACGCTGGTGCTCGACTCGACCACCAGATTGCCCTGTCTGGCTACTGGTGCCATTCCAGGCTGCGCTCTACTGTGTCCATTTGAAACTTTGAAATCACTTATCGGCGAGCGTCCCATCAAAAAGTTTTTCAAAATTCCGTGATCGACAACAGGCACTTTTTGCGCTTCTATTCCTTCGTTATCATAGTGATAATAGCCAGCCAGAGTCTTGCCGTTAAGCTTGTTCATGCGCGGATCATCATAGACACTAATAAAATCAGGCATGATTTTATCGCCGATTTTTTTCGCGAATGTGCGTCCCTCTTCTTCGTCTTTCTGTCGATGCCCCTCGACTCTATGCCCGAGGATTTCGTGGAAAAACACACCTGCAGCTCGATTGCGTATGATGGCAGGTCCGACATATGGTTCGGCGGTGTGAGCAACTCTCAATTCCTGCACTGACTTTGCCAGCTTTCGAATCATCTGCTCCAGAGCTTTGTCATCGGGTAAATTCGCCGGATCAAGCACTTCGACGCTGTCATAAAGATGTACTTTCATACCGTCGTCACAAAGCGCGCTGGCGCTCGCGAAGACTCTTGCCTGCCGGTCACTTGTTTGAATCAGTGACCCTTCGCTGTTAACTATGTAACGTTGAACGCAATCTCCATTCAACGCCACGTCTGCGTCAATGATATCTGGATACTCCTTATAAAGCGCAGAGAGTTTTCTCAGGCGGTTTTCCCAGGACTTTTTGTCTATAGGCAATGTGAGCGGTTTCTCCGTGTCTATAACTGCTTTCGACAGAGAGAAATCAGGTGATGGATCTTGCTCGGATACCTTCACGGCATGGTTTGCTTTTACTTGCAAATATTTTCTTTGTGCCGCTTTGAAGACACTGTCGGTCGCGAGCCACAAGGCTGTTCTAATGGCGCTCTCGTCGTTATCGATTGAAAAATCGATTCCGTTTCCGCCTGAGAACAACCGTTCAAAGGTGGATTCGATGTTTTCTCTCATTTTGTGCGTGTTATCAATTCCCGGCGTGCCGACGCGAGCTTCAATGTCGAGACTTCTTCTGTGGCTTTGGGATGCGTCATCGAGCGCCCCGTAGCTGGCGCTAAGGCGAAGCTCATCGGTGTCATAAACGCGATAGCTAAGGAAGTAAAGCGGATTGTCGCCGGCATTTTTCAAATTTTCGAATGACCGGTCAAGCTCTTTTTTCATAGCTTGTAGCAGCACGGTCTCGCCAGGGTGTACCTCAGCCTGTTCTGGCAAAGCCAGAACAGCGTGCTTTCCTTTCACGCCGACCTCGACCTTAACGTGAGGATGTTTCTTGTTCGCCGTTGCCGTCGCGGTCGCCGTCGCTGCGTGGCCGGGGAGCGATATTCCTGTGACTGAGCAAGAAAGTGCAATTAGATAGCACGGGATGCTCCTGAATAGTCTGCTGTGGCTTGTCAACCGATTGCTGGAAACTGGTTGATATTCTTGATTAGGCATGTCCCTCTGCTGAAGTAGGCTTCGTTGTTCGCGTAAGAATTTCAGGTTTGCTTAGCGTAGCCGTGTTGCGGCGTGCGTGTCAAATAGTGAGCTATATGCTCTTTCTCAGTTTGTCCTCTTCTGCGGCATAGGCCGCTATGGCGGCGCTAATCGCATCTATGGCTTCGGCTTTGCCAAGAAATCCTTCCACGGTAACTTTTTTCTTCTCTAGAATTTTATAGTCTTCGAAAAAACGTCGTAGCATATTCAATCTGTGAGGCGGTAATTCATCGATTGATTGAAAGTGTGCAAATTCCTGATCGTCGTAATGTATTGCTATCACCTTGTCGTCAGGCACACCCTGGTCCGTCATTTTCATGAGACCAATCGGTCGCGCTCTCATAATACATAATGGAACTACAGGCTCTTGCCCGAGAACCAGAACATCCAGTGGATCGTGATCGTCGCAGTATGTGCGAGGAAAGAAGCCATAGTTTGCCGGGTAATGCACTGAGCTGAAAAGGGTCCGATCTACTTTTATCAAGCCGCTTTTTTTGTCAAGTTCATACTTCACATTTGAGCCCATCGGAACCTCAATAATTGCATTGAGTATATTGGGCGAGTCGTCGCCTAGCTCCACGTCGTGCCATGGGTGCATGAATGATTCCTTTTTTGTCGGTTGCCTGTGATTTTACTATATGTTCTTTATTTGGTAATGAGGGTTGTTGACTGTTTCCCGCAAATGGGGATTAAGCTGGTCGAATAGTGCCACCAAAAGTGGTGGCTTTTTCAGCGCTTTGCCTCAATAGATGATACGTGACATAATCTCTAAGATCTCTATAGACCATAACAAGAATTCTTAAGGCATCTTTGAAAATTCGCAAATTCGTGAATAAATCAGTCCTCGCAGCGCTGGCGCTGTCAACATCTGTGACGATGTGTAGCGGCTCGTCAGCGGTGCAGGCAGACGAAGGTCTCCACGATCCAACCATTCAAACCATGCAGGCTGAGCTAAATCGAACCATGACTCGCCTGAAAACTGCTGGAAAAGCTCCTGTCTACTATCTGGCTTATCGGCTCTACGATTGCCCCTGGGATACTATTTCGGCGGCTAATGGAGCTTTGATCAATGATATCAGTGGCTGCTCGCGCATGCTTTCCGTGGACATGAGGGTTGGCAGCCCTCACTTCGACAATACGCATTTCTTGAGAGTGAAGAACTCTGCTGCGCCACAGGTCTATGACAAATCGAACAAGTTTGATTCCGTGCTTCCGTCGCAAGGGGCGGGGCTGCCTTTGCAGCAGGCTTTGTGGATTAAGAGCGAGTCTGCTTTTAAAGAGGCGCAGCAACGGTATTCCGAACTTGTAGCCAACAATGATGTTATGTCTGTTGAGGAAGATAAATCCGATGATTTTTCCTTTCAGCCTAAGCGAATTCAGTCGAATCCTCTAAAGGACGTACACATTGATAGGGCTCTCTGGGAGGAACGCATGAGGCGCCTTTCCAGGCTGTTTCTGGGGCACCCATCATTGCTGCAGAATTCACGCATTTCTTTCGTGACGGAGCCGTTTACTCGTTACTTTGTGAACAGTGAAGGTTCAGAGGAAATTGAACAGCATCTCAGTTGCCGGGTTTATATTCATGTCAGCTGTCTGGCTAAAGACGGTATGGGCCTCTGGTTGTGGGATTCTGTAGAAAGCCCTGATCCAAATCTTTTGCCTGACGAGGCAGCACTTTCTCAACGAGTAGTTAGCCTGATTGATAAACTCGAAAAGCTGCGAGAAGCACCAGTTGCCGAGCCATATGTGGGTCCTGCCATACTCTCAGGGAAGGCGGCGGCCGTGTTCTACCATGAAACATTCGGGCACCGCATTGAGGCCGTGCATGAGAAAAGTGAGAATGAAGGGAAAACCTTTTCCAGGAAGTTAGGCACCAAAGTTATGCCGAATTTCCTGTCTGTGATAGATGATCCCACTCAAGTGAAAGCGCAGGGGAAATTTCTCAACGGTCATTATTTACTTGATGATGAGGGTGTTCCAGGGCGTGCTGTGACGCTTGCCCGGAATGGAGTTTTGACTGGCTACCTCGTTTCCCGTTCCCTTGTGCAAGGTTGTAATTCTTCCAATGGGCATGGACGATCCAGCCCGGGATGGAATCCAGTTGCCAGGCAGGCAAATTTGTTTGTGGTGGCAGACAAAGCAAAACAGGTTTCACCTCAAACGCTCAGGGCTATGCTAATAGCGGAAGCGAAGAGGCAGCATAAAGAGTACGGACTTCTTTTCGACGAAATCGCCGGTGGTGCCACTTATACGACCTCAGGTTCGGAGCAGACTTATTTCATAAACCCTTTGATTGTGCACAAAATTTTTGTTGATGGTCGACCAGATCAACTGATTCGTGGTACGCAGATTGTAGGTACACCACTCTCGGCTCTTGAGCACGTGATTGCGGCTGGAAATGATCCAGCAGTTTTCAACGGCGAGTGTGGCAGGGAATCAGGACCCGTTCCAGTTTCTGCCATTTCGCCCAGTTTGCTTTTGCAATCTCTTGAGACTAAACGTTCACCGAAGTCCTTTGACAGATTACCTATACTGCCGGATCCGAGTTTATCTGCGAGCGAAGGGGAAAAGTTACAGGTAAGCGGCAGCGAAAAGTCGCCACGCAAGGGGGAGCAATGAAAGTTCCCTTGCAGTATTTAAACTGTTTGCCAAAATTTCTGGCGAACCTTTTGCCACCAGTTTTGTTTGCGTCTTCGCTGGCTTTGCCGCTCCCAGTGCTGGCCGAGACTTCCGGCATTCAGGCGCCGGAGTCGGTGCGTTCTTCGAAAGCTTCGGAATCGGAAGCTTCAGCCAAAACTTCAGAGTCCAAAACTTCAGAACACCACGATGCAGATCCGATTTTCGCTGCTATGAGTGACGAAATGCGAAGGTCGATGGATTCTCTGAAGATGGATCAACATCTTTTGCCGTACTTCATATCGTACGAAGTTAAAGACGTGAACGAAATTACGTTGTCTTCCATTCTTGGTTCGACTCCTGCTCCCTGGCGCGAGCGCTATCGCCTTTTGACTCCTCGGCTGCGCATAGGTAATTACGACTTCGATAGTTCTTTCCCTCGCACATCGTTCTCCCACTATGTTACGCGTGTACCGATTGATGATGATTATGCGGTTCTTCGCAGAGCGCTGTGGCAAACGACAGACAATGCGTACAAAAACGCTATCCGTACGCTGGAGTGGAAGAAAGCTTATTTGGCATCGAACAACATGCCTGATCGCCTCGCCGATATGACCAGAGAGAAGGCGCATCAGGATATCGAACCTACTTTTGAACTTCCAGATTTGCAGTCAAAATGGTCTGATGAAATAGCACAACTTTCAGCGGTGTTTAAAGATTATCCAGAATTGCAAAAGTCAAAAGTTACTTTTGTCGGACGAGTTGTTAAAAGGCGATTTTTGAACAGTGAGGGCACGAAGATTCAGGATGCTCGTGCGGTATATGCGATCCGCTTGTGGGCGGAATGCCAGGCTCCAGATGGAATGCAGCTCAATGACTATGATGTTATAGCGAGCACAGACGCAGAAACACTTCCATCGATTGAAGTGTTAAAGAAACGAACAGAGGACTTTGCACAGCATCTTGTGGATCTGAGACGTGCGCCGTTGGCTGAGGAATATTGCGGACCTGTTCTATTTGAAGGGCAAGGTGGTGCTGAATTTTTTGCGACTGTTTTTGCTCCCAATCTTGGATTCGCAGAAGAATACGTCGGCAGCGACCACTGGAGAAATCCACTTAAAAATGTAGTGGGTCGAAAGGTTCTACCCAAATTCGTTGATGTCCTCGATGATCCAAGTGCAAAAGATGCCGCTGGCACGCCTCTAATTGGCTCTTATAAGTTCGATGATGAGGGCGTGCCGGCGAGGCGAGTTACACTGGTCGATAACGGCATCTTAAAGGGCTTTTGCCAGAGCAGAATTCCAATCAAAAATTCGGAGCACAGCAATGGTCATTCACTCGACGGACACGGTGTTTTTCGTTCTCTCGAAATCAGTGGCAGCAAAAAGAGCACAGCAGAACAATTAAAAACGCAGCTCGCCGAGCTCGCTAAAGATAGTGGCTTGGATTATGTGCTTGTCGTTTCAAAGCTAGGCGACGACTATCAGTTTGTTGAATTCCCATCTCAAGATGGCGCTACAAGGCGCTCTTTCATGGCACCATCTTATTCGACTCAACCAAGTGATCCGGTTTACGTGTATAAAATGTACCTGGCAGATGGCAGGCGCGAACTGGTTCGTGGGCTTGAATTCCGGAATGTTTCACTACGCGCCTTTCGCGATATTCAGGCGATGGGCGATGATGCCCGACCGTACATTATCGAGCCGAATGATCATGAAGATCGGTCTCTCATTTTGCCTTCGTTTATAGTTGGCGAACTTGAGCTGACTCCGACGCCACCTACTCACACTACTGTTCCGATCATGAAAAGTCCGCTGCAGTTAGGGCGCCTGGGTGCGATTTAGCAAAACATATTAGAATACTTTTTGATGTCACTTCAGAATCAAAAAGCGTCAGGCGGTGAAAAATCAATTACCGGTTAGGCTTTGCTTCAGCCTACTCTTCAATAATCTGCCAGGGAAAGCAGTTGACATAATTAGACGACCGGTCTAATATAGTGCTTTGCAGTCAAAAAGTCCTGACGAACAATCCAACCAAAACGAATACTGACCAAGACCTCCAGTCAGGACAAACAACAAGTAGTTCAGAGAGATAAAGCCGTGAGTATCAAAATTTCAGCCAAGGCAAACACAAAGGCCACAATCATTCAAGCTGGTCTGGAGATCATGCTGGAGAAAGGCTACAGCAACACTGGCATACAAGAAGTTCTTTCCACTTCAGGTGTTCCGAAAGGTTCGTTCTATCATTATTTTGAGAGCAAAGAAAATTTCGCTTTTGAAATAATTCATAGCGTGCAGGAAAGCTGGGTCGCTAATAATTTGCCAACTCTGCAAGATGGCGAACAAACACCGTTACAACGGTTGCGAACTTACTGCGATATTGGGCTGACGAGCTTGCTTACCGGCCAATGTCGTAAAGGCTGCTTGATCGGCAACCTCAGTCAGGAGATGTCTGATCAAAGTGAAGTTCTGCGCACTGCGTTGTCTCACGTCATGACGGCTCGGCGAGACGCCCTTGCTGTCTGTATCGCGGAAGGTCAGGAGATGGGAGAAATTAGTAGAAGTTTCCCAGCCACTGAGCTTGCGGATCTCTTTGATTCAGGGTGGAGTGGTGCCGTGATGAGCGCCAAAACTGAGAAGACAGTTCGACCTGTAGAAATATTCATCAATCTGATGTTCGGTTATTTTCTGAAGGCAGATGTTCAACCGATGAGTCATCGTTATTCTGCTGCTTAATCGACTGACCCGCTTCGCTGTCATCATGCGCAACAGCGTGGAGTGGTGTTACCTCTTTCCGTTTAAATATGTACAACATGGCAATGAGCAGCAGTGCCCACCCTGAAACGGCCAAGCGAAAATATCGAAAGCCTTCCTCTCCGAATTCTGAAGGAACGCCCAACAGGTCTGAAAGCAGTCCCGCGGTCGACCAGAGCATTTGATTTGGAATGGGCAGCCATAGCAAAAGTAGAATAATGCCGAAACCGGCATTGCCATATTTTTGAAGAGTTCTTTGTAGTGATGCAGGCAGCCAGGGCTCGATCACTCCATAGCCGTCTAATCCGGGCATTGGAAGTAGATTGAGCAGGACACTCGCCGCGTGGAAATAAACCAGCATCGCAAGAGCTGCGCAGATCTCGGCTGCTTGAGCGGTCTCTGCTGTGGTCCTGACCACTGCGAAAGCTACCGCCAGGGTCATTGTCACAGCTATAGTCGCTGCTGGTCCCGCGAAGCTAACCGCGCTTCGCCAGAAGCGATTACGGAGGCTCGCAGTATGTACATAAACTGCTGCGCCGGGAAGTGCAAACCCGCCGATTAAGAGGAACACCACTGGTAGTATTACGGTCATTCCCGTGCTCGTGTATGCAAAAGGATTAAGCGTTAAATAGCCTCTCTCTTTGACTGATTTGTCTCCACCCCAATAGGCAACGATGGCATGAGCAAACTCGTGACACGATATCGATAGTACCCATACAAGGCAAATTAGTGCACCGATAATTAACTTGCTGACCGTCATGCTATTCGAGACTCAATGTCCGCCACCAACAGGCGCTACAGTAGCACCTGCATTGTCTTCGACACGCAGTACCAAAAGCGCGGCAATTAAAAGAGATGCTCCACCCATCATTACCACGAACATGGGGTTATCGTGGAAGACGTATTTTACGAGTGGTTGGAAGCAGACTGAGGCGATTATTTCTGGAATGACAATGAAGAAATTGAAGACGCCCATGTAAACGCCAGTCCGATCCGATGGTAATGCTCCTGCCAGTATCGCGTACGGCATCGATAAAATTGATGACCAGGCCACGCCAACACCAATCATTGTGAATTGCAGCGCAAAAGGATCGTTGATGAAATAAATCGACAACAAGCTAAGTCCACCAAGTACAAGTGATACCGCGTGTACAGTTTTGCGGCTGGTCAAGCGCGCCACTTTTGGAAGGATAAATGCCACCACAAAGCAGACAATGGAATAGATGGCGAAGCACCAACCCGCCCATTCAATGCCTTTATCAAATAACACAGATTTAGAGTCAGGCGCTTTAAAGACATGGTATGCAGTCGTCAATCCGAAGAACATCCACATGCAAAACAATCCGAGCCACGTGAAAATTTGCACAGGGGCTAGTTGCTTCATCGTCTTTGGCATTTCGCGTATGGCCTGAGGAATTTCATGAAACACTCCCTTGAGCAGTCCAGCCGGTCCCGGGTTTTGAGCTCTCAGTCGTTCGAACTCCTCCATGTCTTTAGGCGGATATTCTGTTGATGTAAAAACTGTCCAGAGTACACAGGCGAGAAACATGAATGCGCCAATTCGGAATGAGTACTGAACGGTTAAAGGGACGCCATTAGGCGAAATGCCGTTGATGCCGCAATTGCGGAAAATCAATGGCAGTGCGTTCGCCAGTGTGGCGCCGATACCGATGAAGAAGCTTTGCATGATGAAGCCGAAGGTGGCTTGCTCGGTATTCAATTTATCTGAAACGAACGCCCGAAATGGTTCCATGCTTATATTTATGCTTGCATCAAGAATCCACAACAATGTGGCAGCCACCCAGAGGGCTGGTGAATCCGGCATAAAGCACAGTGCGATGCAGGCAAGAACCGCACCAACGAGGAAGTACGGTTTGCGGCGACCGATTTTGTTCCATGTGCGGTCGCTCATGGCACCTATGATTGGTTGAACGAGAAGTCCTGTGATCGGACCAGCTAACCAGAGTATTGGTATCGCATCTGGTGAGGCCCCTAGCTTCGTGTAAATGGCGCTCATATTCGCCAGTTGTAGACCCCAGCCGAACTGAATGCCGAGAAATCCAAAATTCATGTTCCAGATTTGCCAGAAGCTCAGACGAGGTTTGATCAAGTTGCATCCATCCTTTATGTATTAGAGTTACCGTGAACAACCAGTCATGTCGTATTGCTTGTCAGTCTATTAGTCAGCTAGTTAGTGTATTACCTAAAGCGTTTGAAGAGGAATGTCGTGATCCGGAACGGCAAAGGCGTCGCCGATTCGCTTGATTTCTGACTCAGTCAGTTTGAATTTTCCGGCTCCTGCATTTTCCAGCACATGGTCTTTCTCAGCAGCTTTGGGGATAGTGAATACGTTTTCGTCGCGGACAAGAAAAGCTAGTATCACCTGGCTCGGGCTGGCGTCATGGTTGTTCGCAATCTCTTGCAGCAGGTCACCGGTGATGGTGCCTTTTTGTGGTGGTTTTTTCTGAGCGAAAGGTGTGTATGCTACGACAGCTATTTTGTTTTTTGAGCAAAAGGGCATAAGCCGCCGCTCAGGCGCACGGGTGTACAAATTATACAAAATCTGGTTGCAGGCGATGGGCTTACTTGCTGACTCCAGCGCTTCTTGCAGATCTTCGACATCGAAATTGCTCACACCCATTGAGCGAATTTTGCCATCATCGATTAGCTTTTCCAATCCTCGAATCGTCTCGCTCAGGGGGTGAGGACCACGCCAGTGAAGTAAGTAGCAGTCCAGATAATCCGTTTTCAGCCGCTTCAGGGATTTCTCACAGGCTGTAATCGTTCCCTTGTAAGTTGCGTTGCCTGGCAGCACTTTGCTCACCAGAAATAAATTTTCCCTGCGTAACCCACCGATTGCCTGACCAATAATCTCTTCGGAGCGACCTTCGCCGTACATTTCAGCCGTATCAATATGGTCCATTCCGTGCTCGATGCCGGTTTGCAACGCGACGGACGCTTTTTCGATTTCAGATCTTTCACTGGAGAAATTCCAGGAGCCCTGTCCAATGACTGGCAAAAGTTGTCCTGTGCTTCCAAAGGTTCGTTTAATCATGCTGGTTTCCGGTAGAGACTGCTAGAATTTTCGCCGAGGTAATCATGAAGCAAATAGTAATCGAAATCGTCGCTTATAAACCATCATGGGCTGATGAGTTTGCCACACTGGCGAAAGCCATCCGAGAGAAATTGCCTGAGCCGGCCTGGCGCATCGATCATATCGGATCGACTGCGATTATCGGGCTTGCTGCAAAAGATCGAATCGACATTCAGGTTTCACTTGGCTCCGCAGAAGATTTCGAGGAAGTCGGGAGAAGGCTTTCGTCCCTGGGCTATCAAGAAGCGTTAGAGAATCGCTCTGACCATATTCCACCTTTTGGCCCATTTGAAATTGAAGAATGGGAAAAACGCTATTTTCGTCCTCCAGCAGATCAGCGCCCGACAAACTTGCATGTGCGTGTGCTCGGTAGAGCTAATCAACGTTACGCCCTTTTATTTCGCGACTATGTGCGCCGTCATCCGCAAGTTGCTGCGATCTATGCGCAACTCAAACGGCGGATCGCGGAATATCACACTGATACGAGTTCATACTGCGACATTAAAGACCCATCCTGCGATTTGATTTTGCACAGTGCCAACATCTGGGCACGGGAAACCAAATGGAAACCTGGTCTTTCCGATCAGTAGCCACACGAACTAATCTCCTACCTTCCTTCATGCATGGATATTTGTGCGAAGTAGCTATACTTGGGTATGAAGAGACAGATTCATAGTTTGAAAAGCAGCAGTGGCAAATGCGACACGTGATCACGGGCGGTAGCGGATTCCTCGGAAACCTTCTGGCCAGGCGCCTCAGGGCAGCGGGTGACGAGGTTGTGCTGATCGATGTGTGGGAAGACCAGACTCGTCCGAAAGACATAAAGTTCGTCAATTGCGACGTTCTTAATCGCGATCTGGTGCGATCGACCCTGGCAGGGGCTGATATTGTTCATCACACCGCCGCACTGGTGCCGCTTACAAAATCGCGAGAAAAGTTTCATCAGGTTAACGTAGTCGGCAGCCAGATTGTCGCGGAAGAGTCGGCAGCAGCAGGCGTCAAGTGTTTTATACATGCCAGTTCGTCCGCTATTTTTGGTGCTCCTGCATGCCCGGCTGATAATAACAGTCCACTCTTGCCTCTTGAGATATACGGGAAAAGCAAACTTGAAGGAGAACTCGCCGTTCGCGCGGTTGCAGAGAAAACTGGAATGAAACTGGTGGCTGTGCGCCCTCGCACTATACTGGGTGAAGAGAGGCTGGGTATTTTTCAAATACTCTTTGATTGGATAAAAGATGGCAGCAACATTTTTGTTCTTGGTGACGGCAGCAACAAAATCCAGTTTCTCCATGCGGATGATTTGATTGATGCATACATGCTCGTCTATCAGGTCGGTAAGCCCGGTCTGTATAACGTGGGTACAGACAGCTATGGAACCTTGCGAAACGATCTCGAAACTCTCTGTCGTCATGCGAATTCAAAAACCAGAGTGATTGGTTTGCCTGAACAAGCTGCTATAGCCGCGCTGGAATGTCTGGATAAGCTTGGACTCAGTCCTCTTGCACCGTGGCACTACCTCACGTATGGCAAAGACTTCTATTTTGATTTGAAGCCTTTGCTAGAAATCGGCTGGAAGCCAAAATATTCAAACGATCGGATGCTGCGTGAGTCCTATGATTCGTTTCTGGCAAATCATGCTCAGCTAAGTGCTGTCACGACTGGATCGGCCCACCGCAAACCTGTTAAGGAGAGGGCTTTGCGGGTACTTAAAGTGCTGTCTAAATTGGTTTAGTCAACAGATAGGGTGGGAACGCTCGTAGTAGTCGTTTGTATTTTGAAAGGTTTAATGCAAGGGGAAAGCTCGAGTTCAGGTAGTTATACGCGAGTCCGTCTAACCCTGGTGATAGGCGGACTGCTCGGCTGCCTGCTTCTTACTATCTACACGATCATGCGCATGCGTGTTGGGCTTGGTCAATTTTCTGGTGAAATCTTTCACCGTGTTGTCACCTATCCGTGGATACCAGCTGCGATCGGTCTTTATCTCACCGGCTTCTGGCTGAGGGGCATGCGTCTCAAGTTGCTTGCCAGTGAAGAAGCTCAGCTGACCATCCTTACTGCGACGAACATCGTCGGCATCGGTCATTACGCAAACAATATTTTGCCCTTTCGATTGGGTGAGCTTGTGCGAGCGGCGGCACTGACCGAGCGCACCGGTTTGCCACTAATTCAATCCCTGACCATTGCCGCGTGCGAACGAATATTCGACGGGTTGAGTATAGTGGCTTTACTTCTGTCTGCCGCGACGCTCCTGCCTCTGAACGGTTGGATGGAGCATACTTTTCAGATTTACTGTTTATTTTTCTCTGTGAGTGTCATCACTCTAATCATTCTGTCATTGACACCACAGTTGACGATCAATGTGACCACCACGTTGACTGCAAATACTTTGCCCGGATGGCAGAACCAGGCACTCAAGATAGTCAGTGAGGTTCTGCGGGGACTCTCATTTTTCACCAGCCCACGACGACTTATTTTTATACTTCTGTTGAGTTTGATGATATGGGGAATCGAAGCTTGCTTTTTTGCTTCAATTCTTCCGTGTTTCTCATTACCTCTTGATCTGCCGATCGCAGCAGCAACTATGGGATTCACTAACCTGGGCATCATGTCACCGTCTAGTCCTGCATCGCTCGGTCTTTATCAATCTTGCTGCGCTAGTGCCCTCCAGGTTTTGACGGCTCTAAAATTTCATATCACCGCAGGCGATACCATTACCGCTAGTTACGCATTGACAGTGCACTTGATATATTTTCTCGTGACGACAATATGGGGTCTCACTGCCCTGACAGTTTACGTCTGGCGATTTGCAATCAAAGCTCGCATGGCGCTCAGTGCCCGGGCGCTCGAAGGTCTCCCTTCAGCAAGCAAAATTGAAAATCAACTGGTTCTCGCGAGCCGAATAGTGAAGAAGGAGGAAATAGTTGCCGATCAATTTTGGCGACTACTCTGCGAGGCTCTGATCGGCTCTGAGAGCCTGGAACTAGCTGGTGATAAGAAAGATGAGGCAATTGCAAACACCAGTTTATTTGTAGTCAGTCAGCTCTCCAGGTTGTCGAAAATTTTGCGTATTCAGCTGGAAATTGGGTTGCGGGTTTTTCGTTCATACGCATTTTGCCTGAATTTGCAACCTTTTTGCTCGATGTCTCTGGCTAAGCGCGTCAATGTTGTTGAGCAGTGGGCGAGTGGTCCGGTCCCGCTGGCGAGGAAAATGTTTCGTCCGCTGCGCAGCTTGACGTTGCTTGGATTCTTCGAGGAAAGTAGTGTCAACTCCGGTCTGCTTGCTAAATCTGCTGAGTCTACTGCGCAAGGAGCAGTTCAATGAGTGCTGAAGGCAACGATAATTTAGTCAAAGTTGACGATGGCAAGCCGTTTAAGGTGCAAGTCCTTGTAATCGGATCTGGAGCTGGAGGTGCTACCACGGCTGCTGTACTGGCTGAAGCTGGTTTTCAGGTTCTTGTCCTGGAAGAAGGTCGGCGGCATGATCTCACCGAATATGGTGCCAGACCTGTAAAGGCTATGCCTCTGCTCTATCGTAATAGTGGAATGACACCAATCCTCGGTAGCGTTCCTATTGGTTATGTTGAAGGTCGTTGTATGGGTGGTAGTACCGAGATCAACAGCGGTTTGTGGCAGCGACTATCTCCTGAATTTTGCCTGCGCTGGAAAGCTCGGTATGACCTCGACGCCGCGACACCAGTTGAACTTGAACCGCACTTCAAATGGGCGGAAGAACTTTTGCATGTTACTACCCGCCCCGATAATCAACCAAAAAGCAGTCAGCTGTTTCATAAGGGCGCCGTGCAAATGGGCTGGTCTGTTCATGAAGTGCCGCGCGCGGCTAAGGAATGTCAAAACACGAATAGTTGCGCAGCTGGTTGTCCGAAAGGGGCTAAACAGGGCATGAGCCGTAATCTTATACCGCTGGCTGAATGTCATGGGGCTCAGTTTTTGACCGGGGCGAAAGTGAAGCTATTACTGCGCAAAAAGGGGCGGGTAACTGGTGTGCTTGCCGAAATAACACGCGGCGATTCGACTGATCTGGTGCGCATAGACGCAGACTTTGTTGTCTTGTCTTGTGGCCCATCGCAAACGCCCGCTCTTTTAAGACGCAGCGGCATCAAGTTGCACATAGGGGATAGCTTCCAGATTCACCCTATGATAAAAGTGTCCGCTCTTTTTGACGAAGATGTAGATGCGGAACGAAGCGTTCTTCCGCTGTTGCAGGTGAAAGAGTTTTGGCCCGATATTTCGCTTGGTGGTTCATTTTTTTCGATGGGACATCTGGCTATGGTATTGAGCGATAACTGGAACGAAAATCACCGCGTCATGGACAACGCCAAACGCATGGCGACTTATTATGTCGCGGCTCGAGGCACGGGTAAAGGTTCTGTGCGAACCGCATTATCGGGCGGAATGGAAGCTGTGATTCGTTATGAGCTTTCGGATACAGACGTGCGCAATCTAAGTCAGGGCTTTGCGCGACTGGGCGAGATGTTGTTTGCGGCAGGTGCGAAAAAGCTATATCCCAGTATTCAGCGACTGAGCTCTATTGACAGCCAGTTAGATGCCGTGCGGTGGCTCGACGAGCCGTTGCCAAAATCTTCCCTGAGTCTTACAACCGTTCATGCCTTTGCTTCATGCCCGATGGGTGAACGACGTGAGCGATGCGCAGCTGATTCTTTCGGTAAGATTTTCGGCTATGAGAATTTGTTTGTGAACGATGCCAGTATGTTGCCTGATTCGCCGGGCACAAATCCACAAGCGACAATTATGGCGCTGGCTCGGCGAAATGCTTTACACTTCGCGTCTGTACACTCTTGAGAGGGCTGAAGATTTGCCAGATGATGCGACAATCGTGACTGGGCTGCCAGGTTGGCTTGGCAATCGGTTTGTCGACGCCTTATTAAATGGATTGCCTGAGGTTGCTTCTCTGGCTCAGCCCAGACTCCGTCAGCTGCGAGTATTGTCTACGGACTCAGAACATCCGTTCATGAAACAGATTGGTCGCAGCGAAAATGTTGGTATCGTTGCTGGTGACCTGCGCAATAAATCCGATGTTCAAAGACTTTTCGAAGGATGCAATGGCGGCACTGTCTTTCATATAGCAGGTGTAATTCACCCGGCAAATGCCAGAGATTTTTTCAGCATCAATTACGAGGGGACTAAAAATATGCTCGACCAGGCTCTTAAGTCTGGCGTGAAGCGATTTATTTATGTGTCTTCTAATTCACCACTAGGTGTTAACGCAAGCAATGATGCATTGTTCGACGAATCAGCTCCCTACAATCCATACATGAATTATGGCAAGAGTAAGATGATGGCAGAGCAACTCGTCACGTCTGCCGATAGCAGTCTTGAGACCGTCATTATCAGACCGCCCTGGTTCTACGGACCGGGGCAGCCGCCAAGACAGAGCCTGTTTTTTACTATGATCAAGAATGGTAAGGCGCCCATAGTCGGTGATGGAAAAAATTTGCGGTCGATGGCTTACGTAGACAACATCAGCCAGGGTCTATTGCTTGCAGAGAAAGTTGAAAAAGCGAACAAACAAATTTACTGGATTGCCGATGCACGACCTTATTCAATGAACGAGATAGTGGACACGATAGAAAAAGTGCTTGAGAATGATTTTTCAATGAAGGTGGCCCATAAACGCATGCGTTTGCCCGGCATAGCTGCAGAGGTAGCTCTGGCTGTAGATGCTTCATTGCAATCATTGGGACTTTACCAACAGAAGATTCATGTGTTATCTGAAATGAACAAGACTATTGCCTGTTCAATTCAAAAGGCCCGCACTGAGTTAGGCTATGATCCGAAGATCGCATTGGAAGAAGGTATGCGTAGAAGCATTGCCTGGGTTCTAAAAGAGGGCATCACTATTTAGTCGCGAGTCTATGCCAGGTTTCCCACCACTCACAAGTCGAAACTTGCTGATCGCGCAATCTCTTTTAGCTGCGCTGTTTTTTCTTATCGGACTGGCATCTGAACAGCTTGTTTCGATTTCTTTTCTCACAAGACAGCTGATACCCTTCCTGACTGGCACTACACCTCTCGTATACCTTGCATATTTTTGCTGGCTCACGACTGCTTCGATAGCCTTTGTCTTCTGGGGCCGTTTGAAAGTCGCGCAGGGTCAAGCCCTGCAGAACAGATGGTTCGATTGCCTGTTTTTGCAATTATTGATTTCACTAATTCTGCTTACACGCTGCCTGCAATTCCCAATAGCTTACGATGATTCATACATCGACTATCGCTACGTACATAATCTGGTCTGGCACCATTCATTCGATTACAATCCCGGTTTGCATGTCATGGGATTTACGTCGCATTTGCACCTGCTAGTGCTCAGTGCATTGTCAGTGCTATTTCACTGCGACGATATTGCCTTTCTCTCGCAACAGCTCAATGCGCTCTGTCAATGCGTGAGTGTGATTCTGCTTTATGGATTTATCAAGAAGCATCTGAGTACTGCTTGCGCCGTTCTTGCAGGGCTCCTCTTCGCATTCGACGCGTTCATGATCACAGAGTGCGCATACGGAAAAGAGACTTCAATAGTTGTTTTGCTTATCCTGGTCGTATTGATAGCTCATGAAAAGAAGAAGCAGAAATTATACGCGTGGGCTAATTCTTTATTGTTTCTGGCAAGACCCGAAGGCATTGTCTGGCTTGGCGCTGCGCTATGCACTCAATTGTGGGAAAAGAGGCGTCTGTCAGCTCTAAAACCCTGGATAATTCCGCTCTCTATCGTTTCTTGTTGGGTGATTTTCCTGGTGCTTTATTTCAACACTATCATTCCTCACGGAGCTCTCGCAAAGACTCGAATTTATCCGCGTCGGCCCTTTATCGCCGGCGCAGTCGAAATGGGCGCTGTAGTATCGAATTTTATAGCTCCGCTCAGCTTGAGTAATGGGGGGCATCCGTTGCGCGAGTATGCTGCGATCAAGTCATTGCACACGCCCGAATCATACTTTTTTGTTGTGGTGGCGGGTCTGGTTGTATTCTTCATCCTGGGGTGGCTCGGACTGCGCTATCGCTGGTTGCGAGTCTACGCCGCTGGAGCAGTTGCCGTCGCTGGCTTTTTTGTAGTCAGCAATCCCAGTATGTTTTCCTGGTACTACTGTTGGTTCGCTTTAATTCCAATGCTGATGGGACCTTGTCTGGTTAGTATTGTTGCTCGTCGTTTTGCCGGCGTGGGGACAGGCGCTCTCAGGGTTACTATGAGCGGCGCTACGCCGATGGCGCTAACCGCCTATCTTCTGTTGATACCAGTATGCCAGGCACCATATGAGGTGCAGGGTATACCCTTCCCGATTTTTGTCTGGGAGGATCATCAACAACGTCTGTTGTCATTGTTAGAAGCGACCATGTGGGTTAAATCCAATTATGGGAACAATAGTGTCTTAGCAGTGCTCGAACCAGGCATCATCGGCTATTACTACGAAGGTCGAGTGTTGGATCTAGATGGGCTGGTTTCAGATGAAATGCTGAAATATTACCCGCTAAAGCCTGGACTATTGCCTTCCAGTGTGGCTATTAACATCCCCGTACCCGCAATCCATGATTTGAGTCCAGCATGGCTGATTTTCTTTGACCGCATTGGATACAACCTGATGCGTGATCCTGAGTTTCAGTCCAGGTACGTACTTAGGAAGAGCTACCCTGAACATTTTGGTTTGATGCGAAGCACTTGTGTTTTTCAATTGAAGGAGCATTGATGTTAGCTTGCTCGAGTCGTAGGTGTTGTATGGAAGGCGGTTGGTCCACCGGGCTATGAGCGTTTGATGGGGATGATGCGATAATACTCAGGATCGCAGTGGTAAGCAGGGGGTTACATGGCGCGCTGTTTAGTAACCGGGGGAACTGGCTTTATTGGTGCAAATTTGGTGCGGCATCTGCTGGAAGCTGAGCATGATGTTCATCTTCTCGTTCGACAAAAGCATAATCCAGAGCGCATCGAGCAGTTCAGCGGAAAAGTTGGTGTACATGTTGTCGATTTATCCGACCGCCGGGCAACCAGGCTATTTGTAGAAGAACTTAAGCCAAGCTGGATCTTCCACCTCGCAGCAAATGGAGCTTACAGCTGGCAAAATGACGTGGATGCTATTTTTCAGACTAATTTCAACGGTTTGATCAATCTTTTGGAAGCCTGCTCTGCTATAGGCTTTGACGCGTTTGTAAATGCTGGTTCGTCTTCTGAATATGGATATAAGGATCACGCGCCTGCTGAAGACGAACTGGTCGAGCCGAATAGCTACTATGCAACTGCAAAGGTAGCGGCCACTCAATTCTGTCGTTTTATCGCACAGAGTCGTAAATTGCCAGTGGCTACTTTGAGGCTTTACTCAGCTTATGGTCCTTATGAGGACGCTGGCAGACTCATTCCTACAATAATCAGGCATGGTTTCGAAAAAAGTTTGCCGCCTCTTGTAGATCCTTCGATCGCACGAGACTACATTTATGTTGATGATGTTTGCTCCGCCTTTTTAACAACTGCAAAGCTTTTGGCTGCTGGTGAGATCGCTGAAGCGGGCGCTGTGTACAACATCGGTACCGGAATTCAGACCTCTATTGAAGAAGTAGTGAATGCTGCCAGAAAGTTGATGAATATTCGTGTTGAACCCGTTTGGGGGAGTATGGAAAATCGCAAATGGGATACTTCC
>Ga0182030_10007502_pt1 | contig 22735 bp, 22 predicted proteins | sample 812S3MmetaG_FD_121299 | JGI IMG/M metagenome (GOLD analysis project Ga0182030, IMG submission 121299) | Permafrost microbial communities from Stordalen Mire, Sweden - 812S3M metaG (Illumina Assembly) | ecosystem: Environmental > Terrestrial > Soil > Wetlands > Permafrost | place: Sweden...
AGCCGATCGCCGGGGAGAGCACGCCATAAGTCGTAAACCATTGCGTGCGGGAACGCCGGGTGTATCCGGTGCCCCGACTCCTCGTGCGCGCCTTCTCTCTCATTGCGCACGAGACTAGGTGCATCGAGCACCCGGCGTTCCCGTGCGCCCTGACTTTGAAAAGGGCGCCAAACTACCCGCAAGGCTCGGACGCTACGCGCCGCGAGGCCGACAACGCATGTCTGGGATGGCTTGGCTATTTGCCTCTGATTGGCGGTGCCGGTGCGCGCTGCCCGCGGGCGGGGCCTCCGGCGCCCGCCGGAGGCGGGCGCCTCCCGGCATGTTCCCCCCGATGCTGATTCCAGCGTATAAATGCCCGGTGCCCGGAGCCGGTCCGCCATGTCGCTTGCCGTAATCGTCCGACGGATACGGTCGTTCTCGCTTTCGATCGGTCAATTGACCTTCGGCAGCTTCTTGCTGCTGCTGGCGATGATCGTGATGACCAGCGTCGCCAGCGTGATCTCGATCCGCCACATCGATGCGACCTTTGCCGAATTGCAGCGGCTGCAGGATGTCGGCGACCTCGCCCAGGAGATCGACCGGCGCGTCAACGAGCTGCGGCTGGCCGCGCGCGATTTCGTCACCGATCCCGCCGCCCAGTCGGATCGGGTCGGCGAGGCATCGTCGACCTTGACGGCGCTATTGAAAAAGACGCGGCTCGAGCTCGCCCCCGAGCAGCGCGACATGATCGACGGCGTCACCCAGCGGCTCGCCAACTACCGCCAGGGAATCGAGCGCGTCTCCGCCTTGATCGCACGCCGCGAGCAGCTGGTCGCGGCCTTGCCGCCGATCCGCGAGCGGTTCGAGCAGGCGATCGCCGAAGTCCCCGACCGGCTCGCCGCCCGAAACCTGTTCCGGGCGCAGAACCAGATCGCGGCGGCGCTGCTGGCGAACGATCCCGCAGCGGCCGAGCAGTCCGCGCAGCGCATGCGGGCGCTGCCGATCGACGATCCGGCGCTTCGCGCCGCGGCCGACGCCTACGCCGATGCGATCATTTCGATCTCCGGGGCGGAAGCGCAGATCGCCGAGCTCGACAAGGAAGTGCTGGGTACCGAGGGCCGGCAGATCGGACGGGTGACCGAATTGCTGCGCGACCTCAGCGCGCGCGGCGGCCGTGAGCTCGGCAACGAATTCGCCCGAACGCTGGCCCACGACAAATGGCAAAGCATCATCCTTGGCAGCGCCGGCGTGCTGATCGGGCTTGCCGCAGCCCTGTTCGTGGTGCGCCGTACCGTGGGGCCGCTCAAGGCCATCGCCGGGGCGATCCGTGCGCTCGTCGCGGGCGAGAAACATACCTTGATTCCGGCGATCGAGGTCGACAACGAGATCGGCGACATCGCGCGCGCCGCCGAGGTGTTCCGCCGCTCGCTGGTCGATGCCGACGCGGCGCGCGAGGCGGCGATCCGCGCTTTGGCCGAGCAGCGGCTCGCCGAGGAGAGCTATCGCAAACTGTTCGAAGGTTCGGTCGACGGAATTTACGTGACCACCCCGGCCGGCGCGCTGCTCAACGCCAACCCGGCGCTGGCGCGAATGATGGGATACGAGACGCCGGAGCAGCTGATCGGCGGCATAGGCGATATCTCGAGCACGATCTATCTCGATCCGGCGGCGCGCGCCGAGTACCAGGCCTTGATGCGGCGCGACGGCATGGTGCGCGAGTTCGAATACCAGGTGCGGCGGCGCGGCGGCGCTACGCTATGGCTCTCCGACAGCGCCACGGCGGTGCGCGACGGGGCCGGCGAGGTGGTTCGCTATGAGGGGACGGTGCGCGACATCACCGACCAGAAACGCGCCGAGGATGCCATTGCCGAAGGAAGGCGGCTGCTGCAGCAGGTGATCGACACCGTGCCGGCGGTGATCAACGTCAAGGACAGGCAGCTGCGCTATGTCCTGATGAACCGCTACATGGCCGGCATTTTCGGGGTCGAGCCGGCGGACGCGATCGGCCGCACCACCAGCGAGCTGATGTCGCGCTACGGTGCGCAGAAGACCGACGAACACGACAGGCGGGTGCTGGCGTCGGGCAGGGGGCTCGGTTTCTACGAGGAGGAATACACGGATGCTTCCGGCCAGCTGCGGCAGTGGCTGGTCAACAAGCTGCCGCTGCTCGGCGTCGACGGCGAGATCGAAAACATCGTCACCGTCGCGCTCGACATCGGCGAGCGCAAGCGCGGCGAACAGGAGATGCGCAAGGCCAAGGATGCCGCCGAAGCGGCGTTGCGCAATCTGCGGGAGACCCAGAACTCGCTGATCGAGGCCGAAAAGCTCGCCGCGCTGGGCCGGCTGGTGGCCGGCGTCGCCCACGAGGTCAACAACCCCGTGGGCATCAGCCTGACGGTGGCCTCGTCGCTGGAGCGCAAGACCGCGCTGTTCGCCGCCGAAGTGGCGCGCGGCGATCTCAGGCGATCGAGCCTGAACGATTTTATCGAGACCAGTCGCGATGCGTCGTCGCAGCTGGTGGCCAACCTCAATCGCGCCGCCGAACTGATCCAGTCTTTCAAGCAGGTCGCCGCCGACCGCAACTATTCCGATCAGCGCAGCTTCGACCTCGGCGACCTGACCGAGCAGGTGGTGATGAGCCTGCGGCCCGGTCTGCGCAAGCACCACCTGACGCTCAACGTCGACTGCCAGCCCAATCTCATCATGAACAGCTATCCCGGTCCTTACGGCCAGGTGCTGACCAACCTGTTTCTCAACGCGGTGGCGCACGCCTTCCCGGACGGCCGGCCCGGCGCCGTCGATATCAAGGTGCGGGAATCCGGCAAGGACAATGTCGAAATCATTTTTTCCGACAATGGCTGCGGAATGTCGCTCGACGTGAGGCGCCGCGCGTTCGACCCGTTCTTCACCACCCGCAGGGACCAGGGCGGCACCGGGCTCGGCCTGCATATCGTCTACAGCATCGTGACCAATCGCCTGGGCGGCCGGCTCGACCTCGATTCCGAACCCGGCGGCGGCACCCGGATCCGGATCATCCTTCCCAGGGTGGCGCCGCTGGATCAGGCCGCCGAATAGCTTGGCTATTCGAGCTCGGCGAGTTTGCGCAAGGTGGCCTTGAAGATCTGGCTGGCCTTGCCGACCAGTGCGGTGCCATCCATCACGGCCGAATTATCGGTGAAGGTGCCGGAGACGCCGACGCCGACCGGGCTCGGCCCGCCGAACAGCGGATTGGCATCGGGACTGCTGGTATGGCGCTGCACCAGCACCTCGCCCTTGAAGCTGTCGCCCTTCGCCGTATAGCTGCCGGTGTAATACAGATAGGCGTCGCCGCCGAGGATCTTGCCGTCCCGGAACATGACCACGCCGCTGCCCTTGCCCGAACGACCGTCCTGCAGGCTGACATGGATCGAATACAGACCGTTCTTCATGCCCGATGATGTCCCGGCTACCGGATCCTTCACAGCGAAGCCGGTATGTTGTTATGCCAAAGCAGGGTGCGCAGCGTCAACGCGGCAGGTTGACCGCTTTTTTCCGGCCCGCAACCGTTCCGGTCGATCTCAGCCCCGCGGCATGACGCAAAGATGACAGCGTCCTTGAAAGTTGGCCCGCGAAATCAGCCAGAAGGCGCCGCCAGGGATGTTCAGGCGTATTTCTTGTCGCGCTCGAGCAGCTCGATCGAGATGCCCTGCGGTCCGCGGATGAAGCAGATGCGGACGCCCGGCCGGATCGTCGTCGGTTCCTTGGTGAACTCGACGCCCTTGGCCTTGATCCCGGCGGCCACCGCATCGATGTCCTTCACCGTCAATCCGAAATGATCCAGCCCCTGATAGGGCGTCACCGGCGGGGTGTTGACGCCGTCTCCGGCCGCGACCGGCGCAATGAACACATTGGCGCCGCCGAGCTTGACGTCGATTCGCCCCTCGCCGCGGATGATCTGGGCGCCCAGGATATCTTCAAGCCAGGCGGCGGTGGCCTCCGGATCGGGACTGCGCAGGTGGACGTGGTCCCAGGTCACTGTCGGCATGGTCTGGTCTCCCGTTGGCTGTTGACGCGTTGCCTGCCGCAGCGTCCTGGGCTGGCCGCGGCCTACTGTTGCAGCACCCCAATTTAGCGGCGGCATTCGGTCATGGCCATCCCTTCCGGCAGCCGGATCGGCGCCGCTTTCCAATATTGTGGGGGCGGGATGCAACCATTTGCCGCCTGGCCGATTGATGAGGCAGCGACGGAACCGCAGTGATCGGCAGTCGTACCAGGAGCCGTGCGGTGTAATGCCCGTGCGGCTTTTTGCTGTGCTGCAGCGGGGCGATTGTCGCCGTCGAGGCCATGACGATGCATATTGGACTGCACCGCATCGAATGGACCGGACCGGCCGGGCTCGTCGCCCGGCTTTCCGGTCGAACCAGGAAGACCGCGGCCGGATTTTCCAGACCCGTTGCCGTCTGGCTGCCGGCCATCCCGGTAGTCGGACTGGCGGTATGGATGCTGCTGTCCGGCTATGCCGGCCATTCCACCGAGCGCCAGCCGGTGCGGCTGGCGGCGGCGACGACCGAACCCGCGCCACCGCTGACCTCCGATAACGCGTCGCCCATTTCGGATACCGCAGCCTCCCTGTCCAATCCAGCGGCCGCGCCGGCGGAAGCGGCAGCGGCCGAAGCCGCCGGGGTCGAGGGACTGAGAATATCCTCGCAATCCTGGCGTCGGGGCGGGCTGGGATCAAACGCCCTGGTCACCTTCACGCTCCGCAATGGCAATGATTACGCGGTCAGGGATATCGAGATTTCCTGCGCCTTCAGCCGCAGGGACGGCAGCCATTTGACCGACCGCACGGCCACGATTCACGACACCGTCGACATGCGGAGCCGCAGGACCTTCGCCCGCATGCATGTCGGCTTCGTCAACGTCAACGCCAACCGAGCCAAATGCTCCCTGGTCGCGGCCAGCCGCATCTAGCGGCGCTGAATTTTCGCGCTGATCCTTCAGGTCGATTTGAACCAAACGCGCCTCTCGCATGACTGATTTGCAGCGCGAAGCTCGATCGCGGCCGCCGTGAATGTCAGGTTGCAATCGCGATCGCAGGCATTTGCGGAGTGGCCGTAACTTCGCGGTAACTTCTTTGTTAGATCGGGTCCGGCAGTTCCGGGAACCAATCGCTGCGGCCCCGGTTAGGCGAATGATCCGCGCGATGCGCAGCGGATGGAGCAGGCCGAAAATGCTGGTGGTGCGCTATTTTTGCTGTGTCGGCGCCGCGTTGCTGGCGCTGCTGTTCGTGGCTGACGCCTGTCTGCCGAAATTGCCGGACGCCGACCGGACCGCCTCGGCGGCGGATCCGCCGGTGATCCGGATCCAGTCCGATCGGAAATGGCCGGAACGCGTGGTGTTCGACACCAGCGTGGCCACGGTCAGCCCGGTCAAGATCGCGAAGACCGAGGCGCCTGTTCCGGCCTCTCCGGCGGCGGCGGCGGTTGCCGATGTATCTGGAAAGGCGCGCGTGCGCGAGGCCTTCGCGCAGTTACAGCCCTCCGATCCGGCGCAGCTGGAACCCTTCGTCTCGAAGCTACCGGAACCCAAACTGCAACCCAAACGCAGGGTGGCACGCAAGCGCCCGAGCCCGCCGATGGTCGTGGTCGCGCAACAGCCGCCATTTGGTCTTTTCAACAATACTTGGTGACATCGCCACGGCGTCCGGTCGGCCGCCGCTTCACGCCGGCGTGAGCTGGAAATCCCGCTCCAATTGGGCCGGACCGTATTGTTGAGCGCCGAGCTCAATGAACTTTTTGGCAGACGACCGAACGTTCCCTCAGGAACGTCGTTGGTTTCCTACAAGTTCGGCAACAGGAGGATCATATCGTGAGAAATGCAGCTATTGTTTTGGCGACCGCAGGTGCGCTGGCCGTGGCAGGGATTGCCTCGCCTGGCCCGGCGGAGGCTCGAGGCGGATTCGGGCCGGCGCTGGCCGGCGGGTTGATTGCGGGCGCCGCAATCGCAGGTGTGGCTTCCTCGGCCTATGCGTGGGGGCCGGGCTATGGATATTATGGTGGGTATGCGCCCCGGTACGCTCGTGGCTGCCCGTCACCTGGGTACGGCGAGTACTATAACTGCGGCAGCTACGCGTCGCCCGGATACGGAGCGCCTGCCTACTACGGCAATGGCTACGGTCCCTGGTAGGGTCGCGATAGCGTCGGCCAAGGGCTATTCGGCCGCGGTCGCGGTCCGTTCGGGAAACGCTGCAGCCAGCGCGGCGCGATCTGCCTTGAGCAAGCCGCGTTCGGTGATCAATCCCGTCACCAACCGCGCCGGTGTGACATCGAAAGCATAATTCGCAACCGGTGACCTATCCGGCACGATCCGCACCGTCTCGATCCGACCGTCGGCCGTCCGCCCGGTGATGTCCGTCACCTCGTCGGCGCCGCGCTGCTCGATCGGAATCTGCCTGATCCCGTCATCGACGCTGAAATCGATGGTCGGCGACGGCAGCGCCACGTAGAACGGCAGGCCGTTGTCATAGGCGGCGAGCGCCTTGAGATAGGTGCCGATCTTGTTACAGACATCGCCATTGGCGGTCACCCGGTCGGTGCCGACGATCACGAGATCGACCATCCCGTGCTGCATCAGATGACCGCCGGTATTGTCGGGAATCACGGTATGCGGCACGCCGTGATGGCCAAGCTCCCAGGCCGTGAGCGAGGCGCCCTGGTTGCGCGGTCGGGTCTCGTCGACCCAGACATGGACGGCCTGGCCGCGGTCATGCGCCAGATAGATCGGGGCCGTGGCCGTGCCCCAATCGACCGTTGCCAGCCAGCCGGCGTTGCAATGGGTCAGGATGTTGACGGGCTGGCCGGGTTGCTTTTTGGCGGCGATCGCCTCGACCAACACCAGGCCCTGCCGCCCGATCTCCTTGTTGATCGCGATATCGTCTTCGGCAATCTCGGCGGCGCGGGCATAGGCTGCCGCAGCGCGGGCCGGCGAGGGTAACGGCCGCAGCATCGAGCGCATCTCCTGCAGCGCCCATTTCAGGTTGATCGCGGTCGGCCGCGTGGCGATCAGCGCACCATAGGCATGATCGATGGCGGCGTCCGAGGCATCGTCACGCATCGCCAGCGCCATCCCGTAAGCCGCGGTGGCGCCGATCAGCGGCGCGCCGCGCACCAGCATCGAGCGGATGGCGTCGGCCGCGGCATCGCAGGTCGTCAGCCGCGCCACCACGAAATCGTGCGGCAGTCTCCGCTGGTCGATCGCGCTGACCGACCAGCCGTCCGGCTCGAGCCAAATGCTTCTGATATGCCTGCCATCGACCTTCATGACCCATCCTTCGCTTTGGCAAAGTATTGCCTTACGCCCGCAGGATTCGCCCGGCCACGGCGTCGAGCTTTTGCAAAAGCTCGGGGTCGCGCGCTTCCGGCGCGGTAATCAAGGCGGTGTCGAGCGCACGATCCGAACCGATCGGGCAGGGCTCGTGCTCGCTGGGAAACTCTCTCGCCAGCCGTGCCACCAGACCCTTCGCCTTCTCGGCGTTGGTCGACAGCACCCGGATAATGTCCTGCACGGTCACCGCATCATGGTCGGGATGCCAGCAATCGAAATCGGTCACCATCGCAACGGTGGCGTAGCAAATCTCCGCCTCGCGCGCGAGCTTGGCTTCCGGCATATTGGTCATGCCGATCACGGAATAGCCGAGACCCTTGTAGGTCATGCTTTCGGCATAGCTGGAGAATTGCGGTCCCTCCATGCACAGATAGGTGCCGCCGCGCGCGATCGCGATGCCTTCGGCTTCTGCGGCGGCGGCCAGGTGGATCCGCAGCCGTGGCGACACCGGATGCGCCATCGACACATGCGCCACGCAGCCCTTGCCGAAGAACGAGCTTTCGCGCCTGTAGGTGCGGTCGACGAATTGGTCGACCAGCACGAAAGTGCCGGGCGGCAACTCCTCCCTGAACGAGCCGCAGGCCGACAGCGAGATCAGGTCGGTGACGCCGGCCCGCTTCAGCACGTCGATATTGGCGCGGTAATTGATGTCGGACGGCGACAGCCGGTGGCCCTTGTCGTGGCGCGGCAGGAACACGATCGGCAGGCCGGCGATGCTGCCGCGGCGGACCGCTGCCGAGGGCTCGCCCCACGGGCTGGCGATGGCCTCTTCGCGCGCGTCCTCCAGCCCCGGCAGGTCGTAGATTCCGGAGCCGCCGATGATGCCCAGCACAGCCTTGGTCATGCAATATCCCTTGATTCCTTGCCCGCTCTCGGCAGCCCTTCAGCGTGCCGAAAAGACGGACAAGCCTCATATCCGCCAGTTTATCCCACCATCGCGTCGATGCCTGCACGCAGGCCGGCGGATTTCGGTTCGCGCTCCGATGCCACGCACGCGATTCAGGAAGCGAGCCGGTGTAAAGTGGCGCGCTCGGAGAGATTCGAACTCCCGACCCTCGGATTCGAAGTCCGATGCTCTATCCAGCTGAGCTACGAGCGCATTCCGCAGTTCCGGATATCAGAGTTGACGGGGCAGTTCTACGGCGCTGCGCGACCACGGAACGTTTGGTGAACACGATACTGTGGATTATTGCCCCGGTCCCGATGCTTAGCGAATTCCTAACACAGTACGGCCAGACTTGTGCGGTCTGGTCGCCTGGCGAACCGACAATGCCGCTGTCCCGAAAGCCTCACCCCGGTCCAGAATCGATCCATGCGCCTCACCTTCCTGCCGCTGTTGTCGCTCTCGCTGCTGGCCGCGGTGCCGGCGCGCGCCGATCTCCGGATCACCAGCGACCACGGTGGCTATGTCAGCCAATACAAAGAGAAATATCAGCGCATCCGCGATCGCAACGAACGCGTCATCATCGATGGCGTCTGCAATTCGGCCTGCACCCTGGTGTTTGGCATCGTGCCGCTGAACCGGGTGTGCGTGACGCCGCGTGCCAGCCTCGGCTTCCATGAGGCCTATTACGACAAGGCTTTTACCTTCGGGATCAAGGTCACCAGCGCCGAGGGTACGTCGGATCTGATGTCCTATTATCCGCAGCCGGTGAAGGACTGGATCCGCCGCAATGGCGGGCTGACCACCGAAATGAAGAAAATCAAGAACGGCGTGGATCTCTGGAAGATCGTCGACCCCTGTCCGGAAGAATTCTGATCCTCGCCTGACGATGCCGGGGCAGGCGAGCCTGCCCCGGGCAGGCCGGCCTGGCCCGGGCAGCCGGCATGCGGCTTTGACGATTGCCGGATCGCATCGCTTCGGGCAATCACCCGCGGATGAACAAGGACCTTGAAAACCTGGCCGCGCGCGCGGTGCCGGCGATTTTCGTCGTGCTCTGGAGCACCGGCTTTGTCGGCACCAAATACGTGCTGCGCGATGCCGAACCCTTGACCTATCTGGCGATCCGCATGGCGCTGGTGGTGGTGCTGATGGCGGTCATCGCCGCGATTGCGCGGCCGCAATGGCCGGATCGGACGGGCGTCGCCCACAGTGTCGTCGCCGGCATCCTGGTGCACGGATTTTATCTGGGCGGGACTGCGGTCGCGATCGCCCATTCGATTCCGGCCGGCCTCTCGGCGCTGATTCCGGGCCTGCAGCCGGTCCTGACCTCGACCCTGGCAAACCGCTGGCTTGGCGAGCGCGTTACGCCGCTGCAATGGAGCGGCTTGGTGCTTGGGCTTGCAGGCGTGGTGCTGATCCTGCACGACCGCCCGATGGGCGGGGAGGCGGGTTGGGGCTGGCTCGCCTCGGGAGTTGCGCTGGTCAGCATCACCCTGGGCACGCTCTACCAGCGGCGCTATTGCGGCAAGATCGACTGGCGCGCCGGCAATCTCGTGCAGTATGTCGCGGTTGCGATTCTCTTCGGCATTGGCGCGTGGATGTTCGAGAGCAATGTGGTGCACTGGACCGGCGAGTTCGTGCTGGCTCTGGTCTGGCTGGCGGTGGTGCTGTCGATCGGGTCTATCGGCCTGCTGTACTGGCTGATCCGGCGCTCCGCAGCCACCGCGGTGGCGAGCCTGTTCTATCTGGTGCCAGGGGTGACCGCCGTGATGGCCTATGCCCTGTTCGGCGAGCAGCTCAACGGGATCGCGATCGCAGGCATGGTGGCCTGCGCCGCAGCGGTGTTTCTGGTCAACCGGCCCGTGCGGATCTGACGCGGCTGGCCTGCAAGGGGCCTCCGAGTTTCCACCCGGAGGCTTTTGCGCGCGACGGAAGCTGTCAGCGCTTCGACTTCTTGGCCTTCTTTTTTTTCTTGGCGGCCTTTTTGGCCGTTTTCTTGACGGCCTTCTTGGCCGATTTTTTTGCCGCGGATTTCTTGCCGGCCTTCTTGGCTTTCTTGGCGGCTTTCTTCGGCGTCACCTTCTTGGCGGCTTTCTTAGCTGCCTTCGTGGTCTTTTTGACCGCCGGTTTGGCGGCTGGTTTCGGCGCTTCGGCGGCGCCGCTGATGGCGTCCGTCGGCTGTTCTAGAACGGGTTTCTCGTCGTCCATATCATCCCCCAGGGTTTGTCGAAGTGATGACGATAGCGGGATTCGTCGTGTTGTTAAAGAGATGCCGTAAGCTTATGCGCCGCGGAGCCTGGCGTAGGCGGCGAGCGCGCGTTCGCGCCCCACTTTATGATCGATGACGGGCACCGGATACGTCCTGCCCAGCTCCACGCCGGCGGCTTTGAGTTCGAGCGGCGCAGCGCTCCATGGCTGGTGGATCACGCGGGCCGGCAGCTGCGCGAGCTCCGGCACCCAGCGCCGGACGTAGCAGCCATCGGGGTCGAACTTCTCGCCCTGCAGGACTGGATTGAACACCCGGAAATACGGCGCGGCATCTGCGCCGCAGCCGGCGACCCATTGCCAGTTGGCGGGATTGCTGCCGGAGTCGGCATCGACCAGGGTGTCCCAAAACCATCGTTCGCCCTGCCGCCAGTCGATCAGGAGATGTTTGACCAGGAACGACGCCGCCACCATCCGAACCCGGTTATGCATGACGCCGCTGTGCCAGAGTTGGCGCATCCCGGCATCGACGATGGGATAGCCGGTCCGACCGCGCTGCCAGGCCCGCAGCGCCATGTCGTCTTGACGCCATGCAAAGCCGTCGAACGCGGGCTGCAGGTTGCGGACCATGAGGTCGGGCACGTCGAACAGCAAATGGCGGCAGAATTCGCGCCAGCCCAGTTCGCTCAGGAACTTGTCGATATCGCCCGACAGGGCCGGGCGCTCGGCGGCGGCAAAGCGCGCGGCGTGCCAGACCTGCCGCGGGCTGATCTCGCCAAAGCGCAGATGCGGCGACAGCGCGGAGGTGCTGCGATCCGGCCGGTCGCGCCCGGTGCGATATCCGGCCACGGCGTCTGCCAGAAATGCGGTAAGCCGGGACTTTGCCGATATCTCCCCTGGCTTCCAGGTCTCGCGCAATCCATCGGCCCAACCCGGACGCGCAGGTTCGAGATGCCAGCTTTCCAGCCTGTCGCCTGCAAAGTCGGCTGCGGGGCAAAGCTTCCGCGGTGCAGGCAAGGGCTTCGGAGGATCGCCCGATGCCTGTAACCGCCGCCAGAACGGCGTGAACACCCGCATTCCCCGGCCTTCCTTGTTGCGAATCCCGAGCGGGTCAGCCAGCAAATCGCCGGCACAGCGTTGCGCGGTGACGCCGATCGCCATCAGGCTGGCTGCGACCTGATCGGCTACGGCCTGATGCGGCGCCTGGGCGATCTCGTTCCAAAATACCGCGCCGGCGCCGCTGTCGCGCGCCAGGCCGGCGATGATCTCGGCGGCGGGCCCACGGCGCAGCAAAAGCGAGGCGCCGGCCCGGTCGAGGCTTGCCTGCAAGGCCCGCAGCGACTGCGCCAGCCACCAGCGTGCCGCGGCGCCGGGTGGACGCGCGTGGGGTTCACGGAGCGGGCTGCTGATCTCGTCGAGCACATAGAGGCAGATCACCGGCGTGCCGGTAGAGGAAGCGGCGTGCAAGGCCGGATGATCGGAAAGCCTGAGATCCTCGCGAAACCAGACGATGCAGGGAGGCGCGGATTGCGTGGGCATCAGGCGGTCAACTCGGAAGGCGCGGGCCGGGTCCGGGCCGGGCGGCATGTTGCAACTCTGGCGACCTTGATGCGTATTACATGGGGACAGGCGCGAAAAGCGCTGGAGGTTGTCTTGAAACGCTATGTTGTTCTCTACCTGGCGACGCTGGTCGTCATCGTCCCGATCGATTTCCTGTTTCTTGGGCTCGTTGCCAAGAACTTCTTCGCCGCCGAGGTCGGCGACATGCTGGGCGAGGTCAGGCTCGCCCCGGCGATCCTGTTCTATCTCCTGTACGTGGTCGGCATCCTGGTGTTCGTCAGCGGCCGTTCGGCCGCGACGTGGCCGTCGACGCTGCTGTATGGCGCGCTGTTCGGGCTGTTCTGCTACGCGACCTTCGAACTCACCGCTCTGTCGCTGCTCAAGCACTGGACCTGGCCGGTGGTTGCGCTCGATGTCTCCTGGGGCACTGTCGTCACCGCGGTCTCCGCGACGCTCGGCCTGATCATTGCCGGCTGGGTAACGCCTGAAATCTGAGCGGCACCGCAATTGTGGCCCACCAACGGGTGGCGCCGAGGCGCGTCCGATGGCCGGTTGAGCAAGGCAACCCGGAAGGCACCAGCCGACCCGAGGGCTGGTGGCTTCGCGGCTCGCGGCGACGGCGCTCGCCGTTTATTTCGGCTGCGGCACGATCCGGAGATAGGGTTTTGGCGATTTCCAGCCCTGCGGATAGATCGTCTTGGCCTCGTCGTCGGTCACCGAACCGGCAATGATGACATCCTCGCCCTGTTTCCAGTCGGCCGGGGTCGCGACCCGGTGCTTCGCGGTCATCTGCAGCGAATCGATCACCCGCAGGATTTCCTGGAAATTTCGGCCGGTGGTCATCGGATAGACCAGCACCAGCTTTATCTTCTTGTCCGGCCCGATGATGAAGACGTTGCGGACGGTGGCGTTGTCGGCGGCGGTGCGATTGTTGGCGTCGCCGGAGGTTGCGGCCGGCAGCATGTCGTAGAGTTTCGAGACGTGCAGGTCGGTGTCGCCGATCAACGGGAAATTCGGGGCGGCGCCCTGGGTTTCCCTGATGTCGTCGGACCATTTGGAGTGCTTGTCGACGGGGTCAACGCTGAGCCCGATCAGCTTGACGCCACGCTTGTCGAATTCCGGCTTCAGCTTGGCCAGCGCGCCAAGTTCGGTGGTGCAGACCGGGGTGAAATCCTTCGGATGCGAGAACAGCAGCGTCCAGCTATTGCCGATCCAGTCATGGAATTTGATCCTGCCGTCGGTGGTTTCGGCCTCGAAATCCGGGGCTACGGCGCCAATCTGAAGAGCCATTTTCGACCTCATGTCGTTCAATCTGGGTGAATTTTATCGGCTCATGATAGGCGCACGGGCGGCGGAACGGAACAGGTCCGCCAAAAGGATAAGATCCTTTCCAGGTCTGGGGAGTTGCTAGCATCTTGTTTCGCGGGGAACCTGTGCGGCGAAAAAACCACAGCCGCCGCAAAAGCCGATCTGCCCCGATATTGCCTCTTGTGCGCCGCAACATCGCCGGACCATCTTGCGATCCCCTCGAACCGTGACCGACGTCACAGCGACTAATCAGCAACCATCTAAAAATCTCGCTACCCAAGTTTCGAATCGTTAACCACTCGTTTACGCCTGCAGGCAAATGCTGGCCCAGAACAAGAAACTGAGAAGAGTACCCATGTCCGCCCCCTTCGTTATTTCGGCCGAACCGACCGCCACCCTGGAACCCTCTGACATCTCCTGCCGCGACAGCGCGGCGCAAGCCCTTGCCGTCGTGCGCGACGGCGTGATCACGGGCGAGGGACCCACCACCAAGGGGCGTGTTCATTTTTCCCGTGCGCTGGATGCCGATGACGCCGACTGGTGCGCGCGCATCCTGACCGCGACTGCGGTCGAGCATCAGCCGGTCAGCCGGGCGGAAGCCGAAGCGCTGTTCGAGATCAACGACGCGGCCGCCGAGCGCAGCGACGGTGGTCGTTTCGACGACCTGCTGGCCAAGGCGGTCGTGCATCACGCGGCCTCCGCCTCCGGCCTGCCGGTGCCGCCACGCACGGTGGCGCTTTCGCCGGACACGGCGATCGAAAGCTGGGCGCCCGCGCAGGCGGTCGGCGTCGATACCGAAGTGCTGAATTGGATCGCAGCCCAAATGCGCGGCAAGCGCCGCGGCAACCGCACCCTGATGCGGCTGGTCGCCACTTTGGTCGGCGTGGCGACGCTGCCGCTGGTGCAACAGCTGCCGAACGTGTTCGACATCGGGATGTAAATCAGGCCCCGGCGGCGCGTCTCACGACGGCGGGATCATTTCCCCGCCGTTTTTTGTTGACCGCTTTCCGCATCCAGCCCGACCGTCCGGCCCGGAAATCCCGCCACGTCGAAATAGCGCTGCGATAGCACGCGCTGGAATTTGACTACCGTCCTCAGGCCGTTCGCTGCCGGCTTGGAGACGATCGATTGCTCCGACGACCTTGGAATGATCCCGTTGGGCAAAGCCTCTGAGATCACGCGGCCCTGCAGTCCGCCCGCGGCCGCTGCGTGCAGGCCCATGAGTTGCGCGATGGTGATGCCGACGTCGGCATTGCTGACCGGCAACGCATCGACGTAACCGGCCTTGAAGTCCGGCCCGATCGCCGCCATGAAATTCATGGTGTCGCCACGGCCGAAACTGCCATGCATGCCCTGGCCTTGCCGCAGCACCGTATCGGCGACTTCGACCGAACAATTGGTCGGCTCCTCGCATCCGGCCACATAAGAACGGAAATTGACCACGATCGAGGGATTCGGCGTGACCGCCTTGCCCTTGAGCTCGAGTTCCGACATCGGCAGCGTGCCGGGGAAATGTCCGAGCTTGTCGTCGACGAACAGGCCGCTGACATAGTCCTGATCGAGCAAGGCCTTGACCGTGCGTTCGGCGAGCTTCTTGTCGCGGTTCGGCAGGTAGATCAGGTCGGATCCGCCATTGGTGGCGACCACCAGATCGGGTTTGGCGGGATCGCTGCCGAGCAGGCCATTGCCGGCCTTTGGGTGGGCATTGTCGGCCACCCGCGCGTTGCCGTCGTTGGGATCGGACAACGGCAGGTCGAGCGCCTTGGCGAGATCGAGCGCGAGAAAGCCCATCGGCAGGAAATCCTTTGGCGTGTCGGCGTAGCTGAGCTTGGCCGAAGGGCTGGTCTTGCTCTCCTTTGAAATGGTCGAGAAGCCGTGATCGGAGGTGATGATGATGTTGGTTGAGGCGGCAAGCCCGAGATCGTCGAGCGCTTTGCGCAATTGCGCCAGATTGTTGTCGGCGTTCCTGATGCCGGCGAGCGAAGTGGGGCCGTTGATGCCGGGGGTCACTGTGTTGAGGCTGTCGCCGGTGTTGTGCTGGCTGCCGTCGGGGTCGCGCGACCAGAATACCAGCGCGAATGGCTTGTTGCGGGCCTTGAACATCGGCAGCACCACCTTGGTGGCGACGTCGGCCAGATAGGCCTGCTGGGCGGTATTGGGTACCAATGTGCCCGGCGTCGTGGCGTCGCCGGCGTTACCATTGTCGCCGCGCGGAGGCGTAGCCTGCGGCAGACCGGCCTTGCTCAAGGCGGTTTTCATCTCCTCCGAAAGCGGAACGCCGTTCTTGCCCCCGGTGGAATCGTCGATCACGATCGAATGCAGGCCGTCAGCGCCGATCTTGTCGGTATGATCGAAAATCAGGGTGGGACCGAGCTTGCCGATCGCGGCTGTGCTGTAGCCTTTCACGCGCGCCATTTTCAGCACGGTTTCCTCATTGAGATAATCGCCGCCGAAATGCTCGTCGGCATCGAGGATGACCGGATCGGCCTCGAGAAACGGGGTAACGGTGCCGCCCGCTGGCCCGACCGGATAGCCGGTATAGATCGTGTTGCTGAAGTCGCCGGTGTCACCGAGGTAGTGACCGGTCGCCAGCGCGGAGGCATTGGCGGTGGTAAAGGTCGGGAACAACGAGTGCGAATTCCTGAAATAGACCCCCTTGTCGCGGATTTCGGCCATGGCGGGCGCGGTCTGCGGCGTCACAATGCGTCCGCGCAAACCGTCCGGCACGAACAGGATGAGATTGCGGGGCGTGCCGTTCTGCCCGAATGCCGCGCCTGTGGACAGCACCGCCAAGCCAACGGACAGCAACATGATTGAGCGGCGCATGAATATCTCCCGTGCGAGGCCGATTTTCGGCCTATCAGCCGTTGCTCCTGTTTAGTTTTGCTGTACGACGGAATTGTTACATCGGTTCCCGGATGTTGGCCGGACAATTATACGCCTTGCGGAACCCGGCGGCCTCGGCATCTTCCCGCGAGCAAAACCAGCGATCCGGCTTCGTCAACCCGGGATAGCTGCGGCACCCCTGCAGGTGGTATATGCCGAGATTGCCGGTGACACGCGCGCGTATGGCGTACTTGCCCTTGATGCTGCACCGCGGCGGCATGGCGGGACTATCGGGGAATAGCACCGCGCGTATCTCGCGATCCTTGTCGGCTCTGCACGATCCGCCCAGCAAGGCGCCGTCCTTTCGTCCGTGGCGGAATTCCTGCGGAGCTACAAAGCAGCCCTTCCAAAGCCCCCGCCGACTGTCTTTCGCGCCGGTCTCGTCTTCCTTGAATCCTCCCTTCGAGGGGTCGAAATTCAATGCGAAGCCCCGGCGGACAAGGATCTGGTTCAGGCTGGCGGTTTCACCCTCGACGGTGCAAATGCCGACATGCCATTTCTTATAGGTGGAATCGGCCCCCAGATCCTCACAACGGACCCCTCGGTTGCCAATCAGGCTGGCCAGTTGATCGCGCGCCTCGACGCCGCAAGTCCATGCATCGGCGTGTTCATCGATGCACAGCTGGTCGAGCGCGGGCGCATCGATGCCGGCGAGCCGGTACGTCACATCGGCGAGCTGAATGGTGCCGCCATCCCTGATATTGCTGGCAGCGGCCCAACTTTGGCTCGCCGAGAAAATCGCCATTGTCAGGATCAGCCAACGCATCGATGGTGTCGCTCCGGCAAGGAGAGAAACGGATCGCAGCATTCTAGGATGCAGGCGAGGGCGGGGCCAAACAGTTTCTGGTTGGTCTTGTGGGACGGATTCCGGCGCATGAATATGTTCCGGAGAAACGGATTTCCGGCATATCAGCCGTTGCCTCTGCTCGGTTTTGCTGTACGACGGAATTGTTACATCCGCCCCCGCGTGCCAGATTGCGGTCCCGGCCCGCAAGGCTGGACCCCGCCCAAAGGTTTCAAGTAAACAAGCACATGTTCAAACGAATTCTGATCGCCAATCGCGGCGAGATCGCCTGCCGGGTCATCAAGACGGCCCGCCGCATGGGAATAGAGACGGTTGCGGTTTATTCCGAGGCCGACCGCGACGCGCTCCACGTCGAGATGGCCGATGAGGCGGTCCTGATCGGGCCGCCGGCCGCGGCGGAAAGCTATCTTCTGATCGACAGGATCGTCGAGGCCTGCCGCAAGACCGGCGCAGAGGCCGTGCATCCCGGCTACGGGTTCCTGTCCGAGCGCGAAGCGTTTCCGCGCGCGCTCAGCGCCGCCGGCATCGTCTTCATCGGCCCCAATGCCGGCGCGATCGCCGCCATGGGCGACAAGATCGAATCCAAGAAGGCCGCGGCGAAAGCCAAGGTCTCGACGGTGCCGGGCCATCTCGGCGTCATCGAGGACGAAAGGCATGCGGTCAGGATCGCCGACGAGATCGGCTATCCCGTGATGATCAAGGCCTCCGCCGGCGGCGGCGGCAAGGGGATGCGGATCGCGCATTCGACCTCGGAAGTCGCCGAAGGCTTTGGCCTCGCCAAGGCCGAAGCCAAATCGTCGTTCGGCGACGACCGCGTCTTCATCGAGAAATTCATTGTCGATCCCCGTCACATCGAAATCCAGGTGCTCGGCGACAAGCACGGCAATGTGATCTATCTCGGCGAGCGCGAATGTTCGATCCAGCGCCGCAATCAGAAGGTGATCGAGGAGGCGCCGTCGCCGCTGCTCGACGAGACCACCCGCCGCAAGATGGGGGAGCAGGCGGTCGCGCTCGCCAAGGCCGTGAACTACGATTCCGCCGGCACCGTCGAGTTCGTCGCCGGCCAGGACAAGAGCTTCTACTTCCTGGAGATGAACACAAGGCTGCAGGTCGAGCATCCCGTCACCGAATTGATCACCGGCGTCGATCTGGTTGAGCAGATGATCCGGGTCGCCGCCGGCGAGAGGCTTGCGCTGGCACAGAAAGACGTCACGCTGACCGGATGGGCGGTGGAGTCGCGGGTCTATGCCGAAGATCCGTTCCGCAATTTCCTGCCCTCGATCGGGCGACTGGTAAAGTACCGCCCGCCGCTCGAGAGCAGCGTCGACGGCATTACCGTTCGTAACGACACCGGCGTACAGGAAGGCGGCGAGATCTCGATCTATTACGATCCGATGATCGCCAAGCTGGTGACCCATGCGCCATCGCGCGCCGCCGCCATCGAGGCGCAGTCGACCGCGCTCGATTCATTCTACATCGACGGCATCCGCCACAACATTCCGTTCCTGTCGGCGCTGATGAATCATCCGCGCTGGCGCGAGGGCAATCTTTCCACCGGCTTCATCGCCGAAGAGTTTCCCAAGGGTTTTACGGCGCGCGCGCCGGAAGGCGAACTCGCCCGCCGGCTGGCCGCGGTGGCCGCGGCCATCGACCATGTGCTCGGCGAACGCAAGCGGCAGATTTCCGGCCAGATGATCGGCCGGCCGGTGCAGCGCGAGCGCCGCCGCGCGGTATGGCTGGAGCGCAGCGAAATCGCGCTCGATATTGCCCGTGAAACCGACGGCATCGCGGTGCGTTTTGTCGGCGCCGACGGCAGCTTGGGCCAGCCGCATCGTTTGGCTTCGCCATGGACGCCGGGCGATCCGGTCTGGCAGGGCACGCTCGACGGCCAATTGGTGGCGATGCAGGTGCGCCCGATTGCCAACGGCTTCCGGCTTGCCCATCAGGGGGTTGAGGTCGCGGTCAATGTCTTCACCGAGGCCGAGGCTGCGGCGGCGCGGCTGATGCCGGTGAAGAGCGCGGCCGATACCGGCAAGAAACTGCTGTGCCCGATGCCCGGGCTGGTGGTGTCGATCGCCGTTGGCGAGGGCCAGGAGGTCAAGACAGGCGAAACACTGGCGGTGGTCGAGGCGATGAAGATGCAGAATGTGCTGCGCGCCGAACGCGACGGCACCGTGAAGAAGATCCACGCGACCGCCGGCGCCACGCTGGCAGTGGACGCGCTAATTCTCGAATTCGCATGAGCCGCGTATTCCGCAAAACCAGGTACCGGATTTGCGGCTGGAATAGGCGCGAGATATAGGGGGTTTTCGCGATGGCCTTCCGAAAACGTCGCGAGGCGTTGCGTTCGATCCTGTCTGGATCATGCTGCGTTCGGCCCGGCTCGGTCTATGATGCGGTTTCGATCCGCATTGCCGAAGATCTCGGTTTCGAGCTCGGCATGTTCGGTGGATCGGTGGCCTCGCTGGCGGTGCTCGGCGATCCTGATATCACGCTGATCACGCTGTCCGAACTTGCCGAGCAGATGCGCCGGATGTCGCGCGCGGCGGCGTTGCCGGTGCTGGTCGATGCCGATCACGGCTACGGCAACGCGCTGAATGTGCGCCGCGCCGTGCAGGAGTTGGAGATGGCCGGCGCCGCCGGCCTCACCATCGAGGACACATTGCTGCCGCAAGCCTTCGGGCAGAGCGGGACGCAATTGATTCCACTTGAAGAGGGCGTCGGCAAGATCAGGGCGGCGCTGGACGGGCGGGGCGATCCCACGCTGGTGGTGATGGCGCGCACCGGGGCGGCGTCGGTCTGCGGTCTTGACGACACGATCGCGCGCGCCAGCGCCTATGAAGCCGCCGGTGCCGACGCCCTGTTCTTCACCGGCGTCAAAACCCGCGCTGAGCTCGAGGCCATTGCTGCGGAAACGACGCTGCCGATCGTGCTCGGCGGCTTTCCGGAGGAGATCAGCGACCCCTTCTATCTCGCCGGTCAGCGGGTGCGCATCGCGCTGCAGGGGCACGCCCCGTTCGCGGCCGCCACCCAGGCCGTGTACGAGACGCTGAAGGCGTTGCGCGACGGCGAGCTTCCGAAAAATCTGACAGGTCTCGCCTCGGCGGAGTTGTCCGGCCGGGTCATGCGCGAGGCGGCGGTGAGGGCGCGCGGCGCCGCCTTCCTCGGGCTCAAGCGCTAGAACCGACCAATGGCGGGTGCCCGTTTCCGGTGATACGTTAAGGTCCCCTCTGACACGAACTTCGGAAAACAAAGGGGGCGCCGGCAACTCCATGTTTCTGGTGCCGCTCCTGGATCTGAAGTTCCCGATAGGAGCTTGCGGCGACCGGTGGAGGAACTTCCAATCGGCGGCACCCGGGCGATCCGTCTTGTGACGATCCGCGGCCGGGTACAAGGCGTCGGCTACCGCGCCTGGGTCGAGCACCAGGCGAGGGCGCGCCAGCTGGAGGGCTGGGTGCGCAACCGTCGCGACGGCCGCGTCGAAGCGCTGTTTGCCGGTTCGGCGGATGTCGTGTCCGACCTGATCGCGCGCTGTCGGCGCGGGCCGCCCGTGGCTCTGGTTGAAGCCGTCCAGGAAGAAGCTGCCGGTTCCGATGCACTGGATCTGCGGCGGGCCGGCGAGCGGTTTTCGGTATTGCCCACGATCTGACGATGGCCTGACCGAGGAACGTCGTTAAGTCGCCTCCAGGCTGAGGCGGCCCGCAAAGCCCGGCCGCATGATCGAGGGCTAAATGGTCGCTTCCGGCAGGCGTGTCTTGATGGAGCCGAACACTTCTTCGAACGCCTGCCAGAGCGCGATATCGAGGTCTGCCATGGTCACGGGATGACCGAGATCGACCAGGCTGGTGACGCCGAAGCGCGGATCTGCCACGCCGCAGGGCACGATCGCCGCAAAATGCGCCAGATCGGGCTTCACATTGATGGCGATGCCGTGGAACGAGACCCAGCGCCGCAGCCGCACGCCGATGGCCGCAACCTTGTCCTCAAATCCCGGGCCCTTGCCTGGCCGCTTCACCCAGACGCCGACCCGATCCTCGCGGCGCTCGCCGCGGACGTTGAAGGCCGCGAGCGTGCGGATGATCCATTGCTCGAGGCCGGCCACATAGGCGCGCACGTCGGGCCGCCGCTGTTTGAGGTCGAGCATCACATAGGCCACCCGCTGGCCGGGGCCGTGATAGGTGAGCTGTCCACCACGCCCGCTGGCAAAGATCGGGAAGCGGGCGTCGAGCAGGTCAGCGGCCTTGCCGCTGGTACCTGAGGTATAGAGCGGGGGGTGTTCCAGCAGCCAGACAAGTTCGGATGCCTGGCCGGCCGCAATCGCCGCAACCCGTGCTTCCATCGCCGCCACCGCCTCGGGATAGGGCACCGGCGCCTCGGAAACCCGCCATTCGACTGCGTTCCCGCCGGCAGGGCGCGCGAATCTCGTCAAATCAAGGTCCTGGCGGTCATTAACCATTGGCTAACCATAACGTGATGATGTGAAACCACGCAATTTTGCATTTGTCAGTCAGTCCGGGTCCCCAGTAGTGCCAACTCTCGACAAAGTCACCGTCGATCTCATGGTGGTCCTCGGGACCACTTCGATGCCCATCCATCAGGTGATGCGCCTGAGCCGTGGCGCCATCATCGAACTGGACGCCACCGAGGCGGATGAGGTCAAGATTCTCGCCAACAATCTGCCGATCGCCAGCGGCGTGGTGCTGGTCGATCGCAACCGGATCGCGGTCGAAGTCAAGCAGATGCTGCCGCGACAGCCAGGTACCCGGTAGATCCGCCTCCATAACCGAATTTCGCCGGCCACTGCACCGCCGCGATGGCAGGCCTTGTCCCTCCATCATTGATTTGTTACATCGGCGCCGTTGATCCGGTGCGGCGCAATCCCGTGCCGATCTACTATGCGCTCGTGGCGGAATTGGTAGACGCGCTGCCTTGAGGTGGCAGTGAGTAAAATCGTGGGGGTTCGAGTCCCTCCGAGCGCACCACCTCAGCAATTAGCCTGTTTTCATTGACGTTTTCGGCTTACGGCTCCCACCTGGCGCTTAGCCGGTAGCTATTTCGGTTTTGGTCCCAGCGAGCTTGTCGGCAAGCGCCAGCCGCAAGCTTGGTTGCGGTTCGCCGACCTCGTGTTGAGCGAGCCATCGCATCAGCCTCCCATCCGAAGATCGAGTTCGTTTGCGCGGTCGTAGCGCCACTGTTCGCCGCATGCGTCGCGACGGGTTCGCGGACGGCGCGGCGGTGACTTCTTGGGGGCAGCCGCGTCGCACGCTTCGCGAAAAATCGATTGCCCAATCCTGCCTTCGTTGTCGGCGGAACGCACTTGGCTGCAACGAATGCGAGGCCGCAGGTCGAGCTCGCGTCGAGCGCCTTTAGAATTTCCGCAAGGATGGAATCGAGAGCGGAGTGGCGACCACCATAGCCGTCTTTTCAGCGTGATCGATTGCGCCGTCATCCCGCGCCTCTGTCATGGCCGCCGCGGCCTGTTTCGGGATCCGGATCGCTGGGGCGTCGGTATTAGTACGGAGAGGCAGTTTAACGGACAGGTAGCATGCACCGAACAGTTTGGCACCGCGCCGGATGAAACGTACGGCGTCGCGTCAAGCGTTCAAAAAAAGAAACAGGGGTCTTCAACATGTCCGGCATTGTTCTCTCGCAATCCGTCCGCCAGAATCTTCTCTCGCTGCAGTCGACCGCTTCGCTGCTCGCGACCACGCAGAACGACCTCTCCACCGGCAACAAGGTCAATTCGG
>Ga0182030_10007505_pt1 | contig 22731 bp, 21 predicted proteins | sample 812S3MmetaG_FD_121299 | JGI IMG/M metagenome (GOLD analysis project Ga0182030, IMG submission 121299) | Permafrost microbial communities from Stordalen Mire, Sweden - 812S3M metaG (Illumina Assembly) | ecosystem: Environmental > Terrestrial > Soil > Wetlands > Permafrost | place: Sweden...
CGCGATCCGTTCCGGATCGCCATAGGATCGCGGGACGCGATCCGTTCCGGATCGCCATAGGATCGCGGGACGCGATCCGTTCCGGATCGCCATAGGATCGCGGGACGCGATCCGTTCCGGATCACCATAGGATCGCGGGACGCGATCCGTTCCGGATCGCCATAGGATCGCGGGACGCGATCCGTTCCGGATCGCCATAGGATCGCGGGTTTGCTCGAGCCGGGGCACGGAACCAGCGCACGGAACCCGCGCGACGATTCCCATCAATCGCATCCGTCTTTGCACGTGCTTGCGATTGACCTTCGGGCTTTGCTTGTCGAGTTCGAACATCATTCGCCGCGAGCCGTAAAATGGCGGCTTGAGATGCAATTCGTCGATGCGACGCATCGGCGCGAGATCGTTCGGCGCCGTCGCGGATTTGGGCCGGTAGACGCCAGAGCGCGCCGCCGCCAGCAATTCGCACTGGCGCCGCACGGAAAGATCGCTTTTGGCCGGATCGATCATGGCCCGTCGATATCATGGCCCGTCGATCCGGCAGGCTCATCGCCCGGACCTCTGGCCAGGAAATCCCGTTCCACCGTCGGTTCGCCGATTTTGGCGTAAAGTTTCGCCAGCTCCCGCTCGCGCGGAACCGAGGATGAACTCCGCGACCACGGCGCCGCGCTCGAAAAGACTCGACGCGTTGTCGGGCGCCAGCTTCCTCCAGCCGTAAATCCGGTTGGGGCGAACGCCGGCGCCGCTTGGCCAACTCAGGAACCGTCGGATCCTCGCGCAACGCTTCCAGAGCCGTTTTGGCATCGAACGCCGCGTCAAACTTCTTGCGCGCCTTCGTCATATCCATGCTCCATCCATTGCGACAGAGCAGGACGCGTCACACCTTAACGACTGGTCCCAAATTCGGGGTCCAGTTCAATGTTTCGACCTCCAGCACACGCTGGACGATGCGGCGCGCCTCCAGCGCGCTCACTCCGCCGGAGCGGATGATCAACCGCGAGAATTTGGCCTCGTCTAGGGCGAAATCCGTCAGCACATCGGCCGCGCTCTTGGCGACGCCGATCACGCAAAGACTGCGCGGATCGAATCGGCTCGCCAAATGCTCCAGGCTTTGCTCGCGGCCGACGACGCAAAGATGCGCGGCGACGATCAAGCGCCCGGGCGGCCGAAATCTTATCTCTCCCGCGCCCAACGGATCGGGATGCGAAAAAGGCGTGGCGGCGTCAATCGATGTGGACCAAGTTTAGGTGGTGAATTCGGTGTGCTGCTCCCAGCGCAAGGCCCAATCGCCGACGGTCATGCTTTTGAACTTGGCGTCCCCCGCCGCCGCGCAATCAGGAGAGGCGCAGAGCCTCTCGATCTCCTCGCGGTCCGCCCGCACCTCGTCCTCGTTGGTGGCGAAGCCAAAATCATAGACGCGGCGCGGCGTCTCCAAAGGCACAAAGGGGCGCGCATGCAGTTCCGCGAGAACCGCCGCGCGCGATTCATGTTCGACGAAGGACGTCACGGGATCATTCATGCTGTCGTCCCATCAAGTAATGACGCTCGGCGTTTCCCGGCCCAAATACGTCCCGACGCGGGCGAGGCGGCGCGACAGGTCGATAAGGTCGCCGAGCGCCGCCTGCGTCTCGATGTCCTGGCGCGCGGCGTCGGGCTCGAAGCGCTCGATGTAGACGCGCAACGTCGCGCCGGCGGTGCCGGTGCCGGATAGACGGTAGACGATGCGCGAGCCGTCCGTGAACATGACGCGCAGACCCTGATGGGCCGAGTCGGAGCCGTCGACCGGATCATGATAGGCGAAATCGTCGGCGGCGGCGACTTCGCGCGCGCCGAACACCTCGCCCTTAAGCTTCGGCAGTCCGTCGCGCAGCGACTTTATCATGTCGTTCGCGGAGGAACTGTCCACCTCCTCGAAATCATGCCGCGTATAATAATTGCGTCCGTAAGTCGCCCAATGTTCGCGCACGATGTGATCGACGCTCTGTCGGCGCGCGGCGAGAATGTCGAGCCACAGCAAGACCGCCCACAGCCCATCCTTCTCGCGCACGTGGTTGGAGCCGGTGCCGGCGCTCTCCTCGCCGCAAATCGTGACGAGGCCGGCGTCGAGCAGATTGCCGAAAAACTTCCATCCCGTCGGCGTCTCGAACAGCGGCACGCCGAGCCTTTGCGCGACGCGATCGGCGGCGGCGCTGGTCGGCATGGAGCGGGCGATCCCGACGATTCCGCCCTTATAGCCGGGCGCCAGATGCGCGTTGGCGGCGAGAATGGCGAGACTGTCGGAAGGCGTCACGAAGCGCGAACGGCCGATGATCAGATTGCGGTCGCCGTCGCCATCCGACGCCGCGCAAAGATCGGGCGAAGCGGGCGACATCGCGAGATCGTAAAGATGCTTGGCGTGGACGAGATTGGGGTCGGGATGACGGCCGCCGAAATCCGGCAAGGGGACGCCATTGATGACGCTGCCCTTGGCCGCGCCGAGCGCGTCTTCGAGAATGGCGTGGGCATAGGGGCCGGTGACCGCCGACATAGCGTCGAATTTGATCGTGAAGCCGCTGCGAAACGCGTCGCGGATGCGATCGAAGTCGAACAGCGTCTCCATCAGGGCGCGATAATTCTCCACGCTGTCGACGATCTCGACGCGCATGTCGCCGAGTTGCGTCGCCAGAAGCGAATCGAGATCGACATCTAGCGCCTCGACGATCTTGTAGGAAGCGATTTCGCGCGTGCGGGCGTAAATGGCGTCGGTGACTTTTTCGGGCGCTGGACCGCCGTTCCCGACATTATATTTGATGCCGAAATCGCCATCGGGGCCGCCGGGATTATGACTCGCCGACAGCACGACGCCGCCGAACGCCCCAAGCTTACGGATCAGCGCCGACACAGCCGGCGTCGATAGAATGCCGGCGCGCCCCACCACCGCGCGGCCAAAGCCGTTGGCGGCGGCGATTTTCAAGATGGTTTGAATAGCCTCGCGGTTGTAGAAACGGCCGTCGCCGCCGACGACCAGCGTCTGCCCCTTAAAGCCCTCCAAACTGTCGAAGATCGACTGCACGAAATTTTCGACATAGTTCCTTTGCTGAAACACTGGAACTTTTTTGCGCAGGCCGGAGGTGCCGGGGCGTTGGTCCAGAAAAGGCGTGGTGGCGACAGTTTTCGTCATGGCGCATCCCGGGCTTTGATCTGCGTATAAAAATATGGCGCGGCGAATCGCTTCCGCCGCCTGGACTATCTTTTAACTCAAAAAGTCCGCTCCGTTACGAAGAGGCGACTTTCCGCCGCAGCGCCTGGTCCAGATCCTCGATCAGGTCTTGCGCGGTCTCCAGCCCCACGGACAGGCGGATCACGTCCGGGCCGGCGCCGGCGGCGAGACGTTGCTCGTCCGTCAATTGCCGATGCGTCGTCGAGGCCGGATGCAGGATCAGGCTGCGGGTGTCGCCGACATTGGCGAGATGCGAAAATAGCCGCACGGACTCCACCAGCGCGACTCCCGCCGCATAGCCGCCCTTGAGACCGAAGGTGAAAACCGAACCCGCCCCGCGCGGCAGATATTTTTTGGCGAGATCGCGGTAGCGGCTCGACTCCAATCCGGCGTAGGAGACCCAGGCGACGTCGAGATGGCCTTCGAGAAATTCGGCGACGCGCGCGGCGTTGGCGACGTGGCGCTCCATGCGCAGCGGGAGCGTCTCGATGCCCATGATGGTCAAGAATGCGTTCATCGGCGCGAGCGTCGGGCCGAAATCGCGCAGCGCCACCGCCCGCGCCTTCATCGTGAAGGCGAAATCACCAAAAGTCTCGAAGAAATCGAGGCCGTGATACGCGGGCTCCGGCCCCGCGAGCGAGGGGAACTTGCCGCTGGCCGCGTAATCGAACTTGCCCGACTCCACCACCGCCCCGCCCAGCGAATTGCCGTGGCCAGCGAGGAATTTCGTCGTCGAGTGACATACGATATCCGCGCCCCATTCGAGCGGGCGGCACAGATACGGCGTCGCCAGCGTATTGTCGACGACCAGGGGAATCCCGGCGTCTGCGGCAATGCGCGCGATGGCTTCGATGTCTGCGACGACGCCGCCGGGATTGGCGAGGCTCTCGATGAAGATCGCCTTTGTGCGTTCGGTCAGCGCGCGCTTGAAATTTTCCGGGTCTTGCTGATCGACGAAACGGCAGGTCCAGCCGAGTTTGCGAAAACTCGTCCCGAATTGCGTCAGCGAGCCGCCATAAAGATTGCGCGAGGCGATGAATTCGTCGCCCGGCTCCAGCAGCGTAAAAAAGGTCAGGAACTGCGCGGCGTGTCCAGAGGACGCCGCGACCGCCGCGCGACCGCCCTCCAGCGCCGCGATGCGCTCCTCCAGCACGGCGACGGTCGGATTGGAGAGGCGCGTGTAGACATGACCGAAATCGTGTAAATTGAACAGCGCCGCCGCGTGCTCGGCGTCCTCGAACACATAGGACGAGGTCTGATAGATCGGCGTGATCCTCGCCCCCGTCGAAGCGTCCGGCATGGCGCCCGCGTGAATCGCCTTGGTCTCGAATCCGTGGTCCGTCTTGCCGCTAGCTTGGCGTTCGCGAAGCGGCTTGCGCATCGGCGGCCGTGGCGCGCGGCTGGAGATGACTCCGGTGTTGACGCCGCTCCACGCCAGTTCGCCGCCGAGTCGACCATATTCGATCTTGGGGCAGCGGTTCATCACGACATCGAGACCGGCGGCGCGCGCGCGCGAAGCCGCCGCGTCGTCGCGCACGCCGAGTTGCATCCATATGGTTTTGGCGCCGGCGGCGATGGCCTCGTCGGTTATCGCGCCGGCAAATTGCGAGCGGCGGAAAATCTGAACGATGTCGATGGGTTCGCCGATCGACGCGAGGTCCGGACGCACGGTTTCGCCAAGCAGCGTCTGGCCTTTGAGCCCCGGATTGACGGGAATGACACGATAGCCCTTGCCCTGAAGATATTTCATCACGAAATAGCTGGGCCGGTTCCAATTGGCGCTCGCGCCGACCAGCGCGATGACGCGCGAGCGGGACAGAATCTTGCGAATGAGATCGTCGGGATAATCGAGATCGTCGCTCATGCGCCTCAAACCTCGGGAAATAACTTCCGCAACGCGTCCTCGTTCGCCGCGCAGACGCCGCGCTCGGTGATCAAGCCGGTGACGTAACGCGCCGGCGTCACGTCGAAGCCAAAGTTGCGCGCCGGCGATCCCTGCGGCGTCAGGCGCACGCGCCTTATGACGCCCGTGTCGTCGCGGCCGCTGATATAGCTCACCTCGTCGCCGTCGCGCTCCTCGATGGGAATCTCCTTCACGCCATCGGCGATGCCCCAGTCGAAGGTCGAGGCCGGCAGAGCGACATAGAAGGGCACGTCGTTGGCGTGGGCGGCGAGCGCCTTGAGATAGGTGCCGATCTTGTTGCACACATCGCCCGCGCGCGTCGTGCGATCGCTGCCGACGACGCAAAGATCGACGTTCCCGTGCTGCATCAAATGACCGCCGGCGTTGTCGGCGATCACCGTATGCGCGACGCCCTCCCCCGCGAGCTCATAGGCGGTAAGGCTCGCCCCTTGATTGCGCGGCCGCGTCTCGTCGACCCACACATGCACGTCGACGCCGGCGCGCGCGGCCTTGTAAATCGGCGCCAGCGCCGTTCCCCAATCGACCGTCGCCAGCCAGCCGGCGTTGCAATGCGTCAGTATATTTACGCGCGCGCCGTTCTTGCGCGCCGCCGCGTCGTGGATCAGCACGGCGCCATGGTCGCCGATGGCCTCGCAGCAGACGGCGTCCTCGTCGGCGATGGCGCCCGCCTCTGCGTAAGCGATTTCGCGCCGCTTCGATGGCGGCGCGGCGAGCAAAACGGCGCGCGCGCGATCCAGCGCCCAGCGCAGATTGACCGCTGTCGGGCGCGTTCGATTTAAGGCGTCGTGGGCGTGTTCGATGGCGTCGTCGCTGGCGTCGTCACGAGCCGCGAGGGCGAGGCCGTAGGCTCCCGTCGCGCCGATCAGCGGCGCCCCGCGCACGATCATGTCCCTGATCGCGACGACGGCGTCGTCCAGCGACGAGAGGCGCCGCGTTTCGAAGGCGAAGGGGAGCTTCGTCTGGTCGATGACGTGAACGCTCGCCCCATCTGCGTCGAGCCAGATCGATCGATAATCGCGTCCGTTGATCTTCATGCGAAATTTTCCAAAACGCGCTCCTACTTCCCGTCGAGGAATTCCGCGACGCCGGGAATGGCGCGCAGCGACGCCAAATCTTCCGCGTTCGGCAATTGCGGTCGATCCCGCTGCGTATTCACGAGGCAAAGAAAGCCCAACGCCTCCCCCGCCGTCGCGCGAAACTGGTGCCAGGTCCAGGGTGCGATGGCGACGAGATCGCGGATCCCCACCGCGCGCACTTTTTCGCCGACGAAGCACGTCCCGCGCCCGCGCAAGATCATGACGGCGTGGACGTGCTCGTGTCGCTCCAATGTGGAGAATCCCCCCGGTTCAATCTCGAAGTAGCGCAGTTCCGACGCGAGATTCGGATCAGAAAATAAAACCTGCCGCGAGATCGCCTTGAACGGCGCGCTGCCGTCTTCCTTGTACTTCATGAGTTCGACGCCCGCCCAGCGGAACCCATCCGGGCCGTCGCGAAAAATCGGAAGATCGTCGGCGGACATGGCGGTCACCCCTGAGAGTAGCTATCGGCCGCGCGAACGAAGGCGGCAATTTCGCTCGCCAGTTTATCGTGTTCAGCCAGCAGCAGATCGCCGCCGATCAGCAGCATCGTGTCTCTACCGTAAAAGTCCAGAGTTTCCGCGACGCGGCGCAATGTCAAGCCTCCGGCGGGAACGGGCGCGGCGGGTGAGAGTTCGCCAAGCGGTTCCCGCGAAGCGTCGGCGATGGCGCGGCAGGTTGCTTGGCTGTAGCCGAAACGCCCCCCGAAGGTCGCGAAAATAACCGCGTCCGCGCCAAACAGCCGATAGAGCCTGGCGTAGAGCGGCGGCGAAATCCGCGCGCCGCCGGTGAAACTCGGATGGGCGAAAAAGCAAAATCCGGGATGCTTGCGCTTCAGCGCGACGAAATTCGACGCGCCGATGATCGCCGGCGCCAGCATCGCGACTCTCAGTCCTTCACTGGCGGCGAAATCGAGTCGGTGGTCGATCTCCTCGAAATCGCCCCACAGGCTCGGAACGTAATGGGTGAGCCGGCCGGTGACGCGCTCGGCCTCGCGCATGGCGCAGGCGCAGGCCGCGACGCGCTGCTCGAAGGGGCTATAGTCCTGGTCGGCCAGGCCGTGATCGTCCTTGATGAAATCGACGCCGCCCTTGGCGAATTCGAAGGCGAGGTCAGCCAGTTGGCGCGATGACATGCCCTGCGGCTTCAGGGCCGAGCAGGTCATCGCGCGCCGCTCGGCCCCGGCGAGTTTGCGCAAACCGTCGAGCCCGTGGTTAGGGCCGCCGAAGGCCGCGAGCAGCATCGGCGGAATCCGCGCGTCCTCCAGCGAAATATCGTCGTGCATCGAAGTGTTGCCGAACAGAATGTTCAGCAATTGGCCGGCGTCCCGGCCCACCGTGCGTGCGCAAAGCTCGACGGTCACGTCGAAATAGCCGCCGCCCGCGTCCGCAATCGCTCGCACCTTGCCGACGATCTCCGCGAGGATCGCCGGATCGCGAACCCCGGCGAGCGGCATTTCGACGCTCTGCTCGACGGCGATCTTTCGCGCGCGATCCTCGATGGAGTCCGCGTCGGCCGCCACGCGATAATGCGCGATTATGTTCGAGCCCGCCGCCGCCCCGCTCATCGCTCCCCCGTCATGTTCTATCGGTCAGCGGTGTCGCCGCCGCCCACGAATCCCTTCGCGCCCGTCGGGGCCCCATAAGCCAAGGAAAAGGCGCCCGCGCAACCCGTCGCGCCAAGACTCGCCGCGCTCGCGCCAAGACTCGCCGCGCTCTCGCCACGAAATTCGCCTTTTTGTCCTCCAAGCTTCGAGCGCCTGCTTGCGGGCGCCGTCGCTTAAGGGATCGTTCACCATGTCATGGTGAATTTCCTTTGAACAAAACCGAAGTTGCGTAAAGGGTTGAAGTCGTGGGCTATCTTTCGCCGCCACCATCTCCGCAGCCGGTTGTCGTCTATAAGGACGTGGGCGGTTTGGTCAGCGATTACCAAGCTCGAACCGAAGATTATCGCCGCGAAAATCGCGAAGTGCGGCTGCACGAATGCCGCTCCGCCTGCACTCTCGCGCTCAGTCTGCCCAATGTCTGCGTCTATCCCGACGCGCGGCTGAAATTCCATCAGGCCTATAACGAATTGACGCGCGAGGCGGATCTTGGCGTTTCGGCGCAATTGTTCGACAGCTATCCAGCCGCCGTGCGAGGCCGGCTGGGGTTTCTGACCCGGCAATATAAAGTGCTCAGCGGCGTCGAACTGATCGCGCTCGGCGTGCGCAACTGCCAGCAAGGCGACCGCGTGATGGTCGCAGCGAAAACGCGGCCGCCAGCGGTTCCGCGCGTTGCCGACCCGTTGCGCGAAATCGCCCAGAATGTGCAGGTCGCGGTGGCCAATGCTATGGCGCGGCCTTCGGACGCCCCGCCGGCGGCGACCGCCATAGTCATCGCCGACCGCAAGGCGCTCCCGCCAACGCTGGCGTGGCTCGCCGGCGACGCCGAGGCGCGCCTCGGCAAGACGCGCATCGCCGCACTCGCGGCGGCGCGCGGCGGATTTGGCGCGGCGGCGCTTCGCGGCGGCGTGGTTCCGCTGCCGCCGCGCCGTCCGGATTTTGCCTCGACTCCGGTTGAACCGCCGCCTGCCGCCGCCTCAAAGCTGATCGATGGCGCTCAGCCTATTCTCGACGCAAGCCGCTTTGTCCCGACCGCATTATCTTCGCAAGCCGAAGTCGAGCGGCGCGACGGCGAAAATTTCGGTGGATAACCGCGGGAGGGCGGGCATCGGTCTATTTCCTGTCCAAAACCAACGGAAAAGCAGCCTAAATCAATATTTTATTTCCAACCGAAATTGCAATATTCCAAGTTAATACTAGATAGACTTAGAATTTCCCGTGGAAAAATAGAATAAATCGCATTATTGCGCAATTTGTCCTTGCAAAACAAACCACTGCGGCAACGCGCCCGGTTGCGGCCCGCTGTCGATGTTGACGTGACGATAACCACATGAAACATCATTGATTTTAAAAACAACCAAACCGCGTCGGCGCCCTGGAACTCAACCGCAGAGACGTATACAAGGACACCGCACTTCTGTAATTGGGGCGTGTTACTTGGTGTGCGGAGACGTTTCAATGTCGATGGATGTTCGATTGGCGGCGGTATTCGACGTAGTTCCGACTCCTGTGGCTGTCTTCCGGAGACTGCAATGGTGCTGGTTTTGGGGAATTTTCGGCGTTGCGGGCGTTGCGGCGGGTTTATTGGCCGCGGACAAATATGACCAACTGGTCGCCGCCTCGATTATCGTATACGCCCTTCAAGGCCTGATTGCGGAAGGCCTCGGTTTGAGGATCTCTCGCGATGGCATTTCGGTCCCGCGCCGGGTCCACGCCTTTCTACCGCAGTTCGTTTTGTGGCGCGCGTCCGGATCGCTAGAAAAATTGGAATACGTCACATCAGTCTCCAAAGTCGGCGGCGGAAGCGTGGCCATCCTGCGTTGGAGGGTATGGTTCGGAGATTCCGATCATGTTCTCAAGTCGCAATGAGAAACTGTCGTTTTTCAGAACCTTGCGCCAGTTTCGACCACAAATTGGCTTTTACAGAAGAAGGCGCTGAAACTTGCCCAGTCCCGCAGCGCGCCCGTCCGAGCCGGCGGCCCGCGGCTAATCGCCCAGACAAAAATTTAGGCTATTTTTCGCCATGATGTTGGCTTAACCTACATTGGTTGTGGGGAAAGCGAGCCGACCGACACAAACTCGCCGTTGAGCGACGAGGGGGATGGACTCGGGGGGCTATCGCTCCAGCCACGCGTTCTAGGCCGTCTGCGCGGCGACCCGCCGCAATGGACCCCTGAGCCGCCGCGCAAACCGCCCCTTCAGCGCGGATATGCCGGCGGAAAGCCGCAACACGCGCCCCGGGCGCCGCTCGACGCTGGTGTCGACTATTTTTAGAAGTGGGAGCGAAACATTTTGTTGCAAGGCGCCAGCGTCCGCGCATCCCGAAAATCGGTCAGGATTTTCTCCCTCGTTTTGGGAGCGCTGACGACTTTGCTGGCGACTTTGGCGCCGTCGATGACCGAGACCGCGGTCGCCAACGGCGACACACGAACTATCAATCTTTTTTACGTGCATACCGGGGAATCGATTGCCGCGACCTATTTGGTCAACGGCCAGTACAACCCCGCGGCGCTGCAACAGCTCAACTGGTTCCTGCGAGACTGGCGACACAATGAGCCGATCAACATGGACCCGCGCTTGTTCGACGTGGTCTGGGAGGCTTATCGCAGCGCCGGCGCCGAGGGTGAGGTCGTGACTGTCGTCTCCGCCTATCGTTCGCCTCAAACCAACGCGATGCTGCGGGCGCGGTCGCGCGCGGTCGCCAAATTCTCGCAACATATGCTGGGCAAGGCGATGGACACCACCATGCCGGGAATGCCCATGTCGCGCATCCGCGAGACCGGCATGCGGATGCAGCGCGGCGGCGTCGGCTACTACCCAACCGCCGGGACGCCCTTCGTGCATCTCGACGTCGGCAATGTGCGCGCCTGGCCGCGCATGAGCTACGATCAACTGGTGCGGCTGTTCCCGGACGGCAAGACCGTGCATCTGCCGAGCAACGGCCAGCCGCTGGCCCGTTACGAGGAAGCCAAGGCCGAGATCGAGGCGCGCGACAACGGCGCGATCGTCATGGCGCCCCGCAAAACGTCGTCCGGCGGTTTCTTCGCGTTTTTGTTTGGCGGCGGCGACGAGGAGGCCGAGGATGTCGCGCCGCCTCCCGCCCCCAGCACGCGCAAGCAATGGGCGCAACTCGCGCCGCGCAATTCGAGGGCGGCCAGGATCGCCGCCGCCGAGCAGGACGAGGAGGGCGGCGGCGAAGCTCCCGTGGAGACGCGCCGTTCCGCCGTGATGGCCAAGGCGCAGGCGAATCTGCCGCGCGGCGAGACAGTGATGACCGCCGCGCCAGACGACAAACCGCCGCTGCCGCCGCGCGAACAGCCCGTCGCCGTCAACGCGCCGCTGCCGCCCGAACGCCCCGCCTCGCTCGACAAGCCGACCCCGCTGGATACAGCGACCCCCGCCGACAGGCGCGTCGCCGCGGCGTCGGTCGAGCCAGACGACGCCGCCAAATTGCTGCGCGGCAATCTCGCCGATGCTCCAGAGACAGCCAATTCAGCCGACGAGCCGAGCCGGACGAACGCGCCGCTGCCGCCCCGCCGGCCGCAGGATCTGGTCGCCCGCGCGGATGCGCCGCTGCCGCCGACGCGCCCGATGGAGCTTGCCTTCGCTGCAGGCGAGAGCGCGGTCGTGGCGGAAGCGCCGCTGCCGCCGCCTCGCCCCAAAAGCCTCGGCGACGCTGCGCGCGGGCGCGCCGACAATGCGCTGGCCAGCCTGATCGACGTGACGGGGTCAGTCGAGAGCCGCGCCGGAACGGCGCCTGCGCAGCCACGCGCGAAAATGCGCGAAAATGACGCCGAAATGCTCGCCTATGCGCCGCCAGCCTCCATCCCGGCCGAGACCGCCGCCCCGCCGACATCCAAGCCCGCCGCCGCCAAAACCGTCGCGCCGAAAACGGGCTTCGTTCCCGCGCGGTTGGACCGCTCGAATTTCCAGGCCATGATCGAGGCCACGCCGGCCAGCAAAGCGTCGACAGGTTCGGTGTTGGGCGCCTCGATCGGCGCCGTGCGTTCGGCGGCCCGCGCCACCGAGTCGAGCCTGCTGACCTCCGCGAGCGGCGGCGACGCGACGCGCTTCTCCAATCAAATAGCGGCCCCGGCGACGGATAAATTCGCCGGACAGTGATTTTTCGATAGCGCGAGGTAATTCCCGGCGCGCCGCCCGCCTTGCCCAGCCAAACGAATCTTGCCCAGCCAAACGAATGGAGGCAAGATCGCGCCGGGGCGCGGCGCGACTCCAAACCAATCGCCGAAATGCGACTAACGCGCTACGGCGGGCGGGACGGCGAAGGCGCGGTTGCGCCGAACTGTTTGGAGTGTTCCCTTGTCGCATGACGCCAACCCCAGCGGGCCGGCCGCGCCCGCCGCCGAAGACGCCCAATTGCAGTTCGACCGCGCCCTGGCGCTGCATCGGCAGGGAGACGTCTTCGGAGCCGAAGCGCTTTATCGGGAGACGTTGCGGCTCTCCTCCGATCATTTCGACGCGCAGCATTATTTGGGCGTCGTCGCTTTGCAGACGGGCCGCGTCGAACTCGGCGTCGCATTGATCCGCAAAGCCATCGCCGTTAACCCAAACGATGCGGCGATTCACAACAATCTCGCCAACGCGCTCTATGAGTTAAAACAGCTGGGCGAGGCGGTCGCGAGCTACGACCGGGCCATCGCGCTGCGCCCGGACTACCCCAGCGCCTATTACAATCGCGCCGCCGCGCTCAAGGATTTGCAGCGGCCGGCCGAGGCGATCGAGAGCTACGACAAGGCGATCGCGCTGGCCCCCGATTACGCCGAGGCCCACAATAATCGCGGCAACGTGCTTTATGAAACGAAGCGCCTCGCCGAAGCGCTCGCCGCATACGATCAGGCCGTCGCGCTGAATTTGGCCTTTCCCGAGGTTCACGCCAATCGCGGCGCGATCCTGCGCGAGTTGAAACGCCCGGCCGAGGCGCTGGCGGCCTTCGACAAGGCGTTGGCGTTAAGGCCAGATTGGGCCGAAGCCTATTTCAGCCGCGGCAATCTGCTCCATGGGACGAAGCGGCTCGACGAGGCGCTGGCGAGTTACAACAAAGCTATCGCGCTCGAACCGGATTTCTCCGCAAGCTACAATAATCGCGCCACGGTTCTCAAGGATATGGGGCGCTTGGAGGAGGCTCTGGCCGATTTCGACAGATGCGTCGCATTGCAGCCGGCCAGCGCCGCCGTACATTATAACCGCGGCGCCGCTCTTCGCGCCTTGCGGCGTCCCGTCGAGGCCCTCGCCAGCTTCGAGCGCGCCATCGCCTTAAGTCCCGACTTCGCCGAGGCCCATGCCAATCGAGGCGCGATTCTAACGGATATGAAGCGCCACGAGGAGGCGCGGGCGAGCGTCGCTCGGGCGCTACAGCTCGATCCGCAGAACGCCGAAGCGCTTAATATCTATGGCGTAGCGCTATGCGCGTCGAACCGGCCGGACGAAGCGCTGACGGTTTTCGGCAAAGCCGTCGCGCTAAAACCCGAACACGCCGACGCCTATCACAATCGCTGCGTCGCGCTTTGCGATTTGAACCGCCTCGAAGAGGCGCTGGAGAGCTACGACAGGGCCATCGCGTTGAAGTCGGATTTCGCCGACGCCCACAACAACCGGGGCAATCTGCTAAAGGATTTAAATCGTTTGAGCGAGGCGTTGGAGAGCAACGACGCGGCGCTGGCGCTCAAACCGGAGTTCCCCGAATATCTCTACAATAAAAGTCTCTCGCTGCTGTTGCTGGGACGCCTGGAGGAAGGGTTCGCCCTATACGAACAGCGTAAGAATAAGGCAGCGCCGACCGTCTCGCATTCCTTTTCGCAACCGCTCTGGCTGGGAGACCGGTCACTCGCCGGCAAGACGCTGTTCGTATACTGGGAGCAAGGCTTTGGAGACATCATTCAATTCTGCCGTTACATCCCGCTCGCGGAGCAGCGCGGCGCCAAAGTCGTTTTCGCCGTCCGCGACGCTCTGAAGCATTTGATGCGCACGCTTAGTCCGACAGTGACGATCATTGGCGAGAAAGAAGCGCCTCTCCATTTCGATTATCATTGTCCGCTGCTGACCCTGCCGTTGGCGTTCAAGACCGTGCTGGACACGATTCCCGCCAAGACGCCCTATCTACGCGCGGACCCCGAACGCATCGAAAGATGGCGCGAAAGACTCGGGCGCGACGGCTTCAAGATCGGCCTCGCTTGGCGCGTCTCCAGTGTCAAGGGCGGACGGCGCAGGGCTCTCCCGCTCCCGGTGTTGTTTGAGCTTTCTCAAATCCCCAACGTGCGCTTGATCAGCTTGCAAAAGAACGAAGGCGCCGAAGACATCGCCGCCTTACCCAGGGATATGCGCGTCGAGACGCTCGGCGCGGCGTTCGACTCCGGGTCGGACGCTTTCGCGGACTCAGCCGCCGTCATGGAGAATCTGGACGTCGTTATTTCCGTCGACACCGCGATCGCGCATCTCGCCGGCGCGCTTGGGCGGCCCGTCTGGGTCGCGCATCAGCATGTGCCGAATTGGCGCTGGATGCTGGAGCGCGGCGACAGCCCCTGGTATCCGACGATGCGGCTGTTTCGCCAGCCAACGCGGGACGATTGGACGAGCGTCGGCGCAGCGATCGCGGCGGAACTCGCCGCGCGGCTTGAATCGAGGGGTCGCGACATTTGACGGATCGCGACGCGAAAGGGCCGCCAACGCCGAAAGTCCCGGTTTCATGGGGCGAACTGATCGACAAGATCACGATCCTCGAAATCAAGCGCGCGAGACTGCCGGGCGAGACCGCTCGCGCCAATGTCGAGCGGGAGCTTACTCTGTTGCTGGACGTCGCGGGCGGCGCGGTGGGCAATGGCGCGCTCGCGCCGCTGCGGGAGCAACTCAAGACGCTCAACCAGGAACTATGGGACACTGAAGAAAGAATACGCGAGAAGGAAGCGAAGCAAACATTCGATCAGGAGTCGTCACTCTCGCCCGCACGGTCTATCAGCGCAACGACGCGCGCTTTGCCGTCAAACGGCGGATCAACGAACTTCTGTCGTCCGAACTTGTCGAGGAAAAGAGCCACAGGAGCGCCTGTTGAACCAAACGCAACCTCACTCCTCGCTCCAGAAATAATGCCATACGCCGTCGGAGCCAAAGCCCATGCGCATCGTCTTCGGGCGGCCCTGCGCCAACGAGCGCGCGAGGTCGAAAAAGCGCACGCAGCTCCACTGAGCGCGCTCCTCGGCGTCGCCCGCGGGCGGGGCGGGAAAGGCCGGCCATTCGTAGAGCGTAACCGGCCCGCGCCGGATTTTGGCGTAAGGCTGCGCCAGCACGACGCGCGCGACGTTCAGAATCTCGAACCCCTTCCGGTCGAACGACAGCGAGCGCAGCACTTCGATGGGATCGGTTCCGGCGGGATGTTTCTTGACGCCGCGCTCGAACAACGGGCGCATCTCGTTCCAATCGATCGGAACGCGCAGCGCCTCCAACTCGCCCTTGTCGCAGGCGGCGAGAATTTTCTCGCGGATCGCCGCGACCTGGGGAGGCAGCGCGGAAAGATCGCTCGAGGGCGCGGACACGACATCGGCGTCCTTGGGGCGTTGGGTCATGCGGATCTCCTGCGGCGCGGCGATGGCCAGAGCGATCGCGCGGGCGTAGAATTCTTACAATCGCCATTGTATCGGATAAACTCGCGCGCCTGGAGCGACAATGAACGAGCCCGCGGAGAAGAAAAAGCGCGCCAAGACCACCGTGCCGCCGCTGGAACTGTTGGCGCGGCGCTCGAAAGCCATGTTGTTGGCCGAGCGTCTTTTGCGTCTTGGGGCCGCGCTGGCGACGCTCGGGCTGGCCTTTTTGGCGCTGTCCTGGACCGGGCTGTGGGTGGAAGTCGGCGCGACCTGGCGCATTGTCGGCGTCGCGCTGTTCGCGCAGGCCGCGCTGTTTTTGCTCGTTCGGGAAATCTTGCGCGGGGCTCCGAGCCGGCGGCTGGCGCTGAAGCGACTCGACGCGGAGGACGCGAGCGGGCTGCGTCCCGCTGCTTCGCTGGAGGATAAACTCGCCGGCGACGCGCCCGATCCCGCGACGGCGACGCTGTGGGAAGCGCATCGCCGTCGGCTGGAGCGGGCCCTCGCGGCGCTGCCGATCGCGCCGCCGCGCCCGGACCTGCCACGGCGCGATCCCTTCGCGCTGCGCGCCCTGGCGCTGGTCGCCGCGATCGCGATGGCTTTCGTCGCCGGCGACGATAAATCGGCGCGGCTGCGCGCCGCCTTCGACTGGGGCGGCGCGGGAGTTTCCTTCGAGAAGGCCCGCTTCGACGCTTTTCTCGATCCCCCGCCCTACACCGGGCGCCCGCCCATAGTGCTGGGAGAGCAGGACATCGGCCAGACACGCGAGGCGCCGGTCAATTCGGTGCTGCATCTGCGCTTCGCCGGCGCCGCCAAAATCGAGGGCGCGCTGACGCCCGCCGCCGCGCCGCAGGGCGCCCAAAAAGTCGTCGAGCAGGAGCAGAGATTCAAGCTAACAGGCGCCGCGCGCATCATTCTGCCGGATGGCCGCGCCTTCGATCTCGCCGCTATTCCCGACCGTCCGCCGAGCATAGAACTGCTGGAGCCGCCGCGCAAAAATCTGCGCGGCACGACGACGTTGCGCTACAAGACCGACGACGACTATGGCGTGATCGACGCCGAGGCGCTGCTATCGCGCCCCGGCGCGCGCCGCGCGCTCTATCCGCCGCCGCAACTGCCGCTGACGCCGCTGCCCGAGCGCGACGGGCGCGGCGAGGCGCAGGCGACGCTCGATCTCTCCGACAGTCCCTGGGCCGGCGCGCAAGCGACGCTGACGCTTCGGGCGCGCGACGAGGGCGGCAATGAGGGGCGTTCGGAGGCCGTCGACATCACGTTGCCGCAGCGTCATTTCACCAAGCCGCTGGCGCGCGCTTTGGCCGAGCAGCGACGCCTGCTCGCGCTCGACCCGGAGAATCGCGCGCAAGTGCGGCTGGCGCTCGACGGCCTCTCGATCGCCCCGGAGCTTTTCGACACGCCCTCGTCAATCTATCTCGGTTTACGCACAGCGCGGCGCGGGCTCGACGGACCCCGCAGCGACGACCAATTGCGCGAAGTCGCCGAACTGCTGTGGGCGATGGCGCTGAGTTTGGAGGGCGGCGATCTTGCGCAGTCCGAACGCGATCTGCGCGAGGCTCAGCGCAAATTGCGCGAGGCGCTGGCGCGCGGCGCCGACGAACAGGAGATCGCGAAACTCACCGAGGAATTGCGCGAGACCATGGAGAAATTCCTGCAAGGCCTGTCGGAACAGGCCGCGCGCCCGCGTGATCCCGACGCGACGCAGGGCGAAAAGGGCGAGGGCCGCGAAATCAGCAAGGAAGACCTCGAAAAAATGCTCGACGAGATGGGTCAGGCCGGCAAATCCGGCGACCTCGCGCAGGCGCAAAAGCTGCTCGACGATCTTGAGAACATGCTGGAGAATCTTCAGCCGTCGCAGGGCGGCGGCAAAAGTTCCAACACGCGCGAAAACGGCCGTTCCGAACTCGACCAACTGTCGCGCGATCAGCAACAGGTGCGCGACGAGACTTTCCAGGGCGCGGCGCCGGGCGAAAAACCGGGGGCGAGCCAGCGGCCGGGACAAGGCGCGCGAGGGGAGCGCCAACAGGCGCTGCGTGAACGGTTGGAACGCCAACGCGAGGCGCTGCGGCGCTCGGGCGAGGGCGCTCCCACCGAACTCGACGACGCCGACCAGGCGATGAAGGAGGCGGAACAAGCGCTCGGGCAAGGGCCGAACAGCGCCGGCAAGGCCGTCGACGCGCAAGGCCGCGCTCTGCAGGCGTTGCGGCGCGGCGCCGACGAACTGGCCCGGCGCGAGCGCGAGGAGGAAAGCGGTTCGGGGGAAGAAGGCGCACAGGACGAGCGCGGCCAGCCCGGCCCCAAAGGGAAGGGCGCGAACCACGATCCGCTCGGCCGCGAAATGGGCAACCGCGGCCAATACGACTCCCATTCCCGTTACGATCCGCTGGGCCTGCCGCCGGCGCAACGCGCGCGCCGCGTGCAGGAGGAAGTCCGGCGCCGGCTCGGCCAGCCCGAGCGCCCGGCGGACGAACTCGACTATCTGCAACGCCTGTTGCGGCGGTGAGTTTTGGGCGGAACCCGCCCGGGCGAGTAAGTCTAGACGTTCATCTCCATCTTCCGTCGCAACGCGTCTTCTGCTGGCACCTCGGTAGCGCCGGTCACCAAGGCCGCCCATCCATCGACGTTCAGTCATCATCGCGTCGCGCTTGGAAACTCCTAATCCCCCCGGTAAACGCAGCCCTCGAAACAGCTGTCGCGGAACACGCCGACCTCGCAAAGGCCCGGCGCGAAAGGCGAAAGATCGCTCCATATATAGAGACAGAGATTCTCCAGCGTCGGCTTGCCCAGCCCTTCGAGGTCGTTCAAAAAGCTGTGATCGAGCTTTTCGCGTAGCTCGGCGAGGCGACGGCCGAGCTTGCCGAGGTCCATCACCCATTGCTCGTCCTTATGGCGCTCGCCGCGCAACGTCACCCGCACGCGGAAGGAATGCCCGTGCAGATTGCGGTATTTGCCGCCGGTTGGATGCTCCGGGTCGTAGAGAGCGTGCGCCGCCTCGAAATAAAACTCCCGGAAGACCTCGAAACTCGCCACGTCTACTTCACTCCGATGATCTTGTGCGTCTGCAACGACAGTCGCCAGCGCGGATGGCGCAGGCAATAGTCGATCGCCGCCTCCCTATTGCGCAGAATCTCCGGTCCGTCCATGGGCTGCAACAGGAAATGCGCGAAGTCGAGACCCTCGAAAGCCTCCGGCTCGGCCCCTGGCTGCGGGAACACCAGCTTCAGCTCCTGGCCCCGGATCTGGCGCTGCGGCGCTCCGGCCTTGGGGGAGACGCAAATCCAGTCGATCGACGCGGGAACCGGCAGCGTCCCGTTGGTCTCGACGGCGATCTCGAAACCCTGGCCGTGCAGCGCCGCGATCAGCGCCTCGTCGATCTGGAGCATCGGCTCGCCCCCGGTCAGCACGACGAAGCGCTGGTCGCGCGCCGGCCCCCACAGCCGCGCCAGCGTGTCGGCGAGTTGCTCGGCATGGACGAATTTGCCGCCATTCTCGCCGTCGACGCCGACAAAGTCGGTGTCGCAGAAGCGGCAGATTGCGTCGGCGCGGTCCTCTTCGCGCCCGCTCCACAGATTGCACCCGGAAAAACGGCAGAACACGGCGGCGCGCCCCGCGTGACGCCCCTCGCCCTGCAGGGTTAAAAACGCCTCCTTGACCGCATAGACCATTTTTGCGCCCAGGCTAAACAACTCGCCCGGCCCACTTGGGCCGCGCCGTTCCGGTTCTCAGCCCCGCTTTGGCCGCTCGACGTCCTTGCCGCCCGGCTCGGCGGGCGGGCGCGGGCGCGGGCGCGGATCGAGACTACGGATATAGGCCACGATGTCAGCGATTTCCTGACGCGTCAGACTCATGTCCGGCATCTTAGGGTGCGGATCGGTGAGAAACGCCGCGATCGCCTTGTCGTCGGGCTGGCGGACGGCGACGTCGGCGAAAGGCGGCGCGTCGGCATTGGCCGAGCGCTGGTCCGCCGCGACGACATGGCAGGCCGCGCACCAACGCTTGGCGATCACGGCGCCATGCGCCGCGTCGGCCGCCCGCGCCGGCGCACAGAGCCCGGCGAGAGCCGGCGCGACGATGGTGAACAAGACGAATCGGCGTATCCAAGCGATCATCGCGGCGTCCTTCCTTAAAGCGAACTTTGCCGCGACATCCGATTCGCAGGCGAGTCCTTGTTTGAGTTTAACCACATGGCGGCGACGGCGGGAAGAAAGCGCTCCGTCGCGCGGCGCGTCATGGCGACGCGGCGCCCTTCCCGATGCATGAATTTTAACCTTCGCCGCCGTTTCGAAGCGCGAATATGTGACCTTGTTGCAACACTCGCCAACATAAATATTCGATCGGGCCAATTGATGCGTAAAGCCCCTTTTCAGCCATAAACGCCGCGCTAAGGTCGTCGTGTCACAAGGTCATCGATGACGCGGCGACAACTTCCTGCGGCGATACGTCCGCAGGCGGATGCGATGTTTTTGCTCAAAATTGACCTGGGCGTGACACGTCGGAATGTGTTGGCGCGTACGCGGCGGCGGCTGCGTTTAGGGAAGACAAGCGGTCATGATGAGGCCTTGGCAAACCAGGTTTTTCGCATTTGGCGCGCGAAGACGCGGTAAGGCTGTCAGCCTCGGCGGCGCCGGCGTCGCGATTCTGCTCATGGCCTTCGCCGTCCCGGCCCCGGCGCTCGACGGCGCCGATCAGCGCTTGACCTCGCCGACGGCCCAACTGCCGATGTTCAAAGATCCGCGCGCCGCGTTGCGCGCCGGCCTGGAGAGTTACCACGCGGGCAACGCCAGCAACTCCATCGAGGCGTTGCGCTACGCCGCCGACGGCGGCGAATCCCTGGCGCAATGGAGGCTCGCACGAATGTACGCCGAGGGCGACGGCGTCGCCCGCGACGACCGCAAGGCGTTCGATTATTTCTCGAAAATCGTCGAACATTTCGTGGACGACGACCCCGATCCCGGCATGCGCTCGATGGCCTCGAACGCCTTTGTCTCGGTCGGGCAATATCTGCGCGCTGGCATCGCCAGCGCCAAACTGGTGCCGGACCCAGAGCGCGCCTTCGATCTGTTTCGCTACGCAGCGACTTTTTTCCGCAACGCCGACGCGCAGTATAACGTCGCGCGCATGTATCTCGACGGCGTGGGCGTCAAGAAGGATCCGCGCCAGGGCATGAACTGGCTCGATCTCGCGGCGCGCAAGGGCCACCCGCAGGCGCAGGCGCTGCTCGGTCAGATGATGTTCGACGGCGAGGTCGGCGGTGGCGTAGCGCAGCGCTCGCGCGGATTGATGTATCTGACGCTGGCGAGAGAATCGGCGAGCGGCGCGCCCGCCGACCAGTGGATCGTCGATTTGCACGCCAAGGCGCTGGCCTCCGCCAGCGAAGCGGATCGCCGCGCCGCCGTGAGCCTGCTGGAAAATTATTTGCGCAACCGCGATTAAAGCCGGCGCGGAATCAAGGAAGCGAGAAAGAAGAGCAGGGTCAGGACCGCCAGCGTCGTTATGACCCACTCGGTTATGGTGGCCGCGCCGGGATGGCTGGTCACGCCAACGACCGCGCTCTTTAGCGTGTCCCAACCGCAATTCGTTATTTCGCCGAGAGTTTGCTCGGAGACAGGCTTCTCGCAAGGCGTCATCTTTCAACTCCCCGTATTCCCTGAGGTAAACGGCGGTGAAAGAGGATAGTTCCCGATCTCCACGCCCCCGGGCCGCGGATTAGCCTTGCCATCCCGCGCGCATTATCGGGAGGTCCGTTGGACCTCCGCCACAGAGACGAAGGCTTTGCGCTGGCTCCATTAAACCCGGCGCGCCAGCGAGCGCAGAAATCCCTGCGTGTCGTCGGTCAACTCCGTATCCACGGCGGGCGCGATCCTCAGCAACAAATTCGCGACGAAAGCCTGATCGTTGCGTGGGTCGTCCAGGACTTCCCGCAACACCGGCACATTGTCCTCGATGTGCTGGAGGAAGGACACGCCCTTTTCCAGGGTCTCGGTCCAGCGGTCGCGGTGCCATTTCGCCAGTGGAAACATGATCTCATGCACGAAGTTGGACGTACGCGCCTTTTCCAGGAAGCGCAGACCCGCGCTCCAGTTTTCCTTTGGCCGCAGCGGCGGCGGCGGCTTGTCGCCGATCAGCATTTTCTTGCCGGCCTGACCGACAAAATCGTCCAGCGTCACCGGCGCTTCGACGTTGGCGCGAAAGGTCCAAAAGACATGCGATCCCGGGAACTCCTTGCCAAGACTCTCCGCCAGCGCGGCTTCAACCCTGTCGACGGCCGCCTTGTCTTCGTTCAACGCCGCCGTCATGCAGAAGGCGAAGATCGCGTCGGCGGCGACGGCCGCGACGCCGCCGCCCTTGAGCTGTTGCGTCGTCAATGTGGGCGTCGCCCCATCGGCGGGCGGCTGGGCTTCGCCCGCCCGCAGCGCCGTGATGAAAGCGGTTATTTCCAGCCAGCCCATGAAATTGGCGAGGAAGGCGTCCGGGTCCACATAGACGATCGCCAGATTAAGAGGCTGCTTGCGCTTTTTTAATTCCGCCATGTCGGTCACGGACAGTCCTCTCGTTGCGCAGATGTCGATCCGCTTAAATAGTTAGGCGACGTCCTCTTCCGCCAACTCGACCCCGGTCAGGCAAATGTCGCCGTCGTCGATCACCAGCGTGATCGGCGTCAGGTGCTGGCCTTTGCAGGGACCGATGAAGCATTCGCCCGTATCCGGATCGAACTGGGCGCGGTGGTTGCCGCAGGTAATGAAATTTTCGTCTTCGTCCAGAAACTGGCCCGGCGTCGTATCGAGGCGCAACCCCTGATGCGGACAGACGTTTTCATAGCCGTAGAATTGGTTGCACTTGCGCGTGATCATGATCGGCCAGGGCTTGGGCTCGCCGTTCTCGCCAGCCCGCATCAGCACGAAGCCGCGCACGTCGCGGTCGTCGATCTCGATTGTCCGACAAATCACATAAAGCTCATCCATCGACGGACCCCTTTCCGACAAGTTGGCGCTCCGATCGCGAGGAAGCGGACATAGGGACGTTGTAGCAATCGATGAGCCAAGCGGGGCGCGAACGAAAACAGCCCCGATCGTCGCCGACCGGGGCTGCTTTTGTTAAAAACTCCGCCTTACTGCGCGGCGAGCTTGATCTCGGGATAGGTGCAGCGCTCGGCGCTGGTCTCGTCGAGATGCAGATGCGCCGGCGGCTCCACAAAGGGGATGCCCAGCGTCTGCCAGACGTCGACCACCGCCTCGACCAGGGCCCCGATATGCGCGTGGCTATGGCGTGGCGTCGGCGTGATGCGCAGGCGCTCGGCGCCTTTGGCGACGGTCGGGTAATTGATCGGC
>Ga0182030_10007506_pt1 | contig 22730 bp, 11 predicted proteins | sample 812S3MmetaG_FD_121299 | JGI IMG/M metagenome (GOLD analysis project Ga0182030, IMG submission 121299) | Permafrost microbial communities from Stordalen Mire, Sweden - 812S3M metaG (Illumina Assembly) | ecosystem: Environmental > Terrestrial > Soil > Wetlands > Permafrost | place: Sweden...
CCTCGATCCGCGGAAGCAAACGCCAGGTGGCCGACATCAAATCGGAACCCCGGCCGGCTTCAAATCGGAATCGGTGGCCGGCTTCCTATTGGAATGCGTGGCCGGCTTCGTCGGAATCCGCAAGCCATGTCTTCCGGCGTGGCATCGACGCCATCGTGCTCGCGACCGGAGAGCTCGACGGCGCGGTCAAGGCAGCTTGGACTGCCCTTTGCACCCAAGTGGCAGCTGTTGGGGCGGATCCGGCGCGGCTGGCGGAGCGACTCATCGACGGCGCGTCGCGCGAAGGCTCACAGTCATCGCAGACGCAGCGCGCGATCTTCGAGAGCCTTCGGAAGCCGGCCGATCTTGGCCCGGAGGTGGATGGCGCGGAACGCGTCAGTTTCCTGCGTGACCTACGCGTCCTTAACTTCGACCTTCGCAATCCCAACGCAAGCGACGTCGCCGACGTCATCCGTGCTTGCCAAGTCTGCTTGATTTCGGGTGACGCCGAAGAAGCTCGCCAACTCTGGGACCGTCTAGTCGGAATCGCCGACGAATTGCGCCCGCTCGGCGGTTCCCTCGCCCTGTCAGGTCTGCTCGGAATGCTTCGCGGCCAGTTTCGCCTGCGCGACCACCCCGACTATACCGCGGATTGGACATCGCTGAATCGGCTGGGCGCGGAAGCCGCCTCCGACGTAGACGAGCAGATCGGCGGGCAAAGCATCGACCGCGCTGCGGCAAGCGAGAGGCTGGAGATGGCCCTTGCAAGCAAACAGGTTCAACTTCTGGTTGGAGAGTCCGGCAGTGGCAAGTCCGCGCTCGCAAAGAGAGTGGCCGTATGCTCGTTTCCCCGCTTCGTCTGGCTGACGGGCGCCAACCTCAACTATGCGAATGAGCCTGCGTTCGAGCATGCACTCGGTCTCGCGCATCCGCTTACCGAAGTCCTGTGCGCCGCGCCCGAGTCCTGTCTCGTCGTCCTCGACGGCGCCGAAGGCTACTCTCAGAACGCGCTCCACATCGCTGGCCACCTCATCTCCGGCCTCGCCGATGGCTCCGGAGTGCACGTTCGCGTCGTTGTGACGGTGCAGTTCGAAGCCGCCTCAGCAGTCATGCGCGATCTTGTTCGCCATGGCGCTCCGGAGATAGCGCTTGCGACGTTTCCTTTTGATCGCCCGCGCGATGAAGAAATCAACGCTCTGCTCGCTGCCCTGCCGCAGCTCGGCTGGGTGGCGCATCGCCCCGAAGTCCGGCCGCTCCTCTCCAATCTCAAAGTCCTCGATCTCGCCGCGCGGACGCTCCGTTTGGAACAAGCGCTCAGCAGCGAACCCGTTCGCGGATTGACCGGCCTGATCGATGTTCTCTGGGACGATTGGGCAGGTGGAGGCGCTGCGGCATACAGCAGAACGCATGTCCTTCAGTCGATCGCCGCCGCGGAGGCCGACCATCTGTCGGTCGGCGTGACCCGCCTCTCTCTTGGGTACGCGGAGCAGCAAGCGCTGAAGCCGCTTGAGCAATCGGGTCTCGTCCGCGTCCGCGACGAACGCGTGGTCTTCGCCCACGATCTGATTGGCGATTGGGCCCGCTTGCGCGTCCTGGTGGGCGACAGCCCTCTGTTCTCGCTGACCAGTCGCGAGCGAGTCAAATCACCGCGCTGGCAGAAGGCCGTTCGCCTCTTCGGTCAGCGTCTTCTTGAACAGACGGACAGCGGTCTTGACCAGTGGCGGCGGATCGTCGAAGACGCATCCGACCAGAGCGAAGACGCCAAGCTCATGCGCGACCTCTTCCTGGACGCGCTGTTTCTAGCGACCGACGCCGCCCGCCTCCTTGAGCGCGCCTGGCCAGCGCTTGTCGCAGCCAACGGGTCGCTTCTTGGACGTTTACTCGACCGATTTCTATTCGTCGGCACGCTGCCTGACGCTCGGATGCTTGTGCTGCTAGAAGGCTTCGACCCACAGGTCGTCGAGCATGCCTTCCGCGTTCCGTTTTGGCCCTATTGGCCCCCTGTGATCTCAGTGCTCCACGCGCATGCCGACGAGGTTGTTCAGTGCGCTCGGCAGGCAGCGGCGCGTGTGTGCACGCTCTGGTTGCGGGCGACGCCGGCCGAAATCCAACCCGGCCATCCGATGCCATGGCGGCATGAGGCCGCCGAGCTTGCTCTTGTCATAGCCCGCGAAACGCAGGCGAGGAGCGAGGAAGACCGCTTCTGGGGCGGAGACGAGCCGCGCGTTGTGCTCGAGGCGGCGCTCTACGGAGCCGGCAATCTTCCCCGGGAAACGGCCGAGCTCTTCCTCGAGCTTGCCAGGCGGCGCGACCTGTCGCCCCCAGTCGCCGAGCGCGTGCAAGTCGCACTCGAAAGGCGCCGCGCAGAGCGGCGCGCGGCGCCAGATGAGCCCAGAGCCTGGTCCGGGCCAGTCGGCTTTCCGCGCGGCAGGCGACGCGCGCCGTGGCCTGACGGACCGCGCTCAGCGGTCAACCACACTGTGCGTGACGTTTGTCTCGACGGAACCGCCTTCGTATCGCTGGTGAAGGCCGACCCTAACGCCGCCCTTGAAGTGCTTCTTGCCATCTGCATCGAGGAGCCCAAACACGACGACTACATGAGTTCCTCCGCGATGGAGGACTACGGTCTCGCCTTCTGGCATGCCGGTGAACCGCCGATGTACTTCCGCGGGCCGTTCCTGCAGTTCATGCGCGAGGCCCCCGAACAGGGTCTGACTTTTGCCCTCCGCCTGATCAACTTTGCGACAGCGCGCTGTGTCGGAAAGCAGCGTTGGGGCGTCACGGTCCGGGTCGACGGCCACCCCAAGCTCTGGCTTGGCGATAGCCGCATCTTCCGATGGCACCATGACTGGCCTACGGGGCATGGCGGTGCGCTTTTACAGTCGGTTCTCATGGCGCTCGAACGTTGGTTCTACGAGCAGATTGAACAAGAACGCGATGTCGGGTGGGCTGCGCGATGGATTATCGGCGAGAGCGAGTCCGTGGCATTTGCCGGTCTTCTTCTCGACATCGGCAAGCGCCATCCCAGGCTCTTCGGTGACGTTCTCAAACCGCTCTTTACCGCCGGAATATTCTGGGATTGGGACTGGAGCATCACAACGCTACGCGCTAACGGGCAATCCGGGATGCTCGGCTATTGGGGTGGCCAGCCACCACAGGCGATCAAGCTTGGCCGTGATTGGTACCGCATGCCGCACCGGCGCGTGTACCTCCTCGCACCGGATGGTCCGATCGCACGTGATTTCCTTTCCAAGGAAGAACATCGACCATTTTTCGCGGCCGTCCGCGCCGACTGGAGAAGGCAGCTCGCAGAGTCCAACAGCGAGAGCGGCCACTTGCGGCTCATCGTCGAGCGGATTGATCCCGCCAACTATACGTATCCGGCCGACGGCGAAGAAGGTGAGATCAGTTTCGCATGGCCCGCGGAGTTCGCGCGCGAGAACGAGGAGCACCTGCAGCGAACCGCCGAGCAACAGAATCTCACTTCAATGCCCTACAGGTGTCGCAAGATCCTCGACGTCGCCCAGCCCGCAGGCGAGGATCAATTGCTGCCCCTCCTTAGTTGGCTTCAGACGCTAGACGAACGCCAACCCGTAGCGTCCGATGACGGCGATGACGAACCGCTGCAGCGCCTCGAAAGCGTCTTGACGGGTGGCTTCGCCGTGCTCGCCGTCCTCCACCTCGACTGGTTGAAGGCTGATCCCATCCGCATCGCCTGGTGTCGCAACAAACTTCAGGCTATCGCCGATAATCCTCCGCCCATCGCACGCTTCGACTCCGAGCTCAGTGTCGGTTCGGAACGATGGGACGCGTTTGCCGCGGAGTGCGGCGTTCGGCTTCTAGCCGACGATCCCTCCGATCCGCTCGCGCGAAAACTTGCTGCGCTCGGCGTCACAGACTTCCACTATTCGACAGCCGGTCTGACAATGACGCGCGCCTTTGCGGCGCGCAGGGAGCTTGGTGGAGAGTTCCACCGTCTCATCGCGCTCACTCTGCGCTGGGCGGCGTTGCGTGCGGTGAACGTTCGTGGTCCCGATGACACGTTGCAGGCTGAGCAGAAGGCGTGGCCCGCCCGGAAGGCGGCGCTGATCCGCGAGTTCATCGACGGAACCCTGCCCCTTCAGCTCCCGGATATCGGTCGGCTTAACCGGGATGCTCTTGCTGAGCGCGAGGCGCTCCATAGGAAGCGGTTTCCTCAGTATGTCGGCGCCCGTCAGCGCCGCGGCCGCAGCAGGCGCGCGCGCGAAAAGCTCCCTCCTGAGCTGCTCGGCTTCGACGAGCGCGTGCTTACCGCTGGTTTCGGCTGGCTCAACGTCTCGGCAGCGTCTTCGCCCGAAGAACGCGCGCGCTTGCTCGACTTGATCCGCACATTCCTCGATCTTGTGTTGGCTAACCTGCCGGAAACCGACGACCCCAATCATCAGGAGATCGATGGTCTCCCGACAGATTTCGACGGCTGGGTCTTCAGCCGCGCAGCGGAGGCGATCGTCGTCTTGTCGCCCGCCGAAGGCTCCGCATTGCTGTGGGAGCCCATCCTAAATCTTGGCGCACCCGGGCATCACTGGGTCGAGCGTTTCTACTGGAACTGGTTCACGGATGGCGTGCGTGCAGCCGCTTCCCCGCAGCAGTTCGTCACCATCTGGCGGACAATGATTGAATTTGCACTTGCGAGCCCCCGGTGGGACCGCACCACGCAAGGCAGCTACGCACTCGATGAAATGGTCTTCGAGCTGCTTGGATTCGATAGCCGTTGGGGCGGCTTCCTCCAGAACGCCGAATACACCGCGGCGGTTGGCTCTCTATCGGATGTGTTCAGCACGGCGGTCGGGAAGTGGTTCGCGATGCAGAGCGTTACGCGCGGCTTTCTGCGTTTCGTAGTGCAGCCTGCTGCCAGCCGACTCCTGCTGCCGGCCCTCTCTTGGCTCGGCCCGATATTCAGCGGTCTTCGCGACTACGGCTGGCGAGATGGCGTCGAGGAGGCCCTCGTCAACTATCTCCGCCGCTGTTGGGAGCTTGAGGGATCGAGGATCGCCAACGACGCTCAGCTAAAACAGGCGTTCCTCGCGTTGGTGGCGACGGCGGTCGCACGCGGTAGCCACCCCGCCCTCGCACTTAGCGATCAAATCGCCGGTTGATGACGTGATACGGCCCGGGTACGAACATCGCAGGTGTCCGCTACGAATCATCGCGAGCCGTGGTCAGAAAGGCATCGGACCGCCTACGGGGCCCCTCCCCTCGACGCACGATCTGCTGGACTCTTTGGCGACGCGAGCGCCTTAGCTTTCCTCAACAACTCTTGCGACGGCCGCGCTGACTTCGGCGGCTGAATCGTTGGCGCCGAGGGCGCGCAGAGCAGAAGCGAGTTCAGGCGTAGCCTTGGGAAGCGGCCAACTGTTCATTTTGGCCATCGCCGCTGATGTGCTCGCCGCAATCTGGCCGCCGCTCTTCTGCATCCGCCGGAACCAACGCAAGAACCGCACGGCGTCAAAGCTCGAACGGCTAGCGATTTCTGTGGCCATCTTGTCCGCATCGCCTCGGCGTCCCTCCTGTTCGGCGTGAATGGCCATGGCGAGTTGCTGTTGAACGATGAGCGAGATGTTGGCGGCCGCTACATACTTCGCGTCTGCTTCGTCGGCCGCGACCTCGTCGATCGAGTTGTCTTCGGCGTTGATCAGCAGGCGAGTCGACGAGTTTGGTTCGATGTGAGTGGCACTGCCGCTCGCCAAGGTTGGGATATCGACGGATTCTCGCGCTCCAATGGCGGGGCTGATGAGCTTCGAAACGAAATCGCGGTAGGACGCCTGGACGATATCGCGGTGCCGGACGATCCGGGAATCGTCGATCTCGGGGATAACCGTCGCCGACGACAGCCACGGCGCGACATATGTTGTCCTAAGAGATTTGTGTTTGGTGTTGAGCACCCCCAGAGCGCTTCGCATCTCGATCAAGGATCGTTGTTGCTCGATCTTTGATCGCGCAGCGATCTCTCGCGCTTGTGCGACGTCGACGGCGTGCTTGACGGCGAGGAGCGCGGCCGCCGCATATGCGGCCGCCACGGCGACCAGGACCGGGGCGCCGAAGTAGAACGTCAAGACGCCCGCCGCGATCGCCATCGCCTTTCGAACATCCCGGTCCGAGAGCGTCCATGCGCGCTGCCAAGCCAATTCCACGTTGCGGCGCCGCTTGCGTTTCGCCTCGCGATAATTGTCGATGATCTCGGTGCGCAGCGCCGCCTGCGATCGTTTGCGGGCGCGCCCCGGCGGAGGCTTTTCGGCGTCGGTCTCCGCCTTGACCTTGGTTGGGCGCGCGCCAATATCGGGCGCGAGCTGTGCCTCGAGCAACGTTTCTTTCGCCAAGGTCGACTGTGATCGCCGCAACGCCCGTTTCAAGCCCTCGCCTTTCACCTGGGAAAGCGGGGGTTGCGAGCCGAAAAGCTTCTGAATCTCCCCTTCAGTCACGGACAGGCGGAGGTCGCGCCTTTTGGCTTCCCGATTTACGACTCGATTCAAAGCGTATGCGGAGCCCGTCGCGCCGTAGACGACCATGACCGCCTTTCGGCCCGCCGCCAAAAGGATGCCACGCGCCGCCAGCGTTTCGACAACTTTGTCGGCGGTGCCGATTCCGGCGAGGTAGGCGTCAAGCACCACCCGATCAAACGAATCGAGGTCGAGCTGTGTGTCACGGGCTTGCTGCTTGTCGGCGACGGTTTGGGTGGTAGGGTGCTTCTTGGTGGCGCGCTGTTTCGGATCGACTAGGGGCGCGATGTCGGGGCGCTCGACGTCGAGCGCCTCGCGCACGGCGCGGCTGAACCGGCCGACTTCGATTTTGTGGCCAAAATCGATCTCGCACTCTCGCGAGATTCTTTCGTTCTTTGCATACGAAGCGCGCGACGAAATCAACTTGCCGTCGGCCTTCGGGCGCAGAGCCACGACATGATAGTGATCCGCGCGCTCGTGCTGTCCGGGCTTTCGGTGTTGTACGACGAGCAGCGGATGGTCGCGCGGCATCACGTATACGCGCCGGATCGTCTCCAGCATCGTCCGCTCTTGTTCGAGAGACAGTGTGACGTCCGGGCTCACCGAAATGTGGAGCAGGCTCTTGGCGGTGCCGCGGGCGTGGCCGATCGCCGCAAAGTTCTCGATGTCGTCGGCGATGTCGAGGGAGGTGCCCGTCGAGAGATCGTGCCGCTCGACGATCTCCTCGTTCGCGGGCCCCTCAAGTATGTGCTGGCCCAAGCCGCCGGGGCCACGAAAAGAGCTTTTAATTATCACGCGGACCACCGATGAGCGCCCGCACCTCGGCAGCGGCGACGCGGAGCTCGTCGCGGATGGCCGCGAATTCCTGCGCGTCGAACGTCAGCGCCTTGTTGGTCGCGGCGACGTAGCAGCGTTGTAGGTTTCCCCCGATCCGGCCCAGCTCCCCCAGGAGCCGGGCGAGCTCGGCGCCGTCGGGGATGCGCCGACGCCGAATTGGCGTCGGCTCTGCCACGCCCGCGAAGCTGACCAGCAAATCGCGCACGATATCGCCGACGGCGACGCCATCCTTGGCGCGCTTCCGCAGGGCTTCCGCGGTTGCCGTGTCGACGCGCGTTGCGATGACGCAGGGAAACACGATCGGCCTGGGCGCCTTTGACATGTCGACCTTCCTCTGTTGCCCGCGAAGCGGGTGGGGTGCACGGGGCGACGCCCCTGCCAAGCTGTCCCGTTGAGATGGAACGAAGACATTCGTGTAAACGGGACGTGGCTTGAACTAATACTATATCTGCGTTTTTGATATCCGACTATATCAACTTGTATACCGTTATATGTCCCGCTCATATCACGTTCGTATGACGCGCATACCCAATTACCGGACTTCACTCAGATACCGTTGACGCGCTATCGGTGTCGATGTAACATATAATCTGTTGACAACAAAAAGACAACGACAATGATACCGTCTGATACCATCCGATACCAAGAGATACGAGATGATCTACTTGCGCTTGCGAAGCGCCGTAAGGAGTCGAGTTCCCTGCGACGCGCAGTGCAACTGACTCGAGACGCGATCTTCGTGGCAAAAGACGCTAGGTGCGAATGGGAGGAAATCGCGGAGCCGTTCAGACGGAGAGGATTCCCCAATGCAAAAGCGGAGACGATCCGCAGTTATTATGGTCAGCCGGACGCCAAGGTCATATTGGCACAAGATAAGATGCAATCATCGTCTACGGCTTCAACGCAGTCTGTCACTTCAGTTGCATCGCCTGACACGCTCCCATACGAAGATGACTTGAACGTCGAATCTCTTGATAATACAGGTCTAACTATTCCAGGATATATCAAATGACAGTTGTGATCTCGCCCTCATGAATGACCAAATTGAATTTTGCTTATGGTGGCATGAAGGACCGACTTGAGCAACAATGCTTTCTATTACTCAGAAAAAAGGGAGACGCAAGATGACCACCTTCATTTGTATGGAAAATAAGGGCGGCGTCGGCAAGACGTTGGTGAGCGAGTTTGTGATCAAGCGCTCAGGAATAACCAAATTGAAGTTTGACCATCGCGATGTAAAGGCCAGACTTGAACGAAAATACTTTCCGTTACCTCGAAAGAAAGGACGCTCAAAATGAATACCATCATCTCAATGGATAATAAGGGCGGCGTTGGCAAGACGTTGGTGAGCGAGCTGGTCAGCTCGACGGCCGCAGGACTGGGTCTGAAGGTGGCGCGTCGCGACACGGACACGGCCAACTCAAGCTTCGCGACAATTTACCCCGACGCAAAACGCCTCCGCATAGAGGAGACGAACGTGAAGGCGGCCGGCGATCTCGCCGCCGCGGTTCTGGACGCCGCGGACTCAAAGGTCGATCTGCTGCAGATCGACACCGGCGCCCGGGACGAGGCGCGGATTGTGCGGGCCTTTGACGAAATCCTGAAAGCATCGGCCGAGATAGGCGGCCGCGTCGTTGTGATGAGACCCATTAACCTGAATCTGGCTGTACACAATAATGCCCTAAAGTTCGCGAAGAATTTCGCGATGGACGGGAGAGTGTCCGTGATATTCGTGCCGTCGGTCGCCTGTGGGAGGTCGCTCGCGGACTTTGACCTCGTTTGGAAGAAGCTCGAACTTCGTGAGAAACTCATTGAGCTGCCGAACGTCGATCAGTTTTATCTTGAGGACCTCGGCGCCGTCTTTGCGGAAAATATGTCGCTTGCGCGCTGTCCATTGCGTGACATCGTGGCGGGTCGTTTCAACATCGCGCCGGATGCGCCGTCGTATGTCCGCGAGCGGTTGGAGACGATCTACGATCGCGCAGCGCGAATCCACATCGCCAAGTGGTTGCAGGTCCACGAGGCGCGCTGCGCTGATGCGTTGGCGAACGTTGGAGGGATCAAGGCTCGCAGCAAGGCGGCGTGACAGCCATGGCGGCCAGCCTCGAAGAAATGATCGCGCAACTGGAAGCCGAGGGTGCTGACCCTCGGCTTGCGATGCCGTCGCGCGCGTCGATCACGAAGAACTATAGCGGCTTCACGCTGAGATCCGTACTCGCACTGTTGGGCTTTAGCGTCGTCGCGGCGATGATCGTCACCACGTGTGTGTTGTATGTCATGGAGCGCGACGAACTCAGCGTCGGCCGCACGGTGATGAATGCCGGCATCGACGTCACGCACATGCCGCCGGCGGAATTGGCGGCGCGACTCGCCGTCGACTCGAAGACGGCCGCGATCGTCGCGGCGGTCGTCGACCCCGCCCCTGCCGCGTCCTCGCATTTCGACGACGTCTTCTATCTGCTGGACCGGCCTGGGTCGCCGATCGTCGACGTTGGGCGCGTGCGCATGCTGCATGACTTCATGGGCTGGCTTTCGCGCCAAGATCGCCTAGCGGCGGCTCTCGACAACGTGTTGGAGGAAGCGCTGATCGCCGACGACCCACGAATGCGGCTGATCTTCGCCGCCGCTCGGCAAGGCGACATCCCCATCGACAGAATCGCCGACGCCTTCAAGTACGCGAAAGATCGGCCGGGCGTCATCGACGACATGCTCGCCATCGCCGTGAAGAACGACACCGATGTGCTGCTGATGCGCTGGATGGCGACCCATCCCGACGCTGCCGACGACCCAGTCCGATGGATCGTTACGAAACTGGCCACCGACGATCCCTTCGCGTCGCGGGTGATCGGCGCGATGGGGGCCAAGAACCCGGCCTTGATCAAGTTGATCGACGCGCTGCCGTCGGATTGTTCGACGCGATACCTGGACGGGTGCAAGGGAGAGAAAAATGGAAAATGAAGACACGGCCATCGACATAGCCGTCATCAGACCGCTGGTTCATCAGCACGTGACGATGTTGACGTCGGCAGGAAAGACGGTCGACCAGGCCATCGCCATCGCGGCCGACGTCGTCGCGGTGCTCTACAGCGACAAGAAATTGTTCGCTGCACTGCGAGCTGCAGGCGCCAAGAGAGGCACGTCGGAATCGATCGAGCGAATGATCCACGCGGCGGTCGACGACACGACTGACCTGGTGCAGCCCTCGGCGATGAAGTCGCCTCGTAGCGCACGATACGACGTCCCGCCTGTGGAGGATGTCCCGGGATCGGCGCCGCCATACCAAGCGTGATGGCAAGGCGCGAGCCAGCGCCGGCGAACGGAACGTAACGCCAAGCTGTCAAACGGTGGTGGCCGTATTTGCCGACGAGATTCTGAATACCGTCAGCAGAGGGCCCCTATCGTTGCCCGGGCGCTATCTCGCACCGGCAAGGGATTGAATGCGGCTGCCGGCGCACGGGCGCCCGTTTGTTGTCGGTCGTCCTTAGGCAACGGCTGGAAGGGCTTGGCCGCGAGGCCGCGATGGCCGGATTTGAACACTCGCCTTCCGGTGACCGCGGCGCCGAACTCCCAGTCAACCGCCAACGATCCACTGGCTCTGGAACTTGTGTCCAGCTTGCCACAGCTTGAGGGCGTCTTCGTCGTCGCAGGCAGCGACAATGGGTTCGCGCGTCATACTGAACTCGGGATCGGCGATCCGCCCGAAAACGAAACAGGCGTCCTTATATTCGCCGAGGATTGGGTTCCTCAGCCGGATGGCTACATGCACAAAGGCGGCGTCCAGCGGTCGGCCCTTGAAATCGGAAATGCCATAGTCCTGCACGTCGGCGTCTGTGGCCATGATTTCCCAATGGTCCGACTTCATTTCAGCGAGCCAAGCGGCGTAGGCCGGGTAGTCGACCTCGACTGGGCCGCGCTGCTTTTCTCCCCAGCTCGTGACGTCGGCGACGATGGCCGCCACGGCGGCTTTGGCAGAACCGTCGTGCTTGGCGCGCAGCGCGGCCTGCTGGGCGGCCTGGGTCGCGCCGAGGTCCTTGGCGCGCTGCGCCTCCAGGCGCGTCTCGTCGGCGGCCCTTTGAGCCCGCTGCGAAGCCTGCTGCGCCTCGAGCTGGCGCCGCTGAGCGATCTCCGCGTCTTTGTTGTCGACCTCGGAGGGGCTGATCCAAAGGCTCGAGTAAGTGAACGGAATGTTGGTGCGGGCCAGAACTTCGCCGAGCGCCTTGAGGTCGGCGGCCGAGGCATAGACCGCGCCGCACTGCGCCTTTTGGGCACCGACGAATGCGTCGTCAGCCGACTTGGCGGCGAGCACGGGTGCAACGTGCATGTCGAACGTCAGCTTGTCGGCGTTCTTGAGGATGAGGAGCGCGTGCGCCTCCCTCTTGTCGGGTGCGACGACGCAGAGGTTCGGCGAGCCCGTCAGCAGCAGGACGACGCCGTAGCCGTTTCTGGCACCCGCAGCGACGTCAGTGGAGATCTGCTCGATCGCCGTGTGTTCGGCCGCCGACGCGGCGGCGAGATCGGCGGCGCTGACCAGCGCGAACTGACGAATCACCCCGGTCTCGATCTGCTTGATCAGCGACAACGCATCGACTTGGGCTGCTTTCAGGAATGCGCCACGCTGCGTGGCGACGATGTCATAACTGTCCAAGCGTTGCGGATCGCAGCGTTGGTCGAGCCCCGTAATGATTTTCAGATGGTAGGGCGCGAGCGCTGAGCGGACAGTGAGGGCGACGCCATCGGGATTGGCGCCGAACAGGCACACGTTAGCTCGGTCGTCGGCGAAGACGAATTGGCCGCGCAAGTTGAGCGCGACATGAGGAGCGTTGGCGCCGGCGTTGTAAAGCGCGAGCACGTCGGCGAGATCGCCCTCCAGCAGAAACCGATTCTTCTCGGTGGTCGGCAGGGTTGTGTTCGCCGGCTCGCTAGGCTTGGCGCCGGCTGCCGTTTGTGCGGCTTGGCTGGCGCGGGCGGCCTGGGCGGCTCGGAATGCGTCGTCGAGTTTGGCTTCGCGGATGGCGAGGTCGATCTGGTCGGTCAACGGCTGCAGTTGGTCCAGGCTAGGTTTGTCGAGCGCCGGGCCAATCTGCTTGATCAGCGGCATCAGTTTGGCGACGTCAGGCGCCAGCGGGTTCTTGCTGACATAGTCGATGAGGAAGGCGCGCTGATCCTGAGCGTGATGGATCGCGTCCCCGAGGTATTGTGCCGTTGTGACCCGCTGCTGCTCCGCGCGCGCGGCGGCGAGGGCGGCGACAAACTGTTGGTAGTCCTTGTCGTGATTGAGTTCAGCCGACAAGCTGGCCGATTTGCGCTCGATGTCGTCTGGGTCGCCCTGTCCGATGGCGGCGTTGAGTGCAGCGGTTCGGTCGACGTACTCAAGCAGACTCGGGTTCTGAGGGTGATCCTTGATGAACTGCGCTGTGTCCTCAAGCTGCTTCTTGGCGGCGGTTACGACCCGTTCGAGGCGGTCGGCGCGCTCGCGCTCGCGACGGGCGAGGTCGTCAGGGCTCGGCGTGGCAGGCGCGGCGATCGAGGGCGGCGCCGCAGCGGACGATTGGGCTGCCGGCGACGGCGGCATAACCGGCTGGGAGACGGCCGCCGGGCTCAGCGCGCTGGGATCGACGGCGGTGATGCGCAGGCCGCCTTTGCCGGAATTGTTGTAGTCGGCGTTCCAAAGGAAGCCGGCGCCACCGCCAAGGCTGTAGATCGGCAGGCCGAGGCGAGCCGACTTGCGTGGATCGCCGAGGAAGTCGGCGAGCAGGCCGCGATGAATTTGTTCGCCGCTGCGCAACGCGTCCATTGTCGGCGAATCGACCGCGGTGAGGCTGACTGCGCCCCAGACAGCGATGACGGCATGGGCGCCCAACGGCAGGTCGGCGGCGATGACGCGCGCCTGCTGTCCGAAATAGCGCGATAGGCGTTGAATTTCGCGTTCCGCGTCACCTTGCAGGAAGAACGCGGGAACAACTGCCTGGACGATTTGGACGGCGGCGTTGTTCGCCGAGCGGAAGACCGAGATCCAAACCGTATTCGGCCCGGACTTGCCGGTTTCGGCGTGGTGCGACGAACACCAGGAGAAGCCCGGGAAATCGTCGCTGGGGTGGCAGGCGTAGTCGGCCGCGGGATCCGATTGTGGAGTGAACGGGGCACCGAGCGCGAGACCACTGACGACGTAGTCAGGATTGGGCGCTGCTGCTATTGGGCCCTCGGCGGGCTGTGTCGCCACGGGAACGCCGGTTGCGGACATGCAGCATGCCACCCACGTCTTGTCGCCGTTTCCAGAGAGCAACCAGCCTTCCTGGCCTGCGGTTGTGCGGATCCGCCACCAACCGTCCGGGCGGCGTTCGAGAATCTGAAAGGTCGATCGATTGGGTAAGGTCGCAATACGTAAGCCAACTGTCGAGGAGGGGTCGGTACGAAGAGCCAGGAATGCATCCGGCGGGGTGGTGTTAGCGACAAAATATACGGGCGAATCGTCCTGTGCGGCGGCGGTGGCTTGCGGCGCAACGGGAACGGCGGGACCAGCAAAGGCGCATTGAGAAAGAATTTGGCGAACCCGGGGATCGTCCGGTCCAATTCCACGGCTCGCCAATTGATCGGCGGATACGCCGTGACTAGCCAAACAATTGTAATCGCTGAGAGGACGACTCTGCCATTCGCTGCGCGCCGAGTCGACGATGGCGGAATTGATCATGCCGCCGAAGATGCCGAAGAACCCAGGAATCGGTTGTCCAGATTGCGCCGACGAAACGATGCTAAGAAAGGCGACTGCGACTGCGCCGATTGACAAAGAAAAACGCCCACCAATTCGTGCCATCGCCGCAACCTGCAATTGACGTAACGAATTCAGCGAATACCCAAAGGCTGTGGCGTCACATGTTTCAGATTGTCGCACTTGCACACGTATATGTCCTGACAAATGAAATCGGTGTTGACCCTGAGGCGTGCAATGGAGAAAGCGCGATGTTCAGCTGGGTCGCAAAATCTTGGAGTCGTGACGCCGATCGCCGTTCGCCTTCACGATGGGACGATATCGTGCCGTCGCAAATGATTTGCCGGGCTCGCTCCGTCTGGGGAGGGATGGAATATGAGCTACGCGAGAGCCGTGGAAGGCGCGGCGCGCTGAGCGGGCATTTTGTGGCTTGAAACCGTTATCGTCTCCATCCAAGCATTGAGATCGGAGGGGTGGCGCGGGGCGGCGATGGCGGATTTTAGGGATCGCGAGGAGGTCAAGCGCTGGCTTGACGGGATCAAGCCGGCGCAGCGGCGGCGCGAAGTTGCCACTGCACTGGCGGCGCGCGCCGCGCTGCGCGTGCTGCCGCTGCTTGGCCGCGAACTGCGGCGCGGCATGCGAGAGCGCGACGAAATCCTGTCGTCACTCGTGTTGCCATGTTTGCGCGCCAAAGCCCTGCCGTGGGTCGCCGGTAAATATCCAACCAACGACAACGAGCTTCGCGCCGACGCTTCCGCAGCCGCGTTCGCCGCCGCCGATGCCCGCGCCGTGGACGCCGCTGCCACCGACGTCGCCTACGCCGACGCCCGAGCCGCCGGCGCAATCAGCAACACCGACGCCCGCGACGCCGTCGACATCGCTGCCGACGCCACCGCCTACACGGTTTCTGCCACTGACAAAGCCGCCGCTACGGTTGCTCACACAGCGGTCAACGCCACCGCCGACGCCCTCGCCGCGGACGGCGCGCAGATCGACTCCGGCCGCTCCGGCGGCGAACTCTCCAGATTGCCTCTTTGGTCGATCGGTGCGCCGGACTGGGCGATCGAAAATTGGCGGACATTGAAATCCGCCCTCCTCGCCGCCAATCAGGATTGGGAAGTCTGGACCGACTGGTACGAGGCGCGACTCGCCGGTGACGCCGCCTATCCTCCGAACGAAGCGCTCGAAGTCGCCCGGGCGACGATCCCGGACGAAATCTGGAAGCAGGGTCCGGCGGTCGTGAACGCCGAGATCAAGCGGTTGATTGCGGAGCACCCGACCACACTTGTGGTCTCCACGGCCGCGCTAGGTATCGAAACAAGAGCGTCGGTCGCAGACGTTGCTCCGACGATCGCGTCCCTCCAGGGCGCGGAGGCAAGAGCTGCAGTCGGGGAGTTCGTACCAAATCCTGCGCCGCCTCCCAGTGGTTGGATGAATGCCGGCGACGATCGCGCCGTCCAACTGGCGGCCCGAGCGCGCCTGCAAACTAGGGCCGCCTTGGATACGGCCTTCACGACACATCCTCCGTTTCCGCTGTCCCAAGTTCCGTCAGCGGGCACGGCTCCGCAGTTCATTGATGCAACAACCCCGCTAACCCACCTGCCTCCGGTCGAAACGATTCCCTCGCAAGAGCCGGCGGCGACTCAATTCCGCGCGGATGCTGAAGGGCGCATTGACGTTGTCCAGATTCCTCCCTCAACTGACGTTCGTCAGCGTCTCCTCTACGACGAGATGCGCCACAAGGCGCAGGAGCTGGCCGCGCTCGGTCAAATGCTCGGCGACGTATCACCGGCCGTCGATCGCATTCTCGAAGCTCTGCCGGAGCGCATGGAGGACGCGTCGGTCGACAAGCTGTGGTCGCGCGGCAATACGCTGCGCCGCCGCCTTGACGCGCATGTCCGCGCGATCGAGAACATTTTGGAGCCGAACCCCGCGCGTTTGGATGATCTCGCCGCCGCCGCCCTCGGCGACTTCGTCGATAGCTTCAACGTATACGTCGTCGGCGATCCGCGCGCCGTTGAACTCGACAGCGCCCGGCTCGGGCCACAAGATCGTGAAGCCGCGCGCAAGATCGCCGCCCTCGCCGTCCCGATCGCGCGCGCAGCGAGCGAGCTGCAATCGCCGGCTACGCCGGCCGCGCAGGAGGCGTTGACCGAACAGGTCGACGCCGCGGTCGACGCGCCCGACGACATCAACGGTGACCAGGCGGCAGACCTCGCGCGCAGGACGATGGGGAACTTCGTCAGCGAATTGCTGCGCCGAGCCTACGCACCGATTGCAAAGCTCGGAGGCGATGTCACGAAGGAAGTGATCTTCGCACTGAAGGAGTTCCGCTCCGGCCTATATCGCGCCTCCGGAACCGCCACTTTCATGGGATTGTCGGCGGCGGCATACGCATATTGGCCCGAGATTTCCGCCTTCGTCGTGCGCAACGCCGACGCGCTTAGGGACCTCGTGATGGAGCTCTTTCATAATCCCAGGCTCGTCGAGATCATCGACTTGATCGTGCAGGTCGCCAAGCATTTGGGCTGACCGCTCGACTTGCCGTGCCTTAGCATCGATCCCTCGCACTCCTCGACCCACGTCGTCAAGGAAGTCATGCGCCAATCTCTAGATAGGCGGAAAACTATATCGTCGGCAACGAGATCGTAGTCGTTAGGAATTTCAGGTGAAGATGTCTGTCGGAAACCCGCACCTGAATTGATTTGCCCGCCGCACCCAGCGTTCGCAACGTCTTGCAGACTTCAACTAATTTCCTTGCGTCAACAGCGGTGTTGTTCTGCCACGGCTTATCGGCAAGAACCAGAGACGACACAACCGGTGTTTCGACCAATATTCCATCTTGGTGCGATGATAACAGCGTATCAGTCGGAATGACCGAGCCTCGCGGCGGACGGCTTATTTTCGCGATTTGAGAAACCGCAATCACAAAGTCATCGAATGAAATCGAGACCGCAGAGTTTAGGTCCATGGAACTGCCCTGCCGCGAATGCGACCGCAATGGGCACGGATTATGATCTAACACCCACCCTCGGCCAAGCAGTTCGACGTCGGGGGGGAGAATGTTTTCAACCGCCTCGGGTTCTTTAAGCGCAGTCTCGATCCACTCGATTCGGAAACCAAACCGGATCGTGCGTGCCCCATTCGGCTGCACGCGCTCGCTTGGCCTTCTCAATCTCGTCAAGGTCAAAAGCATCCATTGCGATGCAGGGGTGTAGCAGGCCCGCTACGAATAATGACGGGTTCAGTGGCCTCGCCGCACCGCCAAAAAGTCGAACGAACAGAAAGTCGAACGCGTGATAGGTCCTAATCAGATTATTCATGAGGCAGAACGTAGCTATCCTTACGGCAACCCCATAGAAGCGGTCTCCATTGAGGCCACAGTCCGTCCAGTTTTCTTTGTGAGCGAGTTGCTCGGCGAGACGGGGAACGATTGCCAATACACCCTCTGCCGCCCAGGCCATGGTCAGGTCCCCCCTATTCCCTGCAACCCACTCGTCGACATATCGCGAATTTCTGTTCGGCGAAGGGCCAGCGCAATCCAGCAGAAGCCGAATGGCATTCTGCTCTGACCCGTCAAGCTGATCAAAATCATTCCGTTCGTCACGCTCATCGCAATCCATGAGGATGCTCCGAAACTTGAAGGTTCGATTCTTGGTGAGGCCCCGTAGCTTGAAAGTTGCAGACTTGGGATCGCGATAAGAGATTGGAGCGACGTGTTCCACGATGTCGCGGAGAGCATCATTTGGTCTCGTTGCAAGGACTCCGTAACTTCCAGTTGGATTGCGGCGGTAGCATTGGATCAGCGAGGTGCTAACCTTTTTCGTCGGACGCCGGTGGGCTCTTCCTCATTCTCTCTCGAAGCCGTGGCTGTCGAATTTCAGCGTGCGGCTATTTTCGGTCACGGTGCGCACGAGCTGATCGCTGGCGCCGTTGGGGAGCTTGGCGTCGATCTCGATGGTCACGGTGACTTCGGCGCCCATTTGGCCGGCGAGATGGGCAATCACCTCATCGGCAATGCGACCAGCGTCGCGCCCTACTCGCGTCGAGTCGACTCGTACTGAACCGTGAAACCGCCGCATCTGCTGAGCAACGGGCGGTGCCGGGATTGGCTCGCCGCCGCCTCCGGGCCGAGGGCCAGGTGCACCGCCGCCAGGGTCAGGGGCGGGATTCACTGCTCCAGGGGTCGGCGCCTCGGCATCCAACTGCGTGCTCGCCACCTCGGGCTTGACGAGGAGACCGGCGCTGTCGGTGGAGATGTTGACCCCGTGGCCGCCCTGCAATCCGCGGTAGCGCGCCGCCGCCTCGTCAAAGCTGTCGGCGTAGCCGAAGGTGTCGAACCGCCAGGTCAGCAAAGCGACCCCGTCGCGAATGGCCTGCAGCAGGACCTCGGGGCCGGCGAGGCGCGGCAGGTAGAGGTAGCGGGCGAAATCTTCGACGAGCTGTCTGACCGCCACGTGGTCACCGCGCCAAAGCGGAACATCGTCCAGATGTTTGCGCAGAATCGTCGAGCCGAGGATCGCGACCAGAAGTTCACTGCTTCGAAGTTTCTTGCTGGCCCGGATCGCAAGCGCGTCGCTGCCCGTAAGTCGAACGGCCTGCCAAACGACCGGAGCCTGTGGCGTCGGCTGCTCTGGCACCAGAAGCCACTGGTAGGTTTCCGGCACGCGTGCGGTCACTGCGCCATCAGCGGCCTGTTTCTGCGTTTCCGCCTGGCGCACCTGGTGCGGATCGAGGTTGAGCGTCTCCTTCTCGCCCACGATCGACGACCAGGCCAGGTACTTGCGCAAGGCCTCGTCGAGGTCCTGCAATCGCACTTTGTCCGCGGCGAGGAACACCAGCGTATTCCGATATAGGCGCGGCGCATTCCCGCGCGATTCCAGGATCGCCTTCGCTGCGACCTCGGCGGCGTTGTCGGCTTCCTTGCTGTAAGCATGCTCAGCCGGCAGGACCACCAGACGCGCATCGTAGTCGTCGGGCACGTCGGCGCCGGAGCGAGGCAGCGCGTGAATGCGCAAGAAGTCGCCGTTGCGCCTGAGATCCGCGCGCAGCCTTGAGTCGAGCTCGGCGGCCACCTTGTCAGGATCGCGCTTGAGTTGGTCAGCCCGGTCCTCCGCAAGCTTCGTGACCGTCGGTTGGGTCGCATACCAGGCGCGCGGACCATCCTGGTAAAGATAGGTCGCGGCGGCGGCCAGCCGCCGCAGGGCGTCGCCGAACACGGCCGGCGTTTCACCCGGCATCACGCACCCGAGCTTGACGCGTCGATCCTCGAGCCCGCGATGGGCCGCCGCCATCGTCGGAGCCGAACCGAGGTAGATTGTTCGCGCAACGCGCCTCGTCGCCGACAGCTTGCCCAGGTTGGGCACGTCGGCATCGATCCGCATCGGCAGCGAGTTGGGTCCGTCGACATCCTTTTCGATAATCGGCACCCAGTTGTCGGACAGGTATCGCGTGAGTTCGAACTGCACACGCTGATCGTCGATCGGAATTGTCGAAGGCAGGATCAGCGGGCTGCGGTCGCCCTTCTCCCACAGGCTATGGATGACGGCCGCCATCAGCCGCAACACGCCGCGGGTGCGCTGAAACTTCACCAGCGTCGACCAGTCGGTATAGAGCCGGTCGAAGATCTCCGGATGGATCGGATAGGCGGCCTGGATGCGCCGCTCGTAATCGCCGCCGCGGCACTCCGGCGGGAACTCGGCGGCCTGCGCCTGGTAGAGGTCGGCAAAGCCGCGCGCAGTCAGATCACGCTGCTTGAACAAGTCGCCGGCGATCGGCTCGAACAGGCGGCGCCGGACGATCTCGAAGCCCTCTTCCGCGGTTGCCGGCCGCCACGAGGATTCCACCCGCCCGACCACGTTGCGCAGTCGGTCGAGCGCTTCCCGTCCGCGAATGCCGCCCACCTCGACGTCGTCGACCTGGGTATGAGGCGAGCCCCCCGTGTCTGAAGCGGGCAGCGAGACAACGAGCAGGCAGTTCTTGGCGAGCTTGGCCGACTCCGTCAGCACCTGGGCGAAGCTGAACTGCGTCTCGAAGCCGCCTGCCGGCAGATCGCTTTGGTCGTGTAACTGGCGGGCGTATGCGACCCATTCGTCAATCAGTAGAAGGCAGGGACCATACTCGACGAACAGCTCGCGCAACACGTCGCCGGGACTGGTCGCCTTCTCGTCATCCTTGGCGACGCGCGCGAAAGCCGTCTTGCCGCCGAGTTGGTAGGCTAGTTCGCCCCACAGGGTGCGCACGACGGTACCGTCAGGCTTAGTAACGGGATTGCCCGGCGAAATCTTGTTGCCGACCAGCACGACGCGCTTGGCCTTCGGCAGGCTTTTCACCCCCGCCTCAGCCATCACCGCGTCGATGCCCGCCAGCTCGCCTGGCGCCGCGCCACCGAATAGATGGTAGAGCGCCAACATCGAGTGGGTCTTGCCGCCGCCGAAATTGGTCTGAAGCTGCACGACGGGATCGCCGCCATGGCCTGAGAGGCGCTGCACACCGCCGACAAGCAAGCGCTTGAGGCTCTCGGTCAGAAACGTGCGGCGGAAGAATTCCGCGGGTTTGCTATACTCGTCGCTGCCCTCGCCCAGATGCACCTGCCAGAGGTCGGCGGCGAACTCTGCCTGCTGGTAGCGGCCGCTGGCGACGTCGGCGTGCGGCGTTATCACCTCACGCCAGGGCTTGAGGCTTCCCGCCACCGCTGGCTCAATCAACGAACCGCCGGCCTTCCGCTTTTCGCCGCGCATTTGCTCGTCGAAAACGAGGCGGCGTAGCTCCAGCTTCATCTTACCGACTTCGTCGGCTTGTGGCGCCGAGATGGCGGCGAGCAAGCGATTCATGGAGTCGAGTGCGCGGTCCGTATCGTCGCTGGAGAACGGCTCCTGATGCGCCCATTTGTTGCGCCAATCGCGCAACTCCTGAACGAGCGACCGCTCGGCACGACCGAGCGTGCGGCCGAAAACGTCGTTCCAGGTCTCCCACATCAACTTCAGCAGGCCGGCGGCATCCCACTGGGCGATTGGCTTGGCACCAAGCATCGGGTCTTCGGCGAAGCGCTTCACCGCGTCCATGCGCACGGTTCCCGCCTTAACGGCGGACTGCACCTCGCGCTCGACGAACGGGGCGAGGCCCGCCCGAAGGAGCTCCATCGCCTTGCCGACGCGTTCCTGGTTGGTCATGGCCATGGATCAGGTCTCCGACCCTTCGAACAGACCCGCCTGGGCCGGTGGACGCCTGCCGCCTTCATGTGCGAGGCGAATGATTTCGGGCCAGCTTTGGACGAGGCCGTTGTAGGTGAGCGCCTCAGGGGCGCGCTTCTTGCGTTCGCAGATCGTATAAAGCCGATAGGCGAGCTCACGCGCTGTCTCGGCGCGAGCGCCAAGCTTCGCGATCAGATCGGCCGCCGCGCTCTCGCCGCCACTGCCGAGCACGCGGATGAGATGATGCACGACTTCCCATGACGTCAGCCGCGCGTCCGTTGCCAAATTCCAGTTGGCCGGTAATTCCTCTGGCTTCAGAAGCCGCACCTTGCCGCGCTGAGAATTGACGATGCCTGAATGGGAAAGGCCCGCGACAGAGTTGTTCTTGGCCTTACTTAGTGTCTCGGCGACGCCGTATTCGCCTTCGGCGAAGCCTTGCTGTTCGAACCAGGCCAATGCCCAGCGGCTGTCAGCGTCGAAGTCGCCTTCCTGTTCGGCCAAGGCCTCGTCGAGCGTTGCATTGATCAGCGTCAGCGCTTCGCGCACTGAGACTGGCTTGCCCTCGGCGTCGAGCACCCGAGTGTAGCGTGTATAGACCGCCATGCTGGGACCGATCGCTGCTTGCGCGAGGTCGACCGGAGCGATGTTGCCGGCCTGGAGGTGGCGCAGGGCGGCAGGCAATTCTCCTCTCAACGCCGCGACAAACTCACGGCGTGTCGCAGAAGGGGCGGCAGCGTCGCGCGGTCGGCAGACGAGAACGATGCTGGAGGCTAGAGCGTTCGAAGCCACACCGCGCATGCGGCTCTGACGTTCGGTTCGCGTTGGCCATGTGCCGCTGATACAGAAGCCGGCGTTGATCACGGCGTCAAGAAAGGTCTCCCAACCGGTGCTGGCGGTACCCTCACCCCCATCGGTCTCGGACTGCCTGAAGGCATAGTAGATTGTGACAGGGAAGGCGGGGTGCGCTTGATCTGCGAGGCGGCGCATCGCCCGCGTCATACCGTTGAGGAAGAACCTCTCCGCATTCTCCTTTCCACCATGCCGATACGAAGTAGCGACGAGTTCTTCAGCCTTGGGAACCGCCACCGTCGCGAAAAGATCGGGAAAAACGGGCCGCAGTGAACGGCGCAGCCAAACGTAGAAGAAGTCCGAAAGATCAGCATACGGAACGTTGTCGTAGTAGGGCGGGTCAGTGGAAACGACCGCACCAAGAGCGAGACTCGAACAAACAGCGTCAAGCTGTGAAGCCGCTGCACTGGGACCAGCCGGTGCACAACCCGCTAGCGAGCCTGCCACAATTCCAACGGAGGCTGAAAAGCTCCCCCCAATGTCGGAGAGGGGATTCACTTCCGCATAGTCCCAGACCATAGGAATAGCCTGACGAGCAAAGAGGCCTTTGGGGCGATCCTCCTTCGAGTCTCAGGAATCCCCTCATTTTTGACCGGACTCACGATCGCCTGAATTGAGGCGCCAAGCGGCGGCGGGACCACAAGTCAACCGCCGGGACCGGGATGCAGACCTCCACCGATCGCATTGAGA
>Ga0182030_10007508_pt1 | contig 22729 bp, 19 predicted proteins | sample 812S3MmetaG_FD_121299 | JGI IMG/M metagenome (GOLD analysis project Ga0182030, IMG submission 121299) | Permafrost microbial communities from Stordalen Mire, Sweden - 812S3M metaG (Illumina Assembly) | ecosystem: Environmental > Terrestrial > Soil > Wetlands > Permafrost | place: Sweden...
GCCGACGAAAAGCTTTTGATCGTTGACGGGGTCGACGCGGATCTGGCTGAAGTACATGGGGCGATCGTTCTGATTACTCATCAGGGTCCAGGTGGCGCCGCCGTCATCGGAGCGGTAAACGCCGCTGGCGTTGGGATCGGGTGGGGCAGGGGGCCCGCCGCGTCCGCCGCGTCCACCGCCGCCGGCTCCGAAGCCACCGCCGCCGGCTGCCCCGGCCGCCGTGGCGTCGGCGGATTCGCCTGCCGCGCCCGCGCCGCCGCGTCCGCCACGGGCAGGGCCGCCATCGGGGGCAGTGCCGCCGCCCGTGCCGGCGCCGGCGCCCACTTCCACCTGGGCGTAAACGGTGCTTGGTTTGGCGCGGAAGATGGAGAGCGCGATGCGGCCGTAGAGGCCGTCCTTGGCCTTGGGCCAGCCGGCGCCTTCCAGTTTGCTCCAGGTGTCGCCGCCATCCGTGGTCTTCCAGAGCGCGGTGCCGGGTCCGCCGCCGTTATAGCCCCACCAGGTGCGCAGGCGCTGGTACGATGCGGCGTAGAGGATTTTGGGATTTACGGGATCGATGGCGACGTCTGTAAAGCCGGTATAGGTGTCGAGGTATTTGGACTTCTTCCAGGTCTTACCGCCATCGACGGACTTAAAGAGGCCGCGCTCGGCATTGGGGCCGAAGAGATGCCCCATGGCCGCCACATAGACTACGTTGGCGTTGGTAGGGTCCACCACGATGCGGCCGATCGACTGGCTATCTTCGAGGCCGAGATGGTTCCACGTCTTGCCGCCATCGGTAGTGCCCCAGACGCCGTCGCCGATGGACGAACTCTGCCGGTTGTTGGACTCGCCGGTGCCAACGTAGACGACGTTGGGATCGGAAGGCGCGATGGCGATGGCGCCGACGCTCTCGTTGGCCATGTTGTCGAATTGCGACTTCCAGTGATTGCCGCCGTCGGTGGACTTCCACAATCCGCCGGTGGCGAAGCCGACGTAGATGAGCATCGGGTCCTTCTCGGCGCCGGCGATGTCGTCGACGCGGCCCATCATGGTGGCGGGACCGATGGAGCGGAATTCAAATCCGCGCAAGAGCGGGTCGGAGGTGGGATTGGGCGGCGGCGGCGGGGGCTCCACGGGCCCGCGTCCCTGCGCCCACACCGTGCCGGCGGCACTCAGACAGGTCAGGGCGGCGATCAGCCACGGCGACACACTACGTTTCGAAGCACAAGCGAGCATAATTTGTTAAATCTATCACACGGGTGGACGGATGTAAAAACGCTTGCCGCCAGGCGAGCTTGATATGATGATGGAACAATTATGCCTGATTTGGGTTCGGACTTCGCTCCGCTGTCTGAAGCCGTCACCGAAGACATTCGCGTCGAGGTGATGTCGAGCTACTCGCCGGAGAACTCGCGGCCGCTGGAAGGCGAATGGGTATTCCAGTACACGGTGCGGATTACCAATCAGGGCGCCGGCACGGTGCAACTGCTCAGACGGCACTGGGTGATCACCGATGCGGCGAACCAGGTGGAAGAAGTCAAAGGCGCGGGGGTGGTGGGCAAGCAGCCCGTGCTGTCGCCGGGGGAATCGTTCAAATACTCCTCCTGGTGCCCGCTGAAGACGCCGACGGGCATGATGTACGGCTCCTATGAGATGGCGCGCACGGACGGGCGCCGCTTCGACATCGAGGTGGCGCCTTTCGCGCTGCGAGCCCGCTACACGGTTCATTGAGCGAGGCGGCGGGGCGATGCTACCTGGCGGTGAACTTCGTCCAGCCGCGCGAGTTCATGTCGCGCAGCATACCCTTCTGCCAGGCGAACTCGGGATGACCAGCCAGATGTTCGGCGGCCTTGAAGTTGCGGCCGCAGGCGTGGCCCAGCAGGGCGGTCAGCGACATCTTCTCGGCACTAGCGGCGTCGGCTACTTTGTTCTGCACGGCGCCGGCGGGTGCGTACGGGGGTTGCCAGGTCCCCATGCCGCGCGGCGAGCCGTCGATGTGGCCGCACAGCGTGCGCTCGTTATAATCCACCTTGCCGGAGAAGCTGTCGAAGTGGTCGCCGAGGTATTTCTGCGCGGCCGCGGCATCGATCCGGCCCTTGTCGCGCTCCATCAGCGCCACCCAGCGTTCGTGCCGCGCGTTCGCGCTGAGGGAGCGATCCTTGGGGTCGAAATCGGTCTCCTCCTGGATCAGCTTGGGATCGTTGGGGAAGTTGGAGCCAACGAAATATCCATCCATGGTGCGCTGCAAGACGACGTTCTTGAGCCCGAGCTCCAGGCTGGCCACCTCGTTGGTCTTGCGGTCGGCGATCAGCCAGTTGTTGGCGTAGCCGCCGTTGTTGCCGTCCTTCATGATGCGCGCGAAATCGTCGATGGATGCCGCGTATTGCATGGCTTTGCGAGCGCGCACGAATTCGGGGATGCCGTCGGGGTCGAAGGCGCTGAAACTGCCGATGGTGGTTTCGGTAATCAACATGCCCGCCGCATTGATGCCGAAATCGTCGCCCGAGTGGATCAGTCCGGGCATGCCGTCCATGATGAACCGGCTGCCCGCCGCGGGCTGAATATCGAAGACGATGTTCCAGCGTTCGCCGGAAGAGTAGCTGGTCCAGTTGTTGTGGGCGATCACCACGCGATGGTCTTTGGTGTAGCTCCCGGTCGCCACGAAGGCGCTGCAATGGTCGCCCGGGCCGGCTCCGGTGCCCGGCTTGCCCACGCTCTTGTCGTACCACTTGTCGTAGTAGGGCAGCTCCAGCCAGGCGTTGAGCGCCACCACATCCCAGATGTCCAGCTTCACGCCCTTCGACTGGAGGCCTTCGACGATGCCGTTCAGCTCCTCGCGGTACTGCTGCTCGACGCGCGGCCAGAAGACCTGCTCGGCAGCTTTGCGGAAGAAGGCCCAATCCTTCTTCTCTTCGTGGACCATCTCGGTGGAGACGGCCTGGACGGTGTCCTTGATTTCGGCGGCCAGCAGCGCGCCGTGCTGGAATCCGATCTCGCCGGGCGTGCCCTCCAGGTGCACCTGGATCCATCCATTGCGCTCTGTGGCGCGGGTGGCTTTGCGGAGGCGCGGGTCGGTTTCGGGTTGGCGGGACACCAGCGTGAAGCCCAGGGCGAGAAGCAGGGCGGCGGAAAATACGGCGGTACGTCGCATCCCGTTATTATAGTGAGGTACGCATGGACGATACCAGCCAGCCGAGAAAGTTAACCGCCCACGTGAAGGCGGCCGGTTGAGCCAGCAAGCTGAGTCCAAAGTTGTTGGACAGGGTTCTGGCTACCGTGCCCCGTTGGGCCGACGAGAACGTGCTGATCGGGTTTGACACCGCCGACGATGCCGGGGTGTACAAGCTGACGGCGGAGCTCGCCCTGGTGCAGACGGTGGATTTCTTCACGCCGATTGTGGATGACCCGTACACCTACGGCGCCATCGCCGCGGCCAACGCGCTGAGCGACGTGTATGCCATGGGCGGCCGCCCCATCTCGGCGCTTTCGATTGTGGCATGGCCGCCCAAGGAAGACCCGCGCGATCTGGAAGCCATTCTCAAGGGTGGCGCGGAGAAGATGCACGAGGCCGGCTGCACGATCCTCGGCGGGCATAGCGTGGCGGATGACGAGATCAAGTTCGGCTACGCCGTGACCGGCACGGTTCACCCGGCGCGCATTCAGGCCAACTCCGGGGCGCGTGCGGGCGACGCGCTGGTCTTCACCAAGCGCATTGGCACCGGTGTGATCGCGACCGCATTGAAGCGCGGCATCGCCCGCGAAGCGGATGTGGCCGTGTCGATAGAGTCCATGCTCACCCTGAACCGCGCGGCCTGCGAGGAAATGCTGCGCCACGACGCGCACGGCGGCACCGATGTCACGGGATTCGGCTTGATCGGGCACGCGCGCGAAATGGCGCTGGCCAGCCGCGTGACCCTGGAAATCGCTCTCGACCGGTTGCAGTTTCTGCCCGGCGCGGTGGAGTATGCGCGCGCCGGCGCGGTGCCTGGCGGCCTCAAGAACAATCGCGAATTCGCCTCCTGCGTGGTGGAGACGCGGCGTGAAATTCCGCGAGAAATCGAAGACCTGCTCTACGATCCGCAAACCTCCGGCGGCCTGCTGATCTCGTTGCCGGAGAGCGACGCCGCGAAATTCACCGGCGGCTACCGGATCGGCCGTGTGCTGCCGCGCGGGGAGAAGGCCATACGGATCGTATAATGTCCCAAGCCATGCACAACCCCATCATCGTCGCGCTCGACGTGGAGTCCGCCGCCCGTGCCCGCGCCATGGTCGCCCGAATCGGTCCGCGCGTCAACTTCTACAAGGTCGGCCTGGAACTGTACACCGCCGCCGGCATGGAGATCGTGAAGCACCTGCTCGGGGAAGGGAAGCAGGTCTTCCTGGATTTGAAGATGTACGACATTCCGGAGACGGTGGCGCGCGCCGTGGCTGTGGTGGCGCCGACCGGGGTGCGATTTCTGACCGTGCACGCGGTGGGTTCGGTGATGCGCGCCGCCGTCGCCGCCCGCGCGGGCAGCCGGTTGCAGATACTCGGCGTCACCGTGCTGACCAGTTTCGGACCCCAGGACCTGGACGATCTGGGGTACGACGGGACGGTGGCGAGCCTGGTGGAACGCCGCGCCCGCAAGGCCGCGGAGGTGGGCGTGGACGGCATCGTGGCGTCGCCCCTGGAAGCCGCCGCCGTGCGCCGCATCGTGGGCCCGCACACCGTCATCGTGACGCCCGGAGTGCGCTCGGCCGGCGCGGACGTGGGCGATCAGAAGCGCGTGGCCACGCCGCTTCAGGCGATCCGCGACGGCGCCGACTATCTGGTGATGGGACGCCAGATCACGCGCGCCGCCGACCCGGCCGCGGAAGTAGACCGCGTCCTTATGGAGCTGGTGGGATAGGATTGACAGGCTGAAGCCTGTCCCACCGTGTTAAAATTCGCGTCGAGTTACCGCTATGACACGCATCGTAATCGCGGCTTTTTCGATGCTCCTGTTGGGGAGTGCGCGCCCCGCCGCCGCGCAGACAACGGAGGCGCCGCCCTCCGTGAAGATCGCCTGGGATTCGGTGGCACGGGTTTCCAACACCACGCCGTCCTTGCAAATGGTGGTCAACCCTCCGCTGCGCCGCGGTTCCAGGATCCACGACCGCGTATTCGAGGCGCTGCGCGACTTGCAGCCCGATTACGCGCGCTTCGTGCCCTGGCTGCCGTATCCGAGGCTGGGCGTGGCGGAACTGGAGCCGCCGCACGATGGCCAGACTTTCTGGGACTTTTCGCTGATCGACCCGCTCACCATCGATTTTCTGGAAGCCACGAAAGGTCATCCCTCGGTGCTGAATTTCAGCACCACGCCGCAATGGATGTGGGTCACACCGCAGCCGGTAACGTATCCGGCCAATCCGGACGAACCGGTTTGGAACTACACGCAAGGCACCGAACTGCGCGACCCGAGCGGGAAAGAACTGGGCGACTATTACGGGCGGCTGATCGGCTGGTACACGCAGGGCGGCTTCGTCGATGAATACGGCATACGCCACGAGTCGGGCCATCATTACCAGGTGGAGTGGTGCGAAATCCTCAACGAGCCGGACCTGGAGCACCGTCTCGGCCCCAGGAAGTACACGGAGATTTACGACGCCATGGTTGCGGGTATCCGGTCGGTGGCGCCGAAAATGAAGTTCCTGGGCGTTTCGGTGGCCTATCCGGCCGGGTCGGCGGAGATGTTCGAGTACTTTCTGAATCCGCAAAACCACAAGCCCGGTATTCCGCTGGATGCCATCTCGTATCACTACTATTACACTCCGGCGACGGATGAGCCGGTGGAAGCGCAGCAGTTCACCGCTTGGGACCAGACCAACGGCTTTCTGAACACGGTGCGCTACGTGGAAGCGATCCGCCAGCGGCTTTCGCCCAAGACGGCCACTATGATCGACGAAGTGGGTGCGATTTCCGCCGACGACCGCGGACAGGGTCAGCCCGGGCACGTGACTAAGCCGATTCCCCAATCCTATTGGAATTTGTGCGGCGCCATGTATGCCTACCTCTTCGGCCAACTGGCCAACATGGGAATCGAAACCGTCAACGCGTCGCAGATGGTGGGCTATCCGACGCAGTACCCGAGCGTCTCGCTGGTGGATTGGGATACCGGTCAGCCCAACGCGCGCTTCTGGGTGCTCAAGCTGTTGAAGGATCACTTTGCTCCGGGCGACCAACTGGTGCGGACCCCGCAGCCGGCGCCATTCGTCTACGCGCAGGCTTTTGTGAGCGCCGGCAATAAGCGGCGTTTGTTGCTGGTGAACCGGCGCGACCGCGATGCGGAAGTCGCGGTGGCCGGCGCGGCGGGCGCGACGGTGCGGTTTGTCGATCAGACGACCGGGTTTCAGCCGCCGGCGTCCACCACGCTGAAGCAGGAAGTAGTGCACCTGGGCGGATACGCCGTGGCGGTGGTGGAGTTCTCGCAGTAAGTCTGGCGCGAAGATATGGGATTGCGTGGCATCTTACGGTCGTGCGGCTTGTCCCTTGTGCTCGTAGCCGGCGCCGCCTTTGGGCAATCTCCCGTATCCTCTCAACTCGACAGCGTCTTCGCTGCGCTGGCCCATGAAAAATCTCCGGGGCTCGCCGTCCTCGTACGCAAGGACGGGGAAACGGTCTTTCAGCGGGGCTACGGCGTCAGGGATCTGCGGACGGCGCGGAAGATTGACGCCGTCACCGATTTCCGCCTCGCGTCCGTCACCAAGCAGTTCACCGCCATGGCGGTGATGCTGCTGGCGCACGAGGGCAAACTCCGCTACGAGCAGACGCTGGCCGAGATGCTCCCCGGCTTCCCGGCTTACGCGCGCGCCATCACGCTGCGCCACCTCTTGACCCACACTTCGGGGTTGCCCGATTACGAAGACGCCATGGACGACCGCCTCTGGACGCCCGAATACCAGATACAGGATGAAGACACCCTCGCCCTGCTCCAGCGGCAGAAAACTCCCAAGTTCGCCGCCGGAACGAGTTGGGCATACAGCAACTCCGCCTACGTGTTGCTGGGGCTGATTGTCGCCAAGGTCTCCGGCGAACCCTTCGGGCAGTTTCTCGAAGAGAAAATCTTCCAGCCGCTCCACATGACCGGCTCGGTGGCTTACCGGAAGGGCAGGAACACGGTGCCGGAACGCGCCTACGGGCACTCGCGCAACGCCGGCAAGTTCGTGGAGACCGACCAGAGTTCCACCTCCGCCACGCTAGGCGATGGGGGCGTCTATTCCAACCTCGCGGACCTCGCCCAATGGGACGCCGCCCTGCAAAATCACACGCTGCTTCCCGCGGGGGAAATGAGCGCCGCGCTCACGCCGGTGAAGCTGGCCGATGGATCCGACCCGCGATGGCCCTCGGCGCCCGGCGGCGACAACCTGAATCCGGGCATGCCGGTGGCCTACGGATTCGGCTGGTTTCTCGACCCCTACCAGGGCCGCTCGCGCATGTGGCACTCCGGCACCACGCAGGGATTCCGCACGGCGATTCAACGCTTCCCCGCCGAGAAGCTGACCGTGATCGTGCTGGCGAACCGCAGCGATCTGGACGCGGCGGCGCTAGCGCTACAGGCGGCGGACCTCTACCTGAAACCCCAGTCAGAGCCGCGACCGTAAGGGAGCGCTCTACCCGAAATATAATTACGCCTGCTGCGACGCCGCGATGGCCTGCTCCAGGTCCCAGAGCAGGTCCTCCACATCTTCGATGCCCACCGAGAGGCGCACCAGGTCCTTGCTCACTCCCGCTTCCAACTGTTGCTCGTCGCTCAGTTGCTGGTGCGTGGTCGATGCCGGGTGAATGATCAGGCTCTTGGCGTCGCCCAGGTTCGCCAGGTGCGAGAAGATCTTCACGCTGTCGATCAGCTTGCGCCCCGCCGCGGTGCCGCCCTTGATGCCGAACGTCAGGACCGACCCCTGCCCCTTGGGCAGATACTTCTGCGCGATGGCGTAGTACAAGCTGGATTTGAGGCCCGGGTACTTCACCCACGAGACGGCGGGTTGCCGCTCCAGCCACTCGGCCACCGCCAGCGCGTTGCGGCTGTGCGCCTCCATGCGGAACTTCAGCGTCTCGATCCCCTGAATGAAGAGGAACGAATTGAACGGACTGATGCAGGGTCCGAAATCGCGCAACCCCTCCACGCGCGCCTTGATGATGTAGGCCAGCGGTCCGAACACCTCGGCGAACTTCATCCCGTGGTATCCGGGGCTCGGCGCGGTGATCGCCGGGTACTTGTCCGTCCAGGCGAACTTGCCGCTATCGACGATGATGCCGCCGATGGACGTGCCATGCCCGCCCAGGAACTTGGTGGCCGACTGCACCACGATGTCGGCGCCGTGCTCGATCGGCCGGCAGAGGTAGGGCGACGCCATGGTGTTGTCGATCACCAGCGGCACGCCGGCTTCGTGCGCGATCTTGGCCACGGCTTCGATATCGAGCACGTTCATCCGCGGATTGGCGATGGTCTCGCCGTACACCGCGCGCGTTTTCGAGGTGATCGCCTGGCGGAAGTTTTCCGGGTCGTCGGGCTCGACGAATTTGACGTCGATTCCCAAGCGGCGGAAGCTGACATCGAATTGCGTGTAGGTGCCGCCGTAGAGCGTGCTGGCCGCCACCAGTTCGTCGCCCGAGCCGAGCAGGCTGGCGAGTGCCAGGAATTGCGCCGCCTGCCCGCTGGCCGTCGCCAGGCCCGCCATGCCGCCCTCCAGCGCCGCCACGCGCTGCTCGAAGACATCCGTGGTGGGGTTCATGATGCGCGTGTAGATGTTGCCGAACTGCTGCAAGCCAAACAGCGCCGCCGCGTGGTCCGAGTTATCGAAGGTGAAAGAGGTGGTCTGGTAGATGGGCACGGCGCGGGCGTGGCTCACCGCATCCGGCGTGTGGCCGGCGTGCAGGGACTTGGTGGCGAACCCGAGTTCGCGTACAGGAGCGTCATTTTCAGGCATATTTTTACAGCATACACCGGCAAGGGGCGTGCGAGATCTTACGGGCAGGCAATGGGTGCGTTTGCCGAGGGTTTTGAGGTTCGAATCTCGCCGGCGGACTGCCGGGCGCGGTGGTGTTAGCGCCGCGCCATTCCCTCCGGCCCGCTGCATGTTATACGTGATGTGCAAGGCGCGGCACCGGCCCAAACGCCGTCCGCCAAACCCAACAGGCGGTCCTCACATGAACCGGAGATTATTTCTTGAAAGCGCGGGGGCCGCGGCGCTGCTCGCGACCGCCGCCCGCGGCGCATCGGCGGACGCCGCCGACTTCGGCTTCTCCCCCGATGCCACCGGACTCGACAATACCCAGGCGCTGCAGCGCGCCGTGGATCGGACCGGGACCATCGTGGTAAGCCGGCCGGGCACTTACCAGCTTGCCGGCACAGTCTATCTCGGCAGTAACACCTCGCTCGTGTTCGGCAATAACGTGTTTCTCAAAAAGGTCGCCGAACAGGGCCCGTTTACCCACGTGCTGCTCAACAAGGGCGCATTGACCAGGACTTACGACGAGCACATCACGGTCTCCGGCCTGCAACTTATCGTAAATGGCGTCGACGTCCGTAAGTGGCAGGTCTACGGATTGCACGGCCAGATCGCGTTCTTCTATGTCAAGGATCTGCGGATTGAACACATTCGCTGTCTCGACGGAGGCAGGGCGCAATACATCATTCACGTGTGCACCTTCGAAGACATCACGATCGACGACGTCCGCATACAGGGTGCGAAGGACGGGGTACACCTGGGCCGCGGCAAGCGCTTCACGATCTCTAACGGCGCCTTCGAAACGGGCGACGATGCCATCGCCCTCAACGCGCACGACTACTCGGTGGGCAATCCCGAGTTGGGCTGGATCGAGGACGGGGTAATCGAAAACATGCGCGACCTGCCCAATCCGAAGCAGCAGGTCGGCTACTTCTGCCGCATCCTGGCGGGCGCATGGATCGACTGGCGTCCGGGCATGGAGGTCCAGCAATCCGATACCGTCGTCTCCGGCGGTAAGCTCTATCGCGTCCAGGCCAACCCGGATGGCACGGTGTACAAATCGGTGACACGGCCCACGCACGAGAGCGGCGCCAGGGTGCTGGACGGCGTCAATTGGGGCGTCGTCCAGAATGACGTCACCTACACGGCGGGCGTCCGCAACGTAGTCTTCCGGGACATCTTCCTGGAGAAACCCCGCGTGGCATTCTCCGTCCACTTCGATAACGACAAGTTCAGCCGCTCGTATTACCCCGGCGCCGCCATCCCCCATCAGGAAAACCTGGTCTTCGACGATGTGCGCGTGCTTTACGATGCACCGAGCGACTTCCTGCAGATCCGCACGCCCGTCGATGTGCTGAGCATTGCCAACTCCAGCCTGCGGAACAATGGCATCTCTTTCCAAAGCAACCGGGCGATGACCGACTATGGGAAGACATACATCAACATGACCGGCTGCGTCTTCGGCCAGCCCGGGAAACTCGAGTTGGTGGTCAACAAAGTTCCCCACAAGCTCATCTCGCTGAAGACCGCGGGCAGTAGTGAGTTATCGGACGACTTCTCTGCCGTGGTGGTGCCCGGTGAGGGATCGATCACGGTAGACTCCGATCTCAGAGGACTCCGAAAATAGGCGGGATATCTGGCCCGTCCGGGAGCTCGTACGTACAGCATTTCTGATATTATACGTGTATGGCAAAGCTCACCTTGAGCGTGGACGACCGCGTGGTTTCACGGGCGAAGCAATTCGCGAAACTGCGAGGCGTCTCCGTATCGGAGATGGTGGAAACCTACCTCGCGGCGGTTGCCGGGCCGCCTTCTCCGGCCACGGGCGCTGCTCCGATTCTGCGTTCCGTCCGGGGCGTTCTCAAGCTTGCGGACATCAACGAGTACCGAAAGCACCTGGCGGCGAAATACCGGTGAAGAGAATCCTCTTCGATACCAATGTAGTCCTGGACGTTCTACTCGATCGGCAGCCCTACGTGGAGGCCAGCGCGGCGGCATGGGCGGCCGTCGAGACAGGAGTCTCCGAAGGCATGCTGGCCGCCCATGCGGTGACGACAATCCACTACCTGGTCCGAAAGGAGATGGGCAGCGGCAAAGCCATGCGGGTAATCTCGGCGATCCTGAGAGTCTTTGCAGTAGCCGCCGTCGATGGCGCGGTCGTTCAAGAGGCGCTGCAATTGCGTTTTTCCGACTTTGAGGACGCGGTGACCGCGGCCGCGGCGCGACTGGCGGGTTGTGAGTGCATCGTGACGCGAGACCCGAAAGGATTTCGCGGATCGCCGGTCCGCTCCCTTACGCCAGAAGCGGTAATGCCGCTTTTGGGCAGGAAATGAACGGGAGGTAGTGGGAACCACGTTATCCGGCGATGTGTTATCGGGCGACGCGAGGCCGCGCGGAGCCGGCGCTATACTGGAAGACGCCATGAAGGACGCGATGGATGAACTCGTGCGGAAATATTCCCGCCAGGGACACCCCTCTGTGGAGGAGTTGATCGCCGCGCAGGGGCTGACGTTTCCGCGCGATCCCCGGGATCTGCTTGGCAACTTCTGGCCCGAGGAAGAGTCCACTGACGATTTCCTGGCCGCTATGCGCGATTGGCGCGGGCACGCGAAGACCGATCCCGCCGCATGAAGCCCATCGTGCTCGACACGGACGTCGTGTCGTTTCTCTTTAAGGCCGACAGCAGGGCACAACTCTACCTCCCACATCTGGACAACCGGCAATGGTTCATCTCGTTCATGACAGAAGCGGAGTTGGTACAATGGGCCCTCCTGGCGAACTGGAGCGAAAAGCGCATCGAGTGGCTGCGATTGTTTCTGGGGCGCTTTGCGATCGTGCCTTCATCACATGACCTGGTTCTAAAATGGGCGGAGGCGATGGTCGCTGCTCGAAGAAACGGCCGGCGTATCGAAACCGCCGACGCTTGGGTTGCAGCCACGGCGCTGCTTTATGATGCTCCGGTGCTGACCCACAACAAGGCCGATTACCTCGGTGTGCCGGGATTGCGTTTCAGCTGAGAAGCCTCAAGGCGTCCGCCGGGAGGTTTGCCGCCCTACTGCCCAGCCGGTACCCGCGGGCCCACCGTGCTCATGTCGATCTGCTGAAAGCCCATCTTCAGCGCCGGCGAATCCGCCCGTAGCCGGAAATCGAAATTGCCCGCGTTCACGAATAGCGGGTCGGCGATTACCGAGTCCTTGTCCTGGCCGCCCGCCTGCCACTCCGCAAAGCTCTTCCCCGCGAAGCGGATGCCGCTTCCGCGCGTATCGAAATAAAGATTGCCCTTCATGGTGAATTGGTCGCCCGTCCAGTTCGAGCCCAACAGCCGCCCCTGGTCGAAGTACACGATATTCCGCTCGAAGATGAAGGAGATGTGCGGCTCCACGCGCGTGCGCATCAACTGGTTCTCCCGGTTGAATGCCCACACGTTGTTGCGCACCACGTTCTCCCGCCCGTAGTGCTGGTGGAATCCCGCGCTTTTGCAGTGGTACACAATGTTGTTTTCGATCAGCATGTCGCTCGACCCCTCGTCGGGATAGATGCCCCACCCGCCGTAGGTGAACGAGGCGATATCGTGGATCAGGTTGTTGCGAATGCGCGTCCCCGGCTGCTCGCCCAGCGTGTAGATGCCGCCCATGTCGCTCAGCATCTCCTTGCCGATATCGTGCAGGTGGTTGTACTCGATGATGTTCCCCTTGGACTGGTTGGCCGCGTAGCCCCAGGTCCAGCCCACGGAAATCGCGGTGTAAAGGAGGTCGTGAATATGGTTGTGCACAATCTGGTTGCGCCCGCTCTGTAACGCCCACACGCCCACCGCCGGCGCGTACACCAGGCCGAGATCGTGGATGTGATTATCGGCGATGGTGTTTTCGTAGTTCTGCAAATTGTCGTTGGGCGATTGGCCCGCCTCGCCCAGTTTGACGCCGCCGCCGCCGAGATCGAAGAGCTCGCACCCGAGCACCTGGTTGCGCTTGCTGCCGCGCCCGAAATAGATGGCGTAGCCGCCCGAGTGCGCCACCGTGCAGCGCTCCAGCCGGCACTCCACCGCGCCCACCGCCTCGATGGCGGCCGGCGCGGTCACGGCGGCCTGCGTATCGGCGTACCCCTTGGCGTCCATGCTCCAATCGGCGTGCGCGAACTGCAAGCCCCGGAAGGTCACGTTGCGCACGAATTGGCCCGCTTCCGGGTTGCCTTCCAGCCGCACGAGCTGCACCAGCGCGGGTGCGATCGCCTGTTCGGCGGCCATGTCTTCGCCCGCCACCGGCCAGTAGGTCACGAGGTGCGTCTTGCGGTCGAGATACCACTCGCCGGCCGAGTCCAGGGCATCGGGCGCGTTCTCGATGTAGTAGCGCGCGTCGGCTTCTTTGTTCGAGGGGCGCGGATCGAGCGTCAGCGTGGCCACCCGCGCCGCCTCGTCCACCTTCACGATGGGCATCCGTATATCCGCCCAGGCGAACATGGCGACCACCTCGACGTCGCCGCCTGCCCACTCCTTCCTGATATCGCCGCCGCGATAGTGAAGCTGGAGCGGCTTATCCTGCGGGCTCGGGCCATCGATGCGGTAGAAGCCGAAGTTGGGGGTGCGCGCGCGCTGCGCCCGGCGGCCGCTGATAAACAACTGGCGGAACTCGGGACCGGTGGCATCGGCCGTCCAGCGCGCTCCTTGCGCTTTTTCCCAGCCCGCAATCACGCGCCCTCCGCTGATCAGCGGACGCGCGCCCGGCGCCGCCTCCCACGTGGTATTGGAATCTTCCGGCGTGAGCACCAGGGTCTCCGGCAGGAAGTAGACGCCATCGCCGATGCGGATGGTCAGATTTCCCGTCCTTCCGGCGCGGCGTTGGGCGCGCGCCGCATCGCGGGCCTCGGCGAGCGTTTTCACCGGTCCGGCGGGCGAAACCACAATCGTCTGCGCGGCCAAAGTTGAGGCGAAAAGCACAAAGCAAGCTCTCATGCCGTAATATTTAGCACAGCGGGACGAAGTTTTCCTACGTATCGGCTCGCCAGAGTGTAGAATTGTTCTATCCGACACCTGTCCGCCGATCCGGCTGCGCTCGCCGTATCGCCATCCGGTGCCCACTTGCCGGAGAGAGGAACGGGTATCGACCTTTGAAAATTCTGCTGTACAACCCCGATAACGGCGTGACCCAGAACTTCATGCCGCACCTTTGGATGTTTCTGCTGCAATCCCTGACGCCCGCCGGCCACGAAGTACTGCTGATCGACGGCAACACCCAACCGATGACCGATGCCGAGTTGGTGCAATATGCGCTTGACCGGAAAATCGGACTGGTGGGGATTGGCGCCATGACGCGCATGATCGCCAAAGCCTACCGCGTGGCCGATGCATTGCGCGCCGCCGGCGTGCCCGTCGTCATGGGCGGACCGCACGTCACCGAATGCCCCGATGAAGCCCTCGGCCGCGATGGCGGACCGCGCCACGCCGATGCCATTGCCCTGGGCGAAGCCGATGAAACCTGGCCGCGCATCGTCGCCGACGCCGCCCGCGGGCAACTCAAGGAAGTTTATACTCCCGTGGATGCCTTCGGGCAGGAGAAAAAACCCACGCTCCAGGACTATCCGCTGATTCCGTGGGACAAGCTCGACATCGACCAGTTCAACCGCATCCCCGGGTTTTTCCGGCGCGTCATGCATCACTACGGCCACGCCTGGGAGACGTTCCACATCATCCCCATCGAAAGCGGACGGGGCTGTCCCTACGGTTGCGAATTTTGCACCGTCACCGGGTTCTTCGGCGATTCCATCCGCTTCCGCAGCAACCAGAGCATCGTCGATGAAATGCTGCTGCTCAAGCAGCGGGCCCGCGCCTCGAAGGGCAAGATCGCCGTCTTCTTCGTGGACGACAACTTCGCCATCAACGTGAAGCGCACCAAATCGCTGCTGCGCGACATCATCGCCGCCGGCGCGCAGACCTCCTGGGTGGGACAGATCAGCGCCAACCTGCTGCGCGACGAGGAACTGCTGGACCTGATCGCCGAATCCGGCGGCAAGTGGATCTTCATCGGCATGGAGTCGCTCGATCCGGCCAATCTGGCCAGCGTAAATAAGAGTTTCAACAAACCCTCCGAATACGCGGCGGTGCTGCAGAAGCTGGCCAAGCGCAACGTCTACGCCATCACGTCGTTCATTTTCGGCTTGGATAACGACACTACGGGAGTCGGCGAACGCACCCTGGCCGCCATGCGCGAATGGCCGCCGGTGCTCCCCGTTTTCGGACAGATCACGCCCTTCCCGGCGACGCCGCTCTACGACCGGCTGGCCAGGGAAGGCCGCCTCACGCGCCCCAAACACTGGCTGGAATTTGCGCCGTTCCGCATGGCCCACACACCGCTGAAGATCTCCGTTGCCGGCGTGCAGGAGGAAGTCAAGTACGCGTGGACCAACTCTTACAGTCCGGCCGCGACGCAGCGCGCGCTGGATTCCATCGCCGATGAGCCGGTTCCCTACAAGATCAGCCATTTCGCGGCGCGCATATTCTTCCGCGGAATTTACTTCCCGCCGAAGAGCGCGTGGCAATGGTTCAAGCTGATCGCGCGGAACCGGGCTTCGGTGTACGCGATCGTGCGGCGGCCCTTCGCAGGTCTGGGGCGGAAGACCGCCGACGCCCGCCATAGCGATTTCCACGCGGGACCGACCTACGCTCCCAGGAACCCGCCGCGGGCCGCCGACGCAGGCCAGGAAATCGCATAAGCCGCTCAGGTGTGGCCGTGCCGTTTGTGGGGCAGCCAATCCTGGCTGGGGTCCCCTCTGGGGACGGCTTTCAGCCGGCGTTTGCCGTGTAGCGAAAGAGCCGCCTGGAAAGGTGGCTGCAGGCAGGATTGCATGCCCCACACTGGCACCATCGACTACCATGGTGAAAACATGAAGCTGCTGCTCGCGCTGTGTTTCACCACCACGCTTCCGGCGCAGACGTGGACGCCACAGACCGGCAACACGCGCGCCTCGCTGCGCGGTGTCAGCGCGGTCGACGCGGGCGCCGTGTGGGCCAGCGGCAGCGGCGGCACGTACCTGGCGACCACCGATGGCGGCGTCTCCTGGCGTGCCGCTCAAGTCCCGGGCGCCGAAACCCTGGATTTTCGTGGCATCCGCGCCATCGACGCGCGCACCGTCTACCTGATGAGCGCCGGCTCAGGCGGCCTGTCCCGCATCTATAAGACCACCGACGCCGGTGCTCACTGGACGCTCCTGTTCACCAACCCCGATCCCAAGGGCTTCTTCGACGCCTTCGCTTTCTGGGACGCACGGCACGGTATTGTGGTCGGCGACCAGGTGGAGGGCCGCGCCGGAATCTTCACCACCGGTGACGGCGGCCAGACCTGGAAGCTCTTCGATAGCGGCGCTTACAACGCCATGAGCTTCGTTCCTGGCGGCGACGGATGGGCGGTGGGCCCGCGGGGCCGCATCGCGCGCTTCCAGCCGCCCGCCCATTAGTAAGTTACCTCACCAGGTATAGTGAGCGGTGTAAGTCAAAGTTTTCTCCTCATCGGGCTGGAGAGTAACTTCGTACTCGATGGTCTTGCTGTCCACCTGCCGATGCGTGGCCGATTCCTGCGTGATCGTCCAGTTCGTCCAACGGAAAAGGTGCTCCACCACGCGCACCGTCGCTGCCTCTTTTTTGTGGTTGCGCAGCTTGATCTCGAACGATTCGTCCAGCCAGCCGCCGGGCTGCATCTGCGATTGAAACTTCGTCTGCCGCCGCTCGCCCGCGATATCGAACGCGTTCCCCGTGTACACGCGCACGGTCTCATCCTTGGGTGTGTGATCGATCTCGTTCTCGCCGGTGAACTCCACTTGCCCATCCTGATCGCGGCGGTAGAAGCGCACGCGCCCCTTGGGCAGCGGGATTCCGAGGTGGTTCGTGTCGCTGTTGGCGAACTCGCGCAGCACCCACACGTGCGGATTGGATTGCGTGCCGTACTGTTGAATCTGACGCACGTCCTGATAGCCATAGCTGCGGTCGAAGCGCGCGCCATCGTAGACATACAACCGTTTGGACTGTATGCCGGAGGCGTGCAGAAACTCCACCTGCTTGGTCTCCCGGTCGTGAATCGTAGTAGGTTGCGGAAGCGTGTAGAGGTGGTAGTCTTCGAACGTCTTCTCCGCCACTTGTGGTGGCCCTATCATCCCGCCGCTGATGCCGGCGCTGGCCATCATCATCGGCTGATTCTGCGGCTGCACCTTGTTGACATCGCCCGCCATGAGCTTGATGTGCGCGCGCTCGAATTGCTTGCCGCTCTGGTTATCCAGCGTCACCCAGCCCACGAGTTCCAAGGTGTCGCCCGTCTCCGGCGCCACGATGTTGTAATCGCTCGTCCAACTCATACCGCCGGAAACGTAACTCAGTTCGGCGTCGAAGCGGGCCGGCTGAGCCGAATACAGGATCCAATCGAAGGCGGGTTTGAGAATCGTGTCGTCGGCCAGGGCGGGGAAGATGGGCTGCCCCGGCAGGAAGAACTGCAACTTTCCGCCCACCTCGATGATGGGTTGCCCCGTGCCGCCGGTGGGCGACGCCATGGCCATCTGGTTGGCCTGATACTGCGCGCCGTAACGGTTCATCGCCTCGTAGTGCGGCACGTACCCGCTGCGCACGATCTTGCCGCTGACGATGCGTTCGCTCCCGTCCAGGTTGCGCACAGAGAACTCGATGGTCTTGCCTTCGTACAGGTTGAGCAGCCGCTCCTGCGAGACGGGATCGTTGCGGTAGTTCTGCTCCAGCACCTGCACCACCCGCCTGCCCGAAGGGTCGCGGAGGATCACCGAGTCCGGTTCCACGTGCGCCGTGGCGCCGGAGAAGCGCACGGTGTTGTTACCCGCCATCAAATCCAGCGGCAGGGTCTCGCGAATCACCGCGAAGTTCTGGTTGTAAATGGTCAACGCGGGGTCGGCGCCCAATAGCATGCCCGTGAAACAAGCGCACAGTGCCGCCAGGCGGCCCCACGTGCTGGTGACGCAAAGGATCTTCATACCTTATGGACGCCGGCCGCGGGATAAATGTTTGCAGGAATCCTCTACCCCACCCGCAGCGCCCGCCGCGCCACGGGCGACGAGAATACGATGCTCGTCGTCGGCACGCCGAAATCCAGCAGCTTTTCCACCACCCGCCCCAACTCTTCCACGCTCTCCGCCACCACTTTCAGGATGAACGCGTCGCCGCCCGCCACGTGATGGCATTCCATGACGCGCTCCATCGCCTGCACCGCTTTCAGGAACGGCCGGTATTTCACCCCGTCGCAACTGAGGCGCACGATGGCCAGTACCGGCAGCCCGAGCGCCTCGCGGTCGATTTCCACCCGATACCCGGTGACGATTCCCGCTTCCTCCAACCTCCGCAGCCGCTCCGCCGTGGCCGCCGGCGAGAGCCCGATTCGCCGCCCCAATTCCGCGTAGCTCAAACGCGCGTCTTTCTGTAGGGCCGACAGCAGGTTTCTGCCGATATCGTCCAAAAATACGCTCGATTCAATGGCCATACTGTGATTATACCGATGATTATCTATTCAAAAACCGTCCGTAGCGAGTTATTATTCCGGCAGAATGATGCAACTCAGCGGACAGCCTCTCGCTTTGCACGAAATCGCGCGTCTCGCGGATGCCTCCGTGCGTGTGCAAATCTCTCCCGCCGCCATCGCCCAAATGGACGGCTCGCGCGCCGTGGTGCGCCGCGTGGCGGAGGGTCACGTCCCCATGTACGGCATCAATACCGGCTTCGGCAAACTCTGCGAGGTGCGCATCTCTAACGGCGAGCTCGCCCGCCTGCAACTCAACTTGGTGCGCAGCCACGCCTGCGGGCTGGGCGCGCCGCTCTCCGAGCCCGAAACGCGCGTCATCATGGCCCTGCGCGCCAACACGCTGGCGCTCGGCTATAGCGGCGTGCGCCCCATCGTGGCCCAGACTCTGACGCACATGCTGAACTCCGGCGTGCACCCCGTGATCCCCTCCAAAGGCTCGGTGGGCGCGTCTGGCGACCTCGCCCCGCTGGCCCACCTGGCGCTCTGCGTCATCGGCGAAGGCGAGGCCATCTATCGCGGCGAGCGCATGCCCGGCGGCACGGCCCTCGATCGCGCCGGCATCGAGCCGGTCCGCCTGGAGGCCAAGGAAGGCCTGGCGCTGCTCAATGGAACGCAGGCGCTCACCGCCGTGGGCGCGCTCGCCCTATGGCGCGCCACCCGCCTCGCCGGCCTCGCCGACGTGTCCGGCGCCATGACTCTCGCCGCCCTGCTCGGCACGCCCGCCGCTTTCGACCAGCGCATCCACGCCGCGCGCCCGCATCCAGGCCAGGGCACGGTCGCCGCCCGCCTGCGCGCGCTCCTGGAGGGCAGCGACGTGGACCCCGCCCGCCGCACCGCCCCCGCGCGCGTGCAGGACGCCTACAGCCTGCGCTGCATGCCGCAGGTGCACGGCGCGGTACGCGGCGCCCTCCAATTCGCCGCCAACACCGTGGAAATCGAGACCGGCAGCGCCACCGATAACCCGCTGGTGTTTGCCGAATCCAGGTCTGAACCGGAAGCCGTGCTCTCCGGCGGCAATTTCCACGGCGCGCCGCTGGCGCTCGCCTTCGATACCGCCGCCATCGCTCTCACCACCCTGGCCGGCATCGCCGAGCGCCGCATCGATCGCCTGGTGAATCCCGACCTCAACCTGGGACTGCCCGCCTTTCTCGCCGCCCATCCTGGCGTGAGCAGCGGCTTCATGATCGGCCACGTCGCCGCCGTATCGCTGCTCAACGAATGCAAGGTGCTGGCGCATCCCGCCAGCGTCGATAACGTGCCCACTTCCGGCGGCCAGGAGGACCACGTTTCCATGGGCATGACCGCCGCCCTCAAACTGCGCACCATCGTGGAGAACGGCGAATACATAGCCGCCATCGAGCTGCTGGCCGCTGCCGAAGCGCTGCGCTATCGCCAGGATTTCGAGCCGGGCCCCGAACTGCGCCGCGTGCGCGACGTGGTCCGCGGCATCGCTCCGCCGCTGGGAGAAGACCGCCCGCTCTCCCTCGATATCGAAAACGTCGCCCGCGCCATCCGCCAGGGCAAGTTCGACGAATGGGCGATTCCGGAGTCTCTTCCGGCCCCGGAGGGAGTATTGCAATGAGCCTGATTACCGCCGTCCGCGCCCCGCGCGGCGCCGCCCTACGCTGCCAGGGATGGCACCAGGAAGCCGCGCTGCGCATGTTGCACAACAATCTCGATCCCGAAGTCGCCGAGAACCCCGACGAGCTGATCGTCTACGGTGGCACCGGCCGCGCGGCGCGCGACTGGCCGTCATTTCACGCCATCGTGGGCGCGCTGGAATCTCTTGCCAACGACGAAACCCTGCTGGTGCAATCGGGGCGTCCGGTGGGCATCTTCCGCACCCATCCGGAATCGCCGCGCGTCCTGCTGGCCAATTCCAACCTGGTGGGCCACTGGTCGAACTGGGACGAATTCAACCGGCTGGAAAAAATGGGCCTCACCATGTACGGGCAGATGACCGCCGGGTCGTGGATCTACATCGGCAGCCAGGGAATCGTGCAGGGCACTTACGAGACCTTCGCCTCACTCGCCAGGAAACACTTCGGCGGATCGCTGGCGGGCAAGCTGGTGGTCTCCGGCGGCATGGGCGGCATGGGCGGCGCGCAGCCGCTGGCCGCCACCATGAACGGCGCGCGCTTCCTCGGCATCGAGGTGGACCCGGCGCGCATCCAGCGCCGCCTCGACACCGGTTACTGCGACCGCATGGCCCGCACGCTGGACGAAGCCCTCGAACTTCTCGCCGGACCGGAGGCCGTCTCCGTCGCGCTGGTGGGCAACTGCGCCGATGTCCTCCCCGAGATGGCGCGCCGCGGCATCGTTCCCGACGTGCTCACCGACCAGACCAGCGCGCACGATCCGCTCAACGGGTACGTGCCCAACGGCCTGCCGCTCGCAGAAGCTCGCCTGCTGCGCGCGCGCCATCCCCAAGAGTACGTGGCGCGGAGCATGTCCGCCATGGCCGCGCACGTCGAGGCCATGCTGCAACTTCGCCAGGCCGGCGCCGTGACCTTCGATTACGGCAACAACCTGCGCACGCAAGCCAAAAACGCCGGCGTGGAGAACGCTTTCGACATTCCCGGCTTCGTGCCCGAGTACATCCGCCCGCTGTTCTGCGAAGGCCGCGGCCCGTTCCGTTGGGTGGCGCTCTCCGGCGATCCGGCGGATATCTACCGTACCGACCAACTCGCCAGTGAGCTCTTCCCGCGCGACGAGACGCTGGCGCGCTGGCTCCCGCTGGCGCGCCGGCGCATTCAGTTTCAGGGCCTGCCCGCGCGCATCTGCTGGCTGGGCTACGGCGAGCGCGCCGAATTCGGACTGGCCATCAACCGCCTGGTGCGCAACGGGGAATTGAAGGCCCCCATTGTGATCGGCCGCGACCACCTCGATACCGGCAGCGTCGCTTCGCCGTTTCGCGAGACCGAAGGCATGCGCGACGGCTCTGACGCCATCGCCGATTGGCCGCTGCTCAACGCCCTGGTGAACACCGCCGCCGGCGCCAGTTGGGTGAGCATCCACAACGGCGGCGGCGTGGGCATCGGCTACTCGCAGCACGCCGGCATGGTCGTGGTGGCCGACGGCACCCCGGAGATGGATCGCCGCCTGGAACGGGTCTTGACCAGCGACCCCGGCCTGGGTGTGGTCCGCCACGCCGACGCTGGTTATCCGGAGGCCATCCGCTTCGCCGAAGCCCACGGCATCAAGCGGCCGGGGGTATGAGGAATCCCGAGCGAGTTACCTTGACGCGGAGGCGCGGAAGCGCGGAGGAAGACGCGGAGAACAGAAGCGAGAAAGTCAAAGCTAGAGAGAGCGCGGAGGAAGCGGAGGACGTGACGAAAAGCCTTCCTCCCAGATCTCCGTTGTCTCCGTGCTCTCAGGTTTTGATTTTCCCGCTTCTGTTCTCCGCGTCTTCCTCCGCGCTTCCGCGCCTCCGCGTCAAAATGACTCTCTCAAGCGCGGTGAATCGCCCCCGCATTGCTACATTAGGAGAGTAAATGCGCCAACTGGTCGAGTGTGTCCCTAATTTCTCCGAAGGCCGCGATGCCGCGGTCATTGACGCCATCGTGCAGGCCGCTCTCGCCGTTCCCGAGGTGGTCCTGCTCGATCGCGAATCCGATGCCGATCACAACCGCTCGGTCCTGACCTTCGCCGGTCCGCCCGCCGCGGTTGCCGATGCCGCATTCCGCTCGGTGGAAAAGGCCGTCGCCCTGATCGACCTCACGCGGCAGCACGGCGCGCACCCGCGCATCGGCGCGGCCGACGTGGTGCCCTTCATCCCCATCGAAGGCGTCACTTTGGAGGAGTGCGTGCAACTCGCCGAGCGCCTGGGCGCGGAAATCTGGAGCAAGCTGAAGGTTCCGGTCTATCTCTACGAGAGTGCCGCGCGCCGCCCCGAGCGCGCCAACCTGGAAAACATCCGCCGCGGCCAGTTCGAGGCGCTGGTGCGCGAAATGGGCACCGTTCGGGCGCGCGATCCGGACATCGGCGACCCCATCTGCCACCCCACCGCCGGCGCCACCGTGACCGGCGCGCGCAAGTTTCTCATCGCCTACAACATCAACCTCAATACGCCCGACGTCGCCATCGCCAAACGCATCGCCAAGACTATTCGTTTCTCCGGCGGCGGCTTCCGCTACGTGAAGTCCATGGGCGTGATACTGACCACGCGCAACCTGGCGCAGGTATCGATCAACCTTACCGATTTCGAACAGACACCCATGCACGTGGTGTTCGAGGCCGTGCGCCGCGAGGCGGAGCGC
>Ga0182030_10007509_pt1 | contig 22729 bp, 18 predicted proteins | sample 812S3MmetaG_FD_121299 | JGI IMG/M metagenome (GOLD analysis project Ga0182030, IMG submission 121299) | Permafrost microbial communities from Stordalen Mire, Sweden - 812S3M metaG (Illumina Assembly) | ecosystem: Environmental > Terrestrial > Soil > Wetlands > Permafrost | place: Sweden...
TCGATCCAAAGTATCCTTTTCTTGCGCGGATCCCTAAGGTGCTTTAATGCTAACCACAAATTTTCTCGCACATCGACCCTCGTGCCATCAAGCTCAATTCCTTTTACCACAGCTGGCGAACCCCAAGTATAAGACAACGCTTCGTAATTCGGTCTGGCTGCGAATGTACTGTGTGCGAGATTGACTCTGACGCTGGATTCATTTGTGCCAGGAAGTAGGATTGCGAGCCTGATCGAAGGTCTCTTGGAGGAGAGGTCTAGAGGCTTGTACTTGAAGCTGGCAAAGCCGCTTGACACTGGCACACCAGGCAGACTAGCTGCCATGACCGTAATTTGACGCCTCACGATTGTGAGGACATTGGAGCCATCGATGAATGTGATAATGTCCCAGAAAAGCTCTTCAAATCCAAGATAGCCTCGTCTGATGTGCGGCTGAAAATCCTTGTATTGATGTGATTGGTGGAGATGTGATTCGTTCCCTACAAATACAAAATCAATCATCTGAAGCCAAAGACTGATGCTATCTTGTCTCCAATTGTCTCTCTGCCCTGTTCCTTTCTCTTCTGTCGCTCTTCTCTCTGTTTCTCATATATTGATCCTAAATGCCCCGCCACTTGTTCGCCAGCCTGGATCTCAGCCTTGATAGCTCGCTCCTCGACTTCTCTTTCCTCAGCATTGAGTCCGTCTAATCTCTTTTTGAGTCCAGCCTGCACTGATGGTGGTAGGTTCGATGCTTGGGTTTTATTATCCTCCAGAGAAGGGAAACTGGTTGTTTTCGACTTGGAGGAGAGAAGTGGTGGAAATGACGGTATAGGTTTGCCCTCCGCCTTCGCAGCTTCTATGAGCTTCTCCTGATCTAACATTCGATGGTATAAGGTGTCTGCGTGCATCTGAATTTGTTCATCGACTTCTTTTGGGCGGTCAAATGTTGATAAATAACCTAGAGCTTTGAGGAATTTCTGTACAAATCAGTCAGTGTTGGGAACATCCAGTATTGTAACCAATTGGTCCCAGACGTACTGATTGCATCATATAACATCTCTCTAATTGCCTGTTCTCTGCCCGGAACATAGTCATTCGACTTGCCCATCCTCCAGTTCGAAAACACTCGTTCACATCCCATTGCTCCAAGGCACAATTCTCTAACGCGGCCCGCCCAATCTCTGCTTTCCTATATTTGTACCCTTCTAGAACATCTTGAATTTTCTCCTGGTCTGATTTACCTTCCGCTTCTATCTCGGACTGAGGTTGGTAGGTCTTCCACAGATCCGCGTAACGTCCGTCTTTGAAGAGGCTTTCTGAAGGTACTTTATTTTCCGGGTCTTCGGGAGAGCTGGGCGCGTCATTTAAGACTTTGCTTTGGGGTGCCGGTGTTGCTTTAGCTAGAGGAGTTGTAGAAGGCTGTGGTGTTGATACAGGATTCAATGGGCTGTATTTCACTGGTGATTCTTTCTTCAGGAAATCTCGCAAGCTAGGATCCAGGTCCCGCAGAGGGTCTCGAGATTTGTCGTTCTTGTTGTCATCAGAGGAGCCCCAGAACCAACCCATCGTTGCGGTCGTCGTGCGTCTGGTATAGGTTTGATAACGTTGGTTCAAGAGTTGATGGGAAAATGTATTTAGCGTGAAAGCAACCTAGCTTTGAGCTTAGCCCGTGCATCAACCTTATAATTTACCTTACAGCGCCCCGCCGAGTGCTAATTCTTTGAATATAATACTGATGAAAACCATTTTCATTGTTATTTCCAGGTATTCTTTCTCACATTGAAATATTTGAGTAGTTTATACCTTTTTACTTTCATAAGTTTTCATTCATAAGTTTTCATTCATAAGTTTTCATTCATAAGTTTTCATTCATATAATACATTAATCATGATAAGCATTAACTCGGTCTTCTAGGCCTCTCATTAGGTTGTAGCAGCTCTTTCAAAGGTCCCCTGAATCTGGTCCTCCCTCTCAATACCCAGTCAAACAGCAACAGTATGACTAGCCCTCCAAACACCGGTCCGCAATAATTCATGTTTACCGCTGTGACCGGTAATATCGGTGGAAAAGGTGCAAAGATGCACACAAATGTACCGAAAATGATGGCATATATATTCACATAAATTCCCCATCGTCCGAGCGTCCATGGACCGAAGGCGATTGGCTCTTTTCGATAGCGTTTTATCACTAAGAGTATAATTGGTATGAGATACGAGATGTAGAGAGATATGGTACTGAGCCCCAGCATGGCGTTCAATGCCGTGGTAGAGGCGACATTGATGAGAGAAAGGATGACCACAGCGGCGGAAACCAAACCAATGGCACGAAAGGGTACATGGTATCTTGAATCAATCTAAAGGCATGAGTACAGGCTGAGAATATGTCACAAGGAGTGAAGTACTAACCTGAGCGAAGAAGTTGGAAAAAGGAAGCCCTCCATCGCGAGCAAAAGCCCAGGTAAGACGAGAGACCGACGCTACCACACCAATACTTGAAGTTAGGCCTATGACGATGACCAAAGACATCATCGCTGTCGTAGCCCTCACGCTGCCTGTTGCGCTGTAGAATATTTGGATGATGGGGAAGCCGGTTGAAGAGTTCAGAGCGTCCTGAACATTTCCGATGCAAAAGAGGAGCACGACCACGAAGACAAATGCGAGACCACCATTGATTACGATGGTCTGGACGAGAATCTTCGGGATCACAGTTGATGCATTTCGAACTTCTTCACTCATGTGAATAGCGCCATCAAAGCCTTAGCTTGACTGTCAATGATCATCACTTTCATGCAGGACTGGGTTTCCCACCTAAGAAGCAGTACACGACGGTCAATAAACCAATACACCACGAGACTCCGTTGCTCTTCCAACCTCCTTCGTTTACAATTCCGGTGAAGACGAAATCAGCTGTACTCCTTGGTGAGAGAAGAATTAGGGGAACGATGAGCATGACGAAGAATGCTACATGGAATATCCCGCCAATGAGTTGAATCATAGGTAGTATCGATATCAAATACACGTTGATGCCGAAGTTAAATACCAGGACTGCCCACATGAGCAGAGTTCCATGCCAACGTTTTGGATCGTATGTAGGATGGTTCAAGATAATGAGTCCCTGAATCTCGTTTGCAATTAGGAAGAAGATACTGGCCACGGCGGCTTGCCATGCAAAAACAGTTACCCAACCTATTTTGAGCAATCAGCCAGACTTCCGATTATTTCTTCCTATGTATTCTCACCTTGCATCCACGTAATAAAGGTCTTGATTCCTTTTGGTGCAAACAATGCTGTCCAATGATACTGCGCACCAGCAATAGGGCATATAGAAGCCATCTCCGCCAACGATAGAGCAAGTGCCATGGTTCCAACGATCGAGAATAGCATGCCCCATACCAAAGAAGCAGGGCCACCATTGAGAAGACCTGCATTAAATCCACTGGAAGAAGAACAAAGTAAGCTTCCACCCTTATGAATTTTCAGTATACATGTTCACCGACCTGGCAATCGATTCCCAAGATGCAAGAAGTGTAATCGAGAGTGCAAGAATTGATAGCGAGCCGAAATTTCTCTAGAGCACAAAATATTAGTCTTCTGGTCTAAACAATTTTCGAACGGAAAAAAAAAGGTATCCCCTCATACATTCATCTCCACTGGTCTGCCAACTCGATTCATTACTGCCGCATCATCCTCGAGATCGGACCTTGCGCGACTCGTTCTGTACATGGAGAAGGAGTCGTGTGCCGATTTCGCCCCCATTATGCTCATTTCGATGGGGTCCATCGGTACCGTGCCTATTGCGCGCGATGGCGAGAGTGGAAGAAGCTCTTCTAGTCCGGTCTCGAACAGCAGCTTGACTGCATTTCTTTAGACGTCAACCCGGGGAGACAAGAGCCAAACCCGGCATGCCGTATTGTTGCATGATGAAGCAGGAGCACGAATTTCCAGGTGACAAGATAAGACGAGCCGATCCTCATCCCGCGCCCCCATCGCCCCAATGCCCCCCATGCAGTGATAAGCGCACACTCGTCTGCGGCACGGTGATGAGAAAAGGGATGTCCCTCACCAACCTTTCGCTGCTGCTTCCGTGGCGACAGCCGTGGCTTTGAGACGACAGGGCTAGGTGCATCACTGAGCACGACACTCCAGGCTTTGATTTGGCGATATCAGAGCGCTTGGACTTTTTCGGCCGAGTCCCGAAATTATCCTCCTTCCTACTCTGGACGCACAACCGAATGCCTGGGCATGATTTTGTATTGCAAAATCGCGTGGCTGAGGCTGAGGGCAATGCGACCAGGCGGTTGTAGCACGCATTCCAGCGCCAGCACAGGGGGGGGTACGGGGAGCACAGGCCAAACAGATCGTCGCTGGTGCGCCGCTGTCAGATGCCAATCCCATTCCCTCGCCAAAAATCATTTTGCCAGTTATCGTATAGCGGAATGTTAGCACCTCCTGTGGTTTCCAGTCGCGTTTCATTGGGCCACTGCATACCCCCCAATTCAGTGGGTTCAGGGTGCAAAGATAGCACCCATCCCCATGATCCATGGATTCCAAACATTTGCACCCCAGGAGCGAACCCAAATATATCCAACCCCATCCAAAATCATCTCATCTCATGTAACCACGCCACGGCTACGGCCTGAGATTGATGCCCCCTTAAATGAAGATGTAGGACGATGCCACGCTGAAGCTGTCATACACATAGGCTTTAGACGGCGGAGTGCCCACACGCGACCGATCGGCGCTTCGTCAGACGTCCGTGAGCTTCAACGACCATGGCGGGGACGCTTCCGCCGCTCTTCGAGATAACTGAAAACGATCATGGTGGATATGTATGTGTCGCAAGCTATACGCTGCTCACCTTGATGATACTTCTCGTATCAACGAGGGTCTTCACAAGATGGTATGTCGTGAAGTTCATCAAAGCTGACGATGTCCTCCTCATGATCGCCGCGGTATGAATATCCACTCCAGATTAGGATCTGACGGCTCCAATGCTAATGATAGCGTTTTATATAGTGCCTGGGGATTTCGCAAACTATCTTCGTCCAACTCGCAGTTAATCATGGCTTGGGCCAGACGAGAGCAACTGTGTCGGATAGCGATTTCGTTTTGTACCAGAAGGTAACTAACTTCCAACGACCCCCATCGATGCCTCACCTCCTGACACGACCATCCAGTACGAATATGCGGCCCAAATACTACTCATTGCCACAATGGCCGCTGCCAAAATATCGCTCTCTTTGCTCATACAAAGCTTGATGGCAGAAGGATATAGTGTGATTGTGGGTCAGGGTTTGCTGGTGGTCATTATCGGATGGGCAGCCTCGTCTATTTTTGCTATAGCTTTTGGCTGTTCCCTCCCAAATCCGTGGGACATATCTGGCCGTTGTATAAATATCGTGAGGATATACATCCGGTTCGAAAGTTATGTCTAACTGTCTCCCAGGCCGCACTTCACGACGCAGTAGCTTCCATCAATATTCTCACCGATGCAGTTTTGATACTGCTTCCATGTTTATTATTTTGGAAAGTTCAAGACTCGATGAGAAGATATAGAGTCACTGCATTATTTGCAACAAGAGCTGTGTATGTTATATTGACCTACTCGAGGCCCCCCAAGCTGATGTGACATAGTGTCTGCGTGATAACAGGAATTCAATTGCGCTATTATCAAAGATTTATAAATTCTTCAGACCCCACATGTAAGCCCATCATACGTCCTTTGAAAGCCTCAATTTCTGACTCGAGATAGGGGCGAATATGAATTCCAGTATCTTGGATCAGTGAGCATCAAAATAATCTATCTCACAAGCACTAGCTAACAAATACCAGATTCATGATGAACTTTAGTGTTATATGCACCGCCATTCCCTCACTTGGTCGTCTGATCGTCGAGCTCCAACCCGAAATCCAAGCTTTCGCTATCACCGAACAACACGGTCTTCGAAACACCGATAAATACGCCCTGTCATCTTTCGGGCACCGCTTTCCACGCGATTACGTGATGAACAATCGACTTGGCGCGCATACTTCCATATTAGGAAGACGCTCAAGTCAGAATGATCCTGATACAGAGAGTGAATTGGGGTTGAGAGAAGATGGGATGCGGCAGAATCGTAATGTTATTAAGCAGACAACGGCGTTTGAGATTAAATACATAACGGATAGGAATTGAATGATACCAATGTTAATGATCAATATTACCGCTTTCTCTACATTCAGGGTGATGGCTAGACAGCAATGATTTCCCCGAAATGATCTCGTGTCGTCCTGTCCAATTCACTTAGAAAATTCTTCTATACTCGCGTCTTCCAGACCTGCGATACTTCCACACATGCTACGTTGGCTCAAGGCTTCGGCAGCTTTTCAGCAGCACGCGAGAATTGCCGATCCCAACGAATTCATGTGGCGGCAGTCCAACCGGCTGTGTCCCAGTTTAGAAGCTTGCAAGCCGCAGCTTCCCGACGTGGCACCTCCATCAACAACCCCACCAGTGTTGATGATCTTATTTCTTCTTCCTTCGGATATGTTGTACCTGCCAAAGTGGATATGGGCGTCTTCCTGCATGAACAGATATTCTTGTCTATATTTCAGCCTAAACGCCGAAGTATTGGGTTTCTACGGTCACATACGTCCTTCCTCTCAGAGTGTTCGCTCCGACGCAAGCTGCCAGATTCTTTTGTCATAAAATATCTTCTTGATCGACAGTTGGACTTCCTTTTTGCTAAATTCTGTATTGGGGTCTGTCAAAGGAGACTCTTGGTCACATTTGCACATAGCGCACTAAATACTCAGCTAGGCAAACAAGTTTTTCGTTAATGTACGAAAGGTTTTAAAACAATACAGCTATACTGAATCAAGCCGCAACCTCCCCAACAAGCTCAAGATACTGCTTGGTCACACTCTTAACCTGCTCCTCATAACTCTGAAACTTAAAACCAAACACCTTCTCCGTCCTACTCGCATCGACCTTCGTCCTCTTCGTGCTCGCCGGTCCATCATTCTTGAGCACCCCCTTCTCCACTGCCTTCGGGAAATTCCTCTTCACAATCTCCTTCGCCTCCTCCCACTTCGTGCCCCTCTCTCCCTCACTAACCGCCAAAAGGCTCTGATTCCCCTCCACCTCGGGCTTCAAAGCCTCAACATGCAACCGCGCCACATCCTCCACATGCACACTCGTGCTCGGGACGGCTCCCCATCCGCTATCCTTCCCAAGGACCTGCGCAAAAGCTGCGCCTACCGTCCCATCAGCTATCAGATTTGGATCAGTAACGTTCTCGTTATCGCCGACCACGAATGATGGCATGATGTTAATGACATCCCATTCCGGTTTCTTCTCCTTGATAAAGCCCTTGGTTGCCACCAAAGCGCGAACCTTTGACGCGGTGTACGCTTCAAAAACATGCGTGTAAGGACCAGCAGGGAAGGGGATCTCATAGGTATCGTCAAACACTGTGTCCACCTCCTTTGCAATAAACTCTTCCCAGGGAATAATCGCTACTTCGGAAGAGGTAATCACAATCCTCTTGATGCCCTCAGTCTTATAAGCCGCTGTCAAGATGGAAGTTGTTCCTTTGATCGCCGGAGCGATCAAATGGGTCTCATATTGGTCAGGGGTGAAGTTATTCCCTTCTTTGATGACGGGCGATGCGACGTGGAGGATGTATTTTACGCCTTTGACGGCTTCGTCGTACGCGTTATCTGCGAGGATATCGGGAACGATCACAAAGTCGATCTTGGAGCCGGAGGCGACAAGGGATTTGATGGTCGGGGTTGCCAGGAGGCCGGAGGCCTTTTCTTGAGAACGGACGGCAGCCCGGACGTGGTAGCCGGCTTTGAGGGCTAGCTGGATGGTCTTGATACCAATTAGGCCAGTACCGCCGGTGATGAGGATGAGTTCTCCTGCCATTGCCGATGATGTGGATGTTCTAGATTTCGCGGATGTTCTAGAGGATGTTGTTTGTTTATTCAAGGAGAAATTGCCTGAAAGAAGAGTGATATGATATAAGACTTTGAAATGTGCTTGATTGTAGATGAGGATAGGATAAAGTTCCTAAGGTATTGCTGTCCGATGAACTGAAATGTAGAATGGAGATCTCAACAGAGAGAAACACAACCTTTATATATCCATCTACCCTCCTTCCTTCCCTCGTTTCATTCCGAGCATCATAACGCCATCCTCAATTTCCAATTTCCAATTCCCAACTTCCAATCACTCACGCCCAAATCTGACAAAATTTCTAGAAACCTCATGCATCCTCATCGTCACTCCGTAAGACCTATGCAGCATGGCGCTAAGAAAATTACCACATCCAGAAAACAGTCCAGCCTCGCGCAACCTGGCGCAAAGCCAGCTGCTTATTAACCCGACACGTCCTACGTGCGAGAGCACGACTTCAATCAATCCGCGCGGCTGTAATCCAGTATGCGCTTTGATTATGAAGCGTGATCGGGGGATCCGGGGTAGGTGGTTGGTGGTGGCTTGAGGATTAGATGATGGATAATTGCTGAATTTGGAAACTAGAGTGGGGTGCGTTGAAGAGGGAGTGATTGGTTGCGGGGGTTTTTATATGCCCGCTCGCTTGTTTGGGAGGACTCTGACGTCGACGTCTCAGGAGAAAAATCCTAAGGAGACTCGGATGAATAAGATGAACCAGATATCTCGGTCAACTCAGACGTTGACTCCTAGGCAACTCAGGCCACTCAAGTAACTAGATGTCCTTGAGTTCGCAGATCTCTCAGTAATCTCAAATAACTTGGTCTCTGGCATCCCAGCAAAGATTTAATTCTTTGATATCTATCGATCTATCAACGATGTTAAGGTGTCTATTCTTCATTTCCTCTTCATCTATTCAGATGCTAATAATTTGTATATGAACACTCCACCAACAGCCAAAACATGCTATAATATCTGCAGAAATGTATGCCCTGCGAGAACATCCAAGCTGACGCCCGTTCCTGAAAGATGTGACTATGGCCCCAACATTTGCGCATACCCTTTGACGACTTTTTCAAGAGTTTTCAAGTTGGATTTTGGCCCTTGAAAGGGATAATATGAATTAGTTGGGATTCTCCAATACCAAAGCTCAACGCGATTGCGGATGTTCCAACGTTACGCCCAGTACCTATTTACCAAGATTCGCTTTTACCATAAGCACATGGAGACCTAATTAAAAGAGATGATCCATTAAGCCATTTTTCAAACTCTGTCATATTGGAGTGATTATTTCAGAGAATCGAGGATTTGTGATATCTGGTCCAGTGGCCGTTTGAAAGAGGGAGAGTGATCTTCTCCGCGCGACTTCAACAGTGTTCATATTTATACTCTATGTTCCTCCCGTTGTGTTATATTCTAGAATCAGGCATCATCAAATAACTCGGCAGAGATGATGGCTGTAGTGCAGCTGGACTGTTCTTCCTATCTACGCAATTCAATCCTTATCTCATGTCTCGGCAAAGTCTGAAAGGTCTTGTTTCACTTCGAAGGTGGTTTTGATTGAGCTTGAAAATCGTCTATTTATCTGTCTCTATCTATCAATACAACTCACTGTGGGCCTTGAGTTTCTTGTGGACCATGAGTTTGTCGCAGATGCGCAATCAATTTACTTCCAAGATCCTCCCATCCGTTGTCACCTACCTGAAACTCCTTCCACGCATACGATGATGCCCACCTCAAATGTGCCAATTGATCCACAATTCTCTGCAACGCAGCACATTGTATTTCCCACCCTTGAGCCACTCCAGCATTGAACGCCGCTAGCATGATCTGCGTACAACATCTGGCGGTTATTGAACATCCAGTTTGTACAAGAATATTACTACAAATGGTACGGCAATCAGCAGGAGCTAAGCTGCTGCGCGCACGCTGCACTTCGATGAGTTCTTGAGCATCGATCGTGTCGAGGAGTTTCCCGTCTGGGCTCCAGAGTCTCATGCGACATATCTCGAGAGCTAAGGCGTCTTCTTCTAAGGATTTACTGACTTGTGGATCTGGAATATTCCTGCTGATAGTTTGCAGACGGCTTAGGAAAATCCGAGTTCCTCTGTTCCAAGCTAGGAGATCTTTGCGTCTGGCGCCGAAGAAGGAGCCTGACACCTCTTCTAGAGATGGGATCGATGAGACCATGATTTCGTGGTTTTCTCTGATTTGGCGCACTAGATTTAGCATTGATTGGAATATGTGGATTTTCTGGTTATCTTGCGGTTGATTTGTTGGAGTAGGAGCAGCCAGTTGTTGCATACATGTAAAAATATTGTCTACCCTTGTTCGTTGTTCAACACTGTTGTTCCAGAACTGCTGTTCGCTTTGAGAGCTAATTAATATTCTCTTCCCAAATTCAAGTACACTTATATCATCAACTGAAAGATTCGCAACTTCCATAATCGTCGCTACTCGTTGAATTTCCGCTAGTCTGTTCCCAATATCACTGAATCTGCTTGAGTAATTTTCATTTCCACGAATTCGTCGAGGGGGGGCATGAACCCAACTATATCCATTTCCGGGAAAGCCACGTTTGGGAGTCACATCCATGTCTATTTGTATACCTTCCTGCATACTGCGAAAGTGAAAGAGTCCCTGACCGAAATTCTCGACTCCCACAGTCCAGAATTCTTCCTGTTGCACGTCAGAGAAAAGGGGTATTGGCACTGGAAACTTGCGCTGAAAATTGCTGGGTCCGGGGTTGAAGAGTTTGGGGCTATCTTCTTGGACTGCCTTGCGGTCGTCGAAAGTTGGCCATATGGTGTTGAGCCAGAAACCCATGGGAATGCCGTCATCTCTGTCGATGAAGGATTGGTTTCTCCCACTGTTGACCTGTAATCATCAGCGTGAAATACAACTCTGAAAGGGGATTCAAACTTACAGCAGCTTCCATTCCAAAGCCAAGTTCGGCCAGAGCCTCCGTCTCGAAATATGGCTCATCTAGATTTGGTTCTGCAGCGTCAATTGGGCTGATATTACCCACAGCATGGGTAATCTCATGCACTATTGTGGTAGCTATTGCCCATTCAATACCCATGCGCTCACCATCATTCAAATCGTCCCTGAACAGCGGCTCGGCATCTGCAAGCATGATAAATGTCCACATCCCCCACTTGGGAGGTGGATCTCTATCCTTCTCGAATTCCATCTCTTCCAAATTCATTATGGTCACTCCAAACGCATTCCCATTATTCTCGTCAAAATGCGGACCACGTGGATCCTCAGTCTCGGATGCGAACCCGAATGTATAATTCCATTTCGTGATCAGGCTCTGGAATTTCTCATCTCGACGCGCTGCAGTGGCAACAGGATCGTAATTAGCTCTAGCGTGGAAGGACTGAATATTCTCTACCCCTTTATATTTTTCAGGAATCCGCTCATCTGGGATAGGTCTTCGTTCTCCATCCATCAACGCATCAAACTACCCCTCAAATTAGCAAAACCCAAGTAGCATTAGCAGGACTCACCCAAGGAAGCATATGACTCGACAACAAAATCCGCGACGCCAACCTCAAAATCGGCGTAAAAATCCTCTCTACCTCCGGATTCCCCATAACCCACATACCCTTCCCATTCTTCAACGGGTAAAGATCCGTCCTTGTAAATGACGGGACGGGAGGCGTTACTTCCCATCGATCTTTCTGCAACAATGGAATGATTTGATTCTGCAACGTTGCTGGTTTTAAAGCTCGGTCTGAGATAGCGTCGAGTTGACATAATTCGCGCGTTGTGAAGCCGTAGAGTTTCTTGCGTTGGAAGTCTTCGGTTTGTTGGATTTCGAGGAGGTTGAGGTCAGAGGGGACAGCGGGGAAGGAGGAGGTGAGGGGTGTGTAGCCGCTTTTGTGACTTCCGGGAAGTGCTCCGTATTTTGAAGCATCTGTCAAATTTCAAAATTAGTACCTGATCGCGTCAAATTGACAGGGAAGCTTTATGGTCATGGAAGTCTTGGTGTGGGTTGTTTCTTGAAATTAAGACCCCGCTATTACCCCGCCATGGAGTCTCATAACACACTTACATTCTGTCAACGGTGGAACAGTGATTATAGGTAGAGTAGCTGCCATAATTATAATTTCAATTGATTATAGTCTTCATGTTCTGAGTGGATGGATCAATGGTTCTCCATTTTCTCGAGTGTTGGCTCTCAAAGGCCTTTGTTCTAGATCTGCGACCAATGTGCCCGCATCGAGTAAGGGCAGCAAAGAATGAAAAGTGCAGGAAATCGGCTGCTTTTACAATACGGATTTGGTGTTATTAGTTTTTTGCCTTAGGTTGGAATAGTATGCCAAGGTCTGTGATGAAGTATTTCTGCTGTGATTCGAAGTCCGACGACCTCGAGCTGCTATAGCTTTTGCATCCTTTGTGTCACGCTTTTGTTGCGCTTCTACGATGTCCTCATAACTTAGGACCTTGGCAGTGCCTACAACTATAGTCTTGATTGATGTACGGGTATTTTTTTTATTGTTCTGCTCAAAAGGCAAAAGGTTTTCATCCAAAAGAATCGCTCGCTCAGCGAATACATTATTAGTAGCATTTACTACTTTCTGGATGCTTAATTTAGTACGGGCATCAAGTGCCTCGTGTTGTAATTACTATAATAGTAAGCTCTAACTTATACTAAGATACTCTCGGACTTTTTCCTGTACTTAGTCGTCGACCGGCCTTTAGTCTCTAGCTTTAGTCTTCTCGATATAGAAGCCATATTGATTACTACATCCGTAATACTCGTAACAAAATATAATATTATTAGAATTATTTAATGATTATAATCGAACAAAAACCAAGTTAAATTTCCTAAAATAAAATGGTTCTTGGTCTTAATGATTAACATAAAGATATTGCGGCTTCCAAAGACTTGTAGTAATACACGGGTATCTTGTAAAGCAAAATTGTCGTTCGTGACTTCACGATGTCGAACTCTTTTCCGTCTTCATCGGAATATAAGGAGGAGGGAAAGATTCCTCGACACTAGTCTTCTCACCTCCCTTCTCCTCAGAAACCTCCTCCTTCTCAACCTTTCCAGAATCCTCGAGATATATATCATTCTTCAACAACCCCTCAACCTCCTCATCCGCAAGCCACTCATCCACCTCCTGAATCCTCTTCCGATACACCTCAACCACACTCTTCACACCCCTAAACACAGCATAAATAGCCAGCGAAAGCACCATACTCCCACAAACAGCCAACCACACAATCGCCTGCCCGACCCCCATCAACCCCACCAAATTGCCCCATCTCGTAGTCAAAAAATGCCTCATCGAGCCCTTCTTCCCATACTGATCGAAATTCTCCCGATATATATACTCGTAATACGGATAGTTGTTGATATCGGCACAGAGCCAGGACCAGATGTGGCATGTTTTTAGACTCTTTGGAGTTTTGTATGTGGTCGTACCTTGAGAATCAGCGTCTGGCCAGCGTCTGCTGACTTTCACGCGGCTGATTTTGAGGGTTATACTGGAATAGGGCGTTTCTGGCGGGTACACAGAGAGGTCTTCAAGCCAGACCCAGATTTGTTTTTGTGAATTTGAGAAGAGAGGTGTGCTGTAGCCTGGGTAGGTGGGCATGTTAGCGCGGAGGATGTCAATTCGGAGACGTGGGTTGTATTTCGTGTTATAAATGGAGGTTCCTGAGGTGGTATCGGGTGTTTCGATGTAGTAGTCCAAATCCATCACAGGGGCTCCTGAGAAATTTGTGCGGACTCGGTGTGCGAAATCGGTGGCGGTTTCTCCTGTCTGATGGGCGCGGAGAGGGGTTGGGATGTGTGGGTGTGCGCGGGGCAGGATGGGTTCGTCGTTTAGGAGGAGGGTGCGGTTATCGGGGGTGAGTGTGAAGTTGAAGATGAAGGCGCCGGGACAGTGCGTTGCGATCTGGTCGCGTTGGTTCCCTTCCCCCACATTTCGGATTAGCATCGCTTCAAGAGGGAAAAAGAAACAGACGTACACAAGTATAGATCAGGGGTCGCGAGACGGACGAGTACGCTTCTCTCTGCTTCGAGCCATTGCACGGCTTCGCTCGTGGATTCTTCATTGGCGTAGACGTGAGAGAGCAGGTGGAGATTGAGCAGTAAGAAACGAGTGAATATCACCATGACGGAGAGGAGAACGTGGAGTTAGTTTGGTTAAACGGGAGGCATGAAATGAACCGATCTTCCCGTCTCCTGGATCCAATGTTGACTTTCGTTTTGGTGTAGCTCAATTGGCTGTGGTTGACTGTGGCTGACTTGGCAGGCGACTTGTGGAAGCCGCAAAATCAGGTGATCGGCGGACCTAGCTTGATTTAATAAGCAGGGGGATAGGCCAAATTTTGAGATGATTACAAATCAAGAGCTGATTTTGAAACGCGATACTTAATGGATAGTAACAGACAGGCAAGCCAGAAGCTGGGTACCATGAGAAGGATGAGAAATACGGAAGCTTGGAAGGCAAGTACTTCCTGCCTCCTCAAAATCTTCATTTGCGGCGTATATTATATTGGCAATACCATCGAATAATTCATCAAGAATAGGGCTCAAATAATCTTTTGACTAGCGATGAAATGAATCACTCGTTGCGTGACACCTCAGGTTTACCAGGTTGCGGCAGCTTCGCTAATTTAAGGGGCTAATTTGCCCGGCCCCCTGTTCTGACCCTCACTGCTTCTCGATTACAAATCTCTTGCAAATGTATGAGCTCGACTTAAAGACTTTTCTCCTGCATTGCTAAGAAAAGAGTGGAGCTGGCTATCCCTTATACGGTACAGAAACTCCCTTACAGGTTTTCCTTCGCGATGCCAGTTTTTAATTCTCCCGAGGTCCGGTGAAAATGAGGGGCCCCGCGACTTTCCCCTGCCTCTTCCCCACAATCTCGACGCAATTAGCTTAGAATCTGTTTAACTGACGTGTGCCTAGATTCTCGCCAGAGGTTTCCCCCGAGAACAAAAACCATCCTTGAGCATTGCTATACCTTTTCTTGCTACTTGCTAGATGCGGAAACCCCTCTACGCTAGGTATGTCAAAGAGCGCTGCCAACCAAGTGGAGATTTCTCTCCCATGTACCCGGTTTTCTGACCTTTGAAGAGCTTATAGCACGACCCCATTACTTATACTTGATTGCTCTAAATTCAGATGCTGTTGATGTCGTCATTCCTGCTTTCTTTTTGGCAATAATTGCGCTCTTGGGAGCCGCTAGGATTTATGCATTCAGTGGGCAACAAACATTAATTTCCCCACAAACACGAGGGAGGCTTTGTCCAAGTTCTTTAGTTCCCAGTATATAATTCCAAATTGGGAACTGTGTCCAATTTTTTCGGGGTCGTCTGAACCGGTGACTTGAAATTTTGAAGCAGCATTAGGCTGCTTCGATTGGAAACATAATATGGATTTCTTGCATCAATCAATACAATACCGACCAGGCCGAGAATCTATAACCTATGAGTAAGTTGGAGGGCACGACATTCGTTCCTTTCAGCTACCAACTTAAATTGTCAGTCAGGGCTTCATTCAATTCCTGGACTCTCCCTAAAGTGTCCGCAAATGAAAGCCTCATTGGTCTTTGCCCTCGCTGTGGTTGGGCTTTGTTCTATTCCCGCGAAATGCACCCCGTAAGTAGATCCAAATAGATGCCTCAATCTAGGATTCAACAGCTAATAAGGTGCTTTCGGAGTTACAAGTAATGAAAGGAACATACAGCGACGGGATCCTGGAGTTTTGACGGGAGGCACTTTCCAACCTGTGAGCGCTGCAATTGGCTTAGCCCCGCAAATTTTGACAACCCGCATCAATTGGCCTGTGACCTTAGCACAAAAGGGTTCAATTGCTACTTTTGATTTCGATGCAGAGGTTGCAGGTTATCCGTATTTTGTCGTCTCAGCTCTGAATAGGCCTGTTCAGATCGAGGTTAAATACTCAGAGCAGTTTGATGGTCTAAATCACCCTTGGGGCGATGGCCCATACGATTATGTGATTTCTCTAGCCAGCACTTACCGCGTCGAGACCTTTAATGTCACCCAGACGGGTCGATTCCAGTCGTTCTTCCTACAGGGAGGACAGAGATGGGAATCAATTCGCCTCTTGACTAATGGTCATGTGAGCTTCAGTGAAGTGGGGTTACAGGCCACCATCGACCTTCCTGACCTTGATAATCTACCTTCAACTTTTGAAAGCTCTAACGGGATTTATAATGCCATTTGGAAACTTGGGGCGAATTCCATTGCAGCAGCATGCTTCAATGCGGGTAGCCAGAAACAGACCTGGGAGATTACTGACGACGGAATCTATGTGCCTGGACAAAAGGCTGCAGTCAGCGCTTTGGGAAACAACTTTGAAAAGTACACGTTGAAATTTTACTCAAAAATTGTACGTGGGGGAACTGGGTGGTCTACTGTCACTAGCGTTGGGGGTTCCGGCCTGAACTTGTTACTGATTTCCAACCTGCCTTCCGAAACAACATTTGTGAACACAAACCAAACGCTCACGCCGGCAAACTCACTTGTCTTGGCATCAGGCTGGGGTTTTGTCAATCAAACAACTTTAGACTCGTACTTCTGGGGAAGCTTCAAGGTTCCATTCGATATTAAGGAAGGCGAATGGTATGAGATTGAGACATCGCATGCAAACGACGATTTTCTGGTTGTTTCAGTTAACGGTATCCAAATTGTCAACCTCACACTTGCCCACTACCCTCCACTATTAGGATCCTTTACAAGCGGATCTGGAGCAAGGACCCAGGGTAGTTTTGGATTCGGACCATATCAAGACCAAATTGCTTACTTCCGAAATGCTACAGTCACCGCAGCGAATGGGACCCAAATATATCACAGTTATCTGACCTCGCAGGATGTGTTGGCTGAATATGGTACCCATGAGAATTGGGCAACGACATGTGTAGATGGCCCGAAAAGGGACCGTTTGGTCTGGCTGGGCGATTTCTTTCATACCAGCAGATCATTGCCAGCATCAACTTCCAGATGGGACTACGTCAAAGGGACCCTTCAATATTTGATTGACTGGCAGGTACCGAATGGAGAGGTTAGCATCGATCCTCCGCTAGGATACAGTCCAGCATACACAGAGCAAATATCAGGGGGCTCCTACGGTCTACCGGACTACCAGATTCTAGGCCTAAATGCCTTGACCAACTACTACGGGGTCACAGGTGATCTTGACTTTCCACGGGACAATTGGCCAGCCTTCCAACGGCTAATCCAATATCTTCTCAACAACATTGATAATTCCACCAACTTACTTAATATCGGAGGATTTATTGGTCCCGAATTGGGCACCGCTACATCGGCTTGTCTTGTACAAGGCTTGAAGGGAGCGGCCATAATTGCAGATGATCTCAATGACCACGCCACTGCCAACATCTACCGTAATACCGCCACTGACGTAGCCAACGCAATTAACACGCACCTCTGGAGCCCAACGGAAGGATTCTACGCCGTCAGCACATCTAACATGTCTGATTTTTCCTTGGTTGGCCTCGGGTTTGCGATTACCTCCGGCGTCGCCACTGCAACTCGCGCAACATCTACACTCGCAAAGCTCGATCAGATAAAATTATACCCCGCTTATGCAGATAATACCCAAGAAGATTCGTCATCCAACTTAACCAAACTCTCACCTAACACAAATGGCTTCTTACTATCAGCGCTCCTCCTGGCCAACCAGACCGAGCCGGCAAAATATCTTCTAGACAATCTCTGGGCCGCTATGTACACACAGAATCAGTTCCGTAGCGGTGGAACATGGGAATACGTCAATCAGAACTTGTCGCCTGGCCTTAGTCTTTTCACGTCCCTGGGCCATCCGTGGGGAAACGCACCGACGTATGTGTTGCCCGAGTTTGTGGCCGGACTATGGGCTGTTGCACCGGGGTATAAGACTTGGCTTTTTGGGCCAGGATATAAAGGGTTTGATCTGAGCTATGCAAATACGACCATATCGACGAAGTTTGGAAGTCTGAAGGCTGGATGGAGCTTGAATAATCAGGGAAATCAGTTGACCATTACTATTGATGCTCCGGTTGGTACGAGTGGAAGTGTGGCACTTCCAGCGAATGGATTGATAGAAACTTATAATATTAATGGGAGAGAGGAGAAAAACGAGGATCCTAGTGAGCCTCTTGCAATTGGAAGTAGTATGACGACTATTGTAGTTCAAATCTAGGACTTCAACGAAATGTGGAATCAGGATTATCAATAGAAACTTTTCAAAATTCATATTTCTTTTATCATCTTAGAGAATAGAGGCAATGAATCTATAAATTTTCAACAAAATTGCATTGAAATGAGTTAAACGTGTTAGATGCAGTGCTGTGAAGTGAGCGCTTGAATTTCATAAAGTTTACTGCCCAGCTTTGGAGCTTTTGACTTGATTAAACCGTTTAAACTCCATATTTTCACATATCCTCGATCGGCGTTTCTTTATTCAGGCTCTCCCTCATATTCCTCCGATCCCCAACTCCTGGTATCGTTGTAGAGAAGCACACGTCTCTTTTACACTCAAACCTATCATTGGTTCACCAATTAATATGTTCAGCTGTCGTCTCAGACTGACTTTCATATCATGCCGGGTAGAAAAGTTCAATTTTGCCTTCATTCTCGGAAAGATAAAGTTGGAAGGTTCGACTGTCTTGTGATTGACTGAACATTAGATCCTTATATTTCTGAGGCAAGGCGTCGTGCGATGCGGGGAAATATCGAACTTTCGATCTTACACCCACGAAAATGGTTTCTATCAAAGCTAGAACTTGGGTAGCCTAAAGCAGATGTGAAATATGACTCGGGCGGGAATTCTGATGGAGCGATGGTTGCTCTACCGCTCTCTCGATTTAGCTCGTGCAAGGAGCCAATCATTCCTTAAAAGACGCGAATTGTCTATTGGCCATTCTGATGGAAAATATGTATGAACTATCATAGGAAAAGGACTTGTATTATTCAATTTCTCATGCATCCCAAGGATAGTCAGAGATCATTGCTAAATTGCGGCTGCGCTTAAGATTACGACCCACCCAATCGGGATTACCCCTGAGTCTCACCTAAGCCCTAAAGCTTTCACTAATGCACGGTGACCTCCCTAAATACTACGATATCCTGAACTTTCGAAAGACAAACTCATCCCTCAACCTCCTCTCTTAAAATATGGAATCCCTTTCTGTCCTTGGATCCATAGCACTCGGCTGTGGCGGGCCAGCATACGCACTCGCGTTCATCCCTGCATCTCAGCCAGCTCAGCGAGCAGCCATATTCGCCCTTTCTACGGCCTTAACCCTGCGACTGCAACTCATTCCTCAGAGCATCACCAACAACTACATGTGGAACGGCCTAGTTTTGGTAGCAATCTGGGCACTAACAATTCGGGCCGCTGATCTCCTATTTCTCAAGAAAGTCCAGATAACCAGTCTTCCCGACTTGTATTCGAAGACTGGGACTCGGAACGCTTCCAGCAATGGCGACTCATCATCCAAATTAGAAAGATTCTGGGCTGCGGTCATGTTGATCAACAGTGCTAGATATGTAGGGACGCGATATGAGGTGAAGAACGTGCCATCTTTCTCGAAGAAGGACAAGGATTATGTTCCATCCCGTGGAAGGTTTCTTCTCAGGAGTATGATTGGTTTGATACTTGCGTATCTGTTTCTTGATCTCGTGGATATACTTCCTCATCCTGACATTGATGTTCAGTGTCCGAAAGCGAAAGAGGCGATCTTCTCCCGGATTTCAGAGGTTGACGTTGAGGAATTTGTGATGAGGAGTTTGGGAGTTCTAGCAATATGGATTGCGACGTATTGCATCATTTCAGCAGAATATCATTTTGCTGCATTAATCGCAGTTGGATCTGGATTATCTGAACCCCGTTCATGGCCACCGATGTTTGGCTCTTTTGCGGACGCTTGGAGCATCCGGCAGTTTTGGGGGTAAGCTCCTCATACTTTTGGTACAAGGGCGTACTGACGGAATAATAGGACGAGCTGGCATCAGCAGCTGCGGAGTATGGTCGAGCCAAGTAAGGAACATCCTGGAGTCGAGTGTCCTGTTCCAGAATATTTCATGTGTAATGGGGAAATGTCTTCTCCCAAGACTCGGAGTTGCCTGAGCAGTTCTCTAATTAACTACTCATGAGACAATGTCTTAACTTCCAATTCGGAATAATGGAAACAATTACTGACTTCCTGAGCTTCTAGGCTCGGATTTCATCTCATCTACTCTTCTTCGTATCCCAAAAGGAACTTTGGTATCACGATACTTGCGCTTGACTCTCGCATTCCTGGTATCGGGTCTTTTCCACGTGCTCGTGGAGGCGGCACAAGGACAAGATCCTTGGGAAAGCGGCGCGCCACGCATGTGGGTCACGCAAGTCTTCGGTATCATGATAGAGGATACTGTCCAGGAAATTTATAGACGATCTGGAGGAAGACCCAATCTGTGGTCACGGTTGGTAGGGTACATATGGCTTGGTCTTTTTTTGACGTGGACTTGCCCGCCTTGGCAGTGGAATATTATGCGTGTGCAGCTTCCTCGTCAGCTGAGGACTGTTCCTTTCAGCTTTTGGGAAACCATAGGATTAAAGTTTTAGAACCTAAATGTTAGACCTGGATGGATAGAAGGGGAAGGAGAGGGAAATGTGGAGCATGGCTTCTTTTCAGCACTGACTGTCTGAAGACGATAAGCAGGCTATGTACCTGTAAGAATTATACACATTCAATAGATTTCCTTGGCCCATCTTGATTCTCCCTGTTCTCACACAACCGGCCAACCTCCAGACCAAGTTAATTGATTCCACCCGAACAAATAGTCTGCATCTGCAATTCCATCGTTCGTGTCTGCGTAATGATAATAGAGCACAAGGCCAAGGCTTGAGTCTGTATAGACGCCTCTGTGAAGACAATCAGTCCACATCACATCCCATTATACATTACAAGTCAGAATAACTTACTGTCCACCAGGCCCGTAAGTCGTCCCATGACTTTTCAGAAGAGTCGAGCCACCACCACCCGTGCAAGCCTTCCCATCCTTATCCACGAACCCGCCTGTTGCGTACGTGGATCGACACATAATAATACGGTACTCGTTCCCTGGCGCTGGTTTCGACGTATCATAACTACAGCAAATTCCAGACGAGATGAGAAGATAGTAGTATCCACTGTAATAGAACATGTAGGAACCTTCCTCTGCATGAGTACCTGAGGAATTATATGCGAGATTGTAGGCGGAACTGCCGCCTTTAGTCAATGCCGTGGAGGCCATTTCAACTTGATAAATGTCATCCCAGAAGGAACCAAAATTGAGATAATATGTCCCCGAGACGTCGATCAGGTTAGGATCAATCGCGTTATAAAGCTTAGAAGAGGAGGATGCAATTCCTGTAGCGCCGTGATCCGTCCAACTACCTACTTCCATTGTTGCGGAGGTCGCGAGGCCGATGGCAGAGTTTTGGCTACCGAATGTGGACACGGCGTAATACATGTAGTAGAGATCTCCGACTTTATGTACATCTGGAGCCTGAATTGAGACAAAGTTAGTTGTATATATGAGAAAAGGAAAATTTTAGAGATTCACCCATAGATCCGTATTGCCAGTCAAGTCAATGGAGGAGCCACCGGACAGAGCATATCCTTGAATGGTCCATGGCCCAGCAATTGAGCTGGCTGTAGTGATTTGAATTCCACTTCCCGTTGAAAATCGAAAGTATTTATTATCAGACGTTCGTTGGATGACAGCGGGATCGTGACTCTGGTATTTGTCAGTATCTAAACTCTGGAGATGGTAAATAGAAAGATAATGACTAACCCAGCACGAACCGGAGCATGCTCCTGGGTCCGAATATGCGTCAACTGAGACCCCAAAGAGAAACACAATTAGGAATGAGAAGTTTATGTACATGATAAAATAGCCCGAGATTTTTCTGCTAAAGGAATGGCGAACTAAATTCAGGTCAAACAGAAGCGGAGTTCGTCTGATATATGGATTTCTACGAAGCTTTTGTGGACGGAAACATGATCATTCGTCCACCACTTCTTGAGTTCTCGCAGGGAATCTACATGATGGTGTTTCGGAAATAGAGCTACTGTAGAAAGCACAGCTACTCACCCTTGCCCCGCAAGCGGGAGATTTACTCCATCTTGGCAGATAAACCCGCACTAATGTGGTGGGGCTTGATCTTCCAAACCATTGATCATGAGTTCCAAATACCGGTACTACTAATGGAGATTCCAAGAAAATACCGCGGTAAATCCATTTGGCATTCCGTCCCATTACCCCGGAAAATCACTTGACCTCATCCTGCGTTATCTATTGGAACGCATGCAAAGAAATTCCAAACATCATCCCAATGTGCGGGCAGGCCCAGCTCATTGGTGGATCCAAGTAGATGGAAGGTACCGGAGAATCTTTGTGGAAAATCCACAGCCCTGGATAAAGTGTTTCTGTGAGTCGTTAATTAGCCAGCGCCACTTTGCCCGTTTGAGAACTTGCCAGTGAACCCTTATTTCCTCGCTTCGGACCCCCTTTTTCTTACCCGAGTTGTATCTGAGTGAAACTTTGAATATCTATATGATCAAGCCAAGATTGACTGAAAACGACGGTACGAAGTTCCTCCTGATTGGAGGAATCGATTATTCTAACGAATAAAGCAACTAGCATGTTTGTCATCATCTAAATCGGCTCAACTCACGTGGGTTCAACCTCATTCGCACGAATGTGAAGGATTGTGCTACAAGATATCATTTTCTATGCGATATAGAAATTTACTGTCAATACGCTGAACATCGCTTTTCAAATTACCAGAA
>Ga0182030_10007510_pt1 | contig 22725 bp, 13 predicted proteins | sample 812S3MmetaG_FD_121299 | JGI IMG/M metagenome (GOLD analysis project Ga0182030, IMG submission 121299) | Permafrost microbial communities from Stordalen Mire, Sweden - 812S3M metaG (Illumina Assembly) | ecosystem: Environmental > Terrestrial > Soil > Wetlands > Permafrost | place: Sweden...
CGAACCCTTGCCCGCCGCATGTGCTGCCAAGACCTTCCGTCGCAAATCATTATCGTAGGCTCGCGGCATACACTCGCGGAGTCCACCAGAGCGACCTTATAGTAACACTAGAAATGCTCTAGCAGTAGCGGAGTAGCGACCGGAATGGCGGCAGGAACGACGCAAATCACAGCGACGGCGGGTGGATTAACCAGTCCTCCGAACGCAGGAAATTAGAACATGAAATCAGTTTGTCCGCTTGGCGTAATGCCATAAGCGTACGATCTTCAGGAGAAAATCTATGCGACGAATCACACTCATGACTTCCTCGATTTTGTTCTTTATTATCCTGAGCCTGGCAGCGGGCTGCAGCAAGAAAAATGACGAGGTCGTAAGCGCGCCCGCTTCGCCCTCGCCTAGCGCAGAGACTAAGAGCGCCAAAGCTGAGATCGCTGCTAAAACCCCGGAGGACTGGCTGGTGGTCGAGGATACCACCTTCATTCCCGTTATCGATGATGTAAGCCGGAAGATGCTTGCGGCCCAGCGGGCATTCCTGAAGAAGGACAACAAGACCGCTGCCGAAGAGATCCGGCAGAGCGCCGCAATTCTTTCCGGGGAATCGTCAGGCGCTTCTGTCGAAGGCCGGAAACGGATTCAAGTCGCGGCCAAAGAGCTCGAAAAGCTGGCCATGGAACTGGACAGTAACAAGATCAGCTCGGTGAAGCAGCTCGACGCTGTATTCGTTCAGGCACACGGCGCTGACATCGAACAGCGTTGGGTGGTGGCAGACGAGACGGCGTGGTACCCCTACGTCGAGGAGCCTGACCAACACTTCAAGAACGCGCACGATGCGTTTCTGAGCCGGGATTTCAAGAAAACCGCTGAGGAGATACGCAAAGGCGAGGCGTTCGTGAAACTGGAGGACGGGCGAGCCACCGGCGACGTGAAGCGATCGCTCGACGCCTCCGCGCGGGAATTGAGCCACCTAGCCAGTGAAGCGTCGAAAGGCGAAGTCAAAGATGTTAAGTCTCTTGACAATACCTTTGCGCGAGCAGATTACGCCCTTGCTCTCTCACACCGAGCGAAAGCTTCGGAAGGCTGGGCCAGCAAGGATGCAACCAAAGCAGGCTATGAACTGAGGGCCGCGGCAAACTACCTCGAACAAGGCGCGTCCCGGGCGGGTGGCGATGTTGAGTCCGGCGTTTCAGCTGGCGTCAAAGATACACGTGAAGTTGCCGGAAAACTAATCCAAGGCGCCAGCGTGGCAACCGACGATGTTGGCAAAGTTATGGAAACGATCGGCCAGGAAATCGAGATGCTCGGAAAGAAAGTTGTGCACTCCTAGCTGGGAGAGCCGCTGACTTAGGTCGGGCGGGATCCGAGGTGAGCGCACAAGCGTGACTTCGGCTAGTGGCGTGTCCCGGAGAATCCATTACTGGGAGTGCGCCAAGGAGTCGGTGTCAGGCGGCTTGAGTCCGGAACCGCGGGTATAGAGTAGCAGCGCACAGGTCTCGGTCCAGCTTCTCGTGTAACTCGGGCGCGCCTTCAGGGTGAGGGCATCTTCCCTCCGCACTTGGCATCGGAGTAGACCATGAGACTGGCTGCACCGGAACGCCTCCTGTCGCCCAATCCGCTTGCATCACGCTGGGGCATTTTCATCATCTCTGCCACAGAATGCTGGCGTCTTCCAATGGGATCGCGATGCCATTGCAACGCGGCATCACTCGCGCCGTGTAGTCTGTCGCTGGACGTGTAGTGGGTATCATGGCGTGATAGACGCAGCCGCGGGATTGATCAGCGCACTTCATTTCCACCCGCACTGGATCGGCGCCGTTGATTCCGTTCGCATAGAGCTCCACCCGCACCGCATTCGGGTCGAGATCGTTCAGGAAGATTTCGACTTCAAATATGTGGTGGGCCGCGTTGTTTTCGACCCGCAAGTCGCCGAAGCGCAACGATTCCCATTTCCGATCCACTGACTGCTGCCACTCGGCCACTTCCCTGCCCGCCGCGCCTTTGTTCGCCGCGCGCTCATGGTAGGCGGTTGCCGCCGGGAGATAGTGCCGCTCAGTGTATTCGCGCACCGCACGATCGGCGGAAAAGCGCGGTGTCAGGCGAGCCATGCTTTCCCGCATTCGCTTGATCCAAGCGGAGGGGATGCCGTTTTCGTCCCGGGCATAGAACTCCGGGACCACTTCGTGTTCGAGCAGGCCGTAGAGCGCATCGGCTTCGACCGCGTCCCAGGCGGGATCGTCGCCATGTTCGCCGCCGTCGCCCAATGCCCATCCGACTTCTGGCGTGTAGGCTTCTGCCCACCAGCCATCCAACTCCGACAGATTGAGACCGCCATTGACGAGCACCTTCATGCCACTTGTCCCGCACGCCTCCCAGGGACGGTGCGGCGTGTTGATCCAAACATCGACACCCTGCACCAAGTGCTCGGTCAAATTCATGTCGTAGTCACTGAGGAAGATCACATGCGGGCGAATCTCAGGCTGTCGGATGAAATGTATCCATTCCTGAATCAGAGCTTGCCCTGCTTGGTCCGCTGGATGCGCCTTGCCTGCAATGATGAGTTGCACCGGGCGCTCCGGGTCGGACAAAAGGCGTTGCAAACGCGCTGAATCGTGCAGCAGCAGGTTCGGTCGCTTGTAAGTCGCGAAGCGCCGCGCAAAACCCAGCGTCAGGACATTGGGATCGAACAGATGCCTTGCGGCTTCGACCTTTTCGGGCGACGACCCGGAGGCGGTGAGTTGACGGGACAAACGTTCGCGAGCGTATTCGACAAGAGACTTGCTGGCGTCGATGCGAAACTTCCAGAGCCTGGCGTCCGAAACCCGTCGAATATCCGGCTCGAGGGTTTCTGTCGTTCCCAACCAGCGACCCTTCCCACAGCTTTCCGTCCAAAGATCATCGGCAGGTGCTGAGTCCCAGGTGGGCATATGGACTCCATTGGTCACATATCCGATTGGGATTTCGTCCTCCGGCCAGCGGGGAAACAAAGCCTGGAAAATGTGCCGGCTGACCTGGGCATGCAAGCGGCTCACTGCATTCACCGCCCCGCTCCCACGGACCGCCAGGTACGCCATGTTGAAATTCTCCGAAGAGTCGCCCGGGTTCTGGCGTCCCAAGGCCAGCAAATCGTGGAAGGTGATGCCGAGCTTCTTTTCGGCATAACCTCCAAGGTATTGCTCGATAAGGGCAGGAGCAAAAAGGTCGAATCCTGCAGCCACCGCCGTATGGGTGGTGAAGAGATTGCCGGCACGTGTCGTCGCCAGTGCAACTTCGAAGGACTGCCCGGTTTCTTCCATGAAGGTGCGGGCACGTTCCAGGACAGCGAATGCCGCATGTCCTTCATTCAGGTGGCAGACCTCTGGCTGGAGCCCGAGCGCGCGGAGTAACCGCCAGCCGCCGATGCCGAGGAGGATCTCCTGCGCGAGTCGCAATTCCGGCCCGCCGCCATACAACTCGCTGGTAATTCCCCGATGAGCGGGAAAGTTCGCCGCGTCATTGCTGTCCAGCAGGTAGAGCTTCACCCTGCCGACCCGAACCTGCCAGGCTCGCAGCCATACCGAGTAACCAGGCAACGCAATTTCCAGCCGCAGCCACTCGCCGTTCGGATGGCGCAAGGGCGTGATCGGCAACTGTCCGGGATCGTTGTACGGGTAGAGGGCCTGTTGGGCGCCGCTTTTGTCGATCATCTGGCGAAAATAGCCTTGCTGGTAGAGCAGTCCAACGCCGACAACCGGCACACCAAGATCACTGGCGGCCTTGAGTTGATCGCCAGCTACATTGCCAAGTCCCCCCGAGTAAATGGGCAGAGCTTCGCTCAACATAAATTCCATGCTGAAATATGCGGCGCAGGTTAACTGAGTCGCCGAGTGGTTCCGCTGAAACCATGCAGGGGCTTCCGCCGACTGTCGGCTGGCTTCGATCAGGCCATCTACATTTGTGCGAAAAACTGGATCGGCCAACACACGCTCGATCCGGTCGCGCGAAACCGTCTGAAGGACGACCCAAGGGTTTTGCGTAATCTCCCACAGTTCGGGATCAAGCTGCCGCCAGATTTCGTCGGTGGCATGACTCCAGGACCAGCGCATATCCAGAGCGAGATCCGCCAGCGAATCGAATCCCTCGATTTCGGTGGGTAGAAGGTTGTAGATCGGGTGGCTGACGCGAGTTTGGCGACTCATGATTGCTCCGATGTATCTGACGCCGCCAGAGTATCTCCGACGATCGCCTGTGCTTCATCCAAAATGGTGCGCAGATGATCCGCTCCCCGGAAGCTTTCCGCATAGATCTTGTAGATGTCCTCGGTTCCTGACGGGCGCGCCGCGAACCAACCGCTCTCGGTCACTACCTTCAGCCCGCCGATGGGGGCGTCATTGCCTGGTGCGCGAGTAAGGATGGCATTAATCTTTTCTCCGGCCAGATTTGTGGACCGAACTTGCTGCGGCGAGAGTTTCTCCAGAACCTGTTTTTGTTCCGGCGTAGCTGGCGCCTCAACCCGATCATAAAAAGGCTCGCCAAACTCACGCGTGAGTTCGCGATAGACCTCGCCGGGATCGCGCTCCATCCGTGCCGTGATTTCCGCCGCAAGCAAAGCCGGGACGATTCCGTCTTTGTCCGTCGTCCACACACTGCCATCCAAGCGGACGAACGACGCACCGGCGCTCTCTTCGCCACCAAAGCCAAGTGAACCGTCGACGAGCCCATCGACGAACCACTTGAAGCCAACCGGCACCTCGTAAAGCTTTCGGCCAAGCTTCGCAGTGACTCGATCAATCATCTGGCTGCTCACTACCGTCTTGCCCACTGCCGCCGCCTCTCGCCATTTCGGCCGGTGTTGAAAGAGGTAGAAGATGGCCACGGATAGGTAGTGATTGGGTGGGAGTAGCCCTGTGCTCTTGGTGACAATCCCGTGCCGGTCGTGGTCAGTATCGCAGGCGAATGCGATCTCGAAGCGATCCTTCAGGCCGATCAAGCTCTGCATTGCATAGGGTGAGGATGGGTCCATGCGGATCTGGCCGTCCCAATCTACGCTCATAAAGCGAAACGTTGGGTCGACGGCCTCGTTCACGACCGTGAGGTTTAACCCGTAGCGCTCGGCAATGGGTCCCCAGTAGTGAACTCCGGCGCCGCCGAGCGGATCGACTCCCATGCGGATCTTCGTCTCCCGCAGGAGATCCATGTCAATCACATTGGCGAGATCAGTAATGTAGGCATTGCGATAGTCGTGCTTGTGCGTCGTAGGCGCGTGCAGAGCTTTCTCGAATAGAATCCTTTTTAAACCCTGAAGACCATTCTCAAGAAACTCGTTTGCCTTGGTCTCGATCCAGCCGGTGACGTCGGTATCCGCTGGCCCGCCGTTTGGGGGATTGTATTTGAACCCACCATCGTGCGGCGGATTGTGGGATGGCGTGATGACGATGCCATCGGCAAGCCCCGCCTTTCGTCCTCGGTTGTATGTGAGAATTGCGTGGGAGACGACAGGGGTCGGGGTATATTCATCCTCCTGTGCGAGCATGACTTCCACCCCGTTCGCCGCCAGCACCTCTAGCGCGCTGGCATGAGCCGGTACGGAAAGGGCATGCGTGTCCATACCGAGAAACAGCGGGCCGTCAATCTTCTTCTGTTTCCGGTACATGCAAATGGCCTGACTGATGGCGAGGATATGCCATTCATTGAAAGCCTTTTTGAATGCGGAACCACGATGTCCAGAGGTGCCGAAAGCAACCCTTTGTTCCGGCAGAGAAGGGTCAGGCACCTCCGTATAGTAGGCCGTGACAAGTCTGGGTACGTTTACTAGCATCGATGCTTCGGCTGGCTTTCCTGCACAAGGACTTACTTTCATAACTCCCTCGTCCAATGCCGTGATGCTCTTTGTATTTCTTTAGTCCCGTTAGGTCGATCCTCACGCCATCTCCGGGTTGCGATGAACACGGTAGCAGATCTACTCAAATGGAATAGTGAGCACAGGACAAGGCCCTAGCTGTATTACTCGGTGAGTTGCGGAACCAAAAAGCGCAGCGTCTAATGCCCCTCGGCCACGCACTCCCATGATTACCATGTCAGTTTGTGCTTCAATGGCGACTTGAATGATCTGCTGATATGGCTTGCCGACCCGTACCACCACCTTCACGGTGCAACTTCCGCACGCTTTGGCTGAGATGGATTCATCGAGTTCCTTTTTCACTTTCTCCGTTGCAGTCTGAAGGTTCCCTGCTCCCGGGAATTCTTCCAGCACGTGCAGCAGCGTAAGTTCTGCGCCGTACGCCTCGGCAATTGAGAGCGCATACTCCGAGGCGCGATGAGCATGATCTGAAAAATCCGTACAAAGCAGCACCTTCTTAAGGTGAACTTGCTCCAGATCGCGCACAGAGCTAGCGATATGATGCGCTGGCTTTCGCACTGCTAAGACCGGGCAGTGTGCTTTTCGTAGTACTCTCTCTATTTTCGATCCCAGCATCAGCCGGTCAATTCCTCGCAGCCCGTGAGTTCCCATCACGATCAGATTCGCCGCCTGAGTTTCAGCAAGAGAGAGAATCAGATCCGCCGTAGAACCATCCTGCACGAAGTATTGGAGCGGAATCTCAGCCAGCGCATGGAATTTCGCAAATTCCCGAAGCTTACGCTCTGCCACGGCGCGGAGTTGCCGGCAATCCTCTTCATAAGAGTCGGGATAAATGTCCCAAAACTCGAAAGCCTTCGAAGAGTACAGAACGTGCTGCAAGTCCAACTTCGCATTGTAGTGTACTGCCAGTGACTGCGCGTACTCGTATGCATTCACGGAAGACTCAGAAAAATCGATGGGGCATAGAATAGATTTAATCAGCGGCATTTGGTGCACCTCGAATAATTCCGTCAGTTGAAGACTCGCATCTCCAGGTCGCCTGGAAGATTTCGCTGTGCCACGCGTCTGCGAAACTACCAAGTGGAGCGGTAGCTGTCTGTTCAATAGTGCTCACTTAGGCGAACACGTCGGGCGCCGACTCGTTCACGAACTACTCTCACATCCCGAGCGGATGGTCAAGTTTTAACAAAGGTGTATTCCAGTTGTTCCAGAATGGTACGAGGGGTACCTTCGCAGCAAACTGCGGAGCATGTCTGGCATCAGACAATCTGAGCTGCGTACTTTCGCGATGACCACGCCACCTTTGAGCGCGGCAGGATACGATGTCGGTATTGCGAAATATGGCTTTGATGCTTTCTTACTACTCAGAAGCGTGATCGCAGACGTCATCATCTCCGATCTTAACGTGACGCACATGTCGGAATTCGAGTTCCTTTATGTCGTGACTGTGCCAAATGGCGGCGTCATCCCGCGAGCAGGGAGAAGAGGCAGCTATGAATCGCTCCATCCAGAATCGCACGTTCACAGAGTTAAAAGTAGGTGATACTGCGAGTATTGCGCGTAGCCTGACGTACAAAGACATTGAAGTGTTTGCAATTATGTCGGGGGACATAAACCCCACCAATGTCGATCAGGCATTTGCGAAAACTGATACTTTCCACAAAATAGTTGGTCATGGTATGTGGGGCGGTGCACTGATTTCCGCCGTCCTTGGTACCGAACTCCCTGGTCCTGGCACGATCTATTTAGGCCAGTCGCTGGAGTTCCGTACACCTATCGCCCTTGGCGACACGATTACGGTTACGCTCAAGCTCACGCAAAAGATCGAGGAAAACCACCAAGTCGTCTTTGATTGCCAGGCGCGCAATCAAAGTGGCGAATTGGTGATCACCGGCACCGCTCGAGCGACCGCTCCAACCGAAAAGATTTGTCGAGAGCCGGTAAGCTTGCCCGAAATCGAGTTGGTGGAGAAAGGGAGACATCACCGACAGATCATCGCAAAAACCGAGGGCTGGAAACCGATCCGGACAGCTGTCGTCCATCCTGTCGACATGGTTTCGCTGCTCGGAGCTGTGGAGGCTGCGAAGGCAAACCTGATTGTTCCTGTGTTGGTCGGACCAGAAGGAAAAATACGCGCGGCGGCCCAACTGGCCCAACTCGATCTGTCAGCTTATGAGGTAGTAAGTACGGAAAACAGCAGCGCAGCGTCTTTCCGTGCCGTTGCCATGGTGCGAGAAGCCAAGGTGGAAGCCCTGATGAAAGGTGCCCTGCACACGGACGAACTGATGCACGCGGTTGTGGATCCTCAGCATGGGATACGAACCGAACGGCGCATGAGCCATGTGTTGGTGATGGACGTGGCGAGCTATCCACGCCCACTGTTCATCACGGATGCAGCCATCAACATATTCCCTACGCTCGATGACAAACGCGAGATCGTCCAGAACGCCATCGATCTGGCCCACGCCTTGGGGCTCACTCTGCCCAAAGTTGCCATTTTGTCGGCAGAAGAGACTGTGAGGTCGAAGATCCCGTCCACGGTTGAGGCAGGAGCGCTTTGCAAGATGGCCGATCGCGGTCAGATTACCGGCGGTATTCTGGATGGGCCGCTGGCGTTCGACAGCGCCGTTTCGCTCGAAGCCGCGATAACTAAGGGCATAATCTCGCAGGTCGCCGGACAAGCCGATATCTTCGTCGTACCTGACCTGGAGGCGGGAAACATGCTGGCGAAGCAGCTCGAATATCTCGCAGGGGCGGAAGTGGCTGGCATCGTGCTCGGCGCGCGCGTCCCGATCATTCTGACCAGTCGAGCCGACAAACCCCTTACCCGTCTGAGCTCCTGCGCTCTGGCACTGTTGTGGGTGCACTACCAGCAATCGGCAAAGGCGTCGGCAGCATGATTCTTATACTCAACTCCGGCTCGTCCAGTATCAAGTTCGCGCTGTTCCCTGCCGCAGGGGAGATCAGCCGCAGGACAGTTTTGTGTGACGGGCAGATCGATGGTATTGGCGATGAATTGCACTTCGGCGCTCGGGATGCCGCGGGGCATCCGATCGCCGATGAGCCTGTCCGGGAAGGGATAACTCATGAGTCCGCACTCGGTTTTTTATTGCGTTGGCTGGACTGTCACTTCACCGATCATCGCTTGGTTGGCGCTGGACATCGCGTCGTCCACGGCGGTACCGCTTACACCGCACCGGTGGTGGTGAACGCCGCAGTGCTTGCCTATCTGGAACAACTGGTACCCTTGGCACCCCTTCATCAACCCCACAATCTTGCCGCCATCAAAGCGCTTACTGCTCTGCATCCGACTTTGCCGCAGGTAGCCTGCTTTGACACGGCCTTTCATTGCACCCAACCGCAAGTCGCCACTGTATTTGCGCTTCCCCGCGCGCTTACCGACGAGGGTATCCGGCGTTATGGCTTTCACGGGCTCTCCTATGAGTACATTGCTTCGGTCTTGCCGGAGCATGCAGGTCCAACTGCCGAAGGCAAAGTCGTCGTTGCCCACCTAGGTCAAGGTGCCAGCATGTGCGCCATGGAGGCACGCCGGAGTGTAGCAACCAGCACGGGATTCACCGCTCTTGACGGCCTTCCCATGGGCCGCCGCTGCGGCAATCTCGATCCCGGTGTAGTGCTTTATCTACTGGTCGAGAAAAAAATGGATGCCGCGGCCATTACCGATCTGCTGTATGAACGCTCCGGGTTGCTGGGCATGTCTGGTATCAGCGACGACATGCGCACTTTATTGGCGAGCAATGATCCCCGAGCGGCGGAAGCCATCAACCTGTTTGTGTACCGGATCGGACGCGAACTTGGCTCTCTGGTGGCGACACTGGGTGGGCTGGATGCTCTGGTGTTCACCGGCGGCATCGGCGAGCACGCTGTGGCAATCCGGGAGAAGGTCTGCAAGGATGCTGCCTGGCTGGGCATCCTGCTCGACATCGATGCGAATGCGTCCGGCGGACCTCGCATCACGAGCCGCGACAGCCAGGTCACCACGTGGGTTATTCCGACCGATGAGGATCTCATGATAGCTCGACATACTGTCGAACTAATTAACTCCCGCAGTAATGAATTGGCCTCCGCACCCAGTGCAGGCAGGAGAAAGAAGCTATGACTACGAATATAGGCTCTCAAGTTGTTCCGAAAACTCGGCAGGAGCACAGCGTTCCTTGGTTCTGGCCCTTTGCGGCTGCCATCGAACTCGGCGAAGAAGGAATGAAGCTGTATCAGGATAATCTCCGCTATCTTGCCGAAGCGGAGGAAATCACGCTCCCACCTCAGCCCGAATGGGCCACGGCTAACCGCATACTGATGGATTTGGATACGATGCGGCTGCGGGACTTTTCCCCGAGTACGGCTCGGAGCGACGCCATACCGGTCCTGGTTGATGCTCCCTATGCCGGCCATAGTTCCACGATTGCTGATTATGCCAAAGGACACAGCTTGGTTGAGACTCTGCAGGCTGGGGGATTGGAGCATGTGTTGGTAACCGATTGGAAAACTGCTACGGAGGCAATGAAGGATTTCAATATCGACAAATACCTCGCCGACATCGACAAGGCTGTCGAACACCTAGGAAACAGTGTCCATTTGGTTGGCCTTTGTCAGGGCGGGTGGATGACCGCCATGTACGCCGCGCTTTTTCCCGCCAAGGTACATAGCCTCGTACTGGTAGGAGCACCTATCGACGCTGACGCTGGTGATGGCTCGATTAAGAAGATCGCGCATAGTCTGCCAATGTCTTTCTATGAAGAACTGGTGGCCGCGGGTGGTGGCTTGCTGCGTGGACAGGTGATGGTGGCCGCCTGGAAGAGTATGCATCCCGAAAAGCAATGGGAGAAGTACTTCGACCTTTATGAACACATTGAGGACAAGAACTATATTCAGCGAACCGAAACCTTTGAACGGTGGTACGAGAACCCGATCAATTTGCCCGGCGCCTTTTATCTACAGTGTGTCCAGCAGCTCTTTAAGGAAAATCGCTTGGCTCGTGGAGAATTTATTGGCTTGAACAAGCGATTGTCGCTGAAAGATATCACGTGCCCGGTTTATCTTCTGGCCGGCGAAGCAGATGACATTACGCCGAAAGAGCAGGTGTTCGACGCCGAGAAGTATCTGGGAACCCCGAAGGATCAGATCGTCAAAGTGCTTGCCCCAGGTGGGCACATCGGCCTATTCATGGGCACCAAGGCGCTGGCGGAATACTGGCCACAAGTTGCCCAGTGGATTCGCTCGGTAAAGCCTGCAGCCGCAAGGCGCGCTGGATGAGGGCAGTTCCGGGGGATGCCAGAAACTGGGAAAGTTTAACCCAGAGCGCCCAACGCATGTCACCGATCGGATTCATCAAAGTCCCCGATGGAGAAGAGATAGCCGGCTTTTGACGCAACGGATACGGGAATCGAGCGAATTCGCAGTTCGAGACTCTTGGTCCCTGCATCAGAGGCACTTTGGGTTCGAGAGCGCTGACTTTTTCCGGCGTGAAGACCGTAGGGGTGTGGTAAACCGCACCACCACTACCCTCCTTAGTCGTTTGAAATTTCACCTCCGAGAGGTACGCCCCTTTGTGGGTGATCAGACACCCACCTTTCTCTCCGAGTGTCCGGGGACCGTCCGCGTGGGGTTTTCGCCGAATCCCTCGTGGCTAATCGTTCGATTGCTGTATGCTTTTGCAGCACATATTGGCTTCCTCATCGATGAAAGCGAGGCATCATCCCGTCATCGATCCTGTTTGGAAGCTCTACGAGCGTGCTCTGGCGCGCACCGGCCCTACCGCCACCCTGCTTGTGCGCGCTGTACAGGACTTGAACCTCGCAAGTCAAAGCCGACTGCGCGTGGACAGGTTCCTGAATGCGATTGGCGACGTTTCGGTGAAGGATCCAAAAGCACTCCATGAGCGCTCTCTGCTGCTTGCGCGCAGCTTGAAAATCAAGGTAGATGAATCATGTTTCGAAAGGCCACCTGAACTGCAGGCACCGTGCCTGATGCAGAACTCCGATCAAATGGTCTTGGACGACGGCCATGGACAAACTCTGCTGGCCAGGTTGTCCTCTGGACCCGAGGTCGATCTGGTGGGTGCTGTGAGTGCGATGCCACAGGTTGGTGGTGGAGCCTACAGTCCCTATATCGGCGTAATTGTCGACATGATGAAAGTAATGGACAATCTCCATACCGCCCGGTATCAATACATTCCGGCACTCGCGTTGCCACGAAATGGGAAACTGGATTTGAAGCTCAACAATCCACCCTCGTTCCACAATCCGAAATCTGTACTGGTCGTTGCCCTGCCTCCCGTAGAGCCGGCTCCCCTGCCCATTCTTAACCCGGTTGAGCCAAAGCAGGTGTACTGCGCGCAGAATCCATCGCTCGCCCTCGCGACCGATGGAGCCCCGTTGGTTTTTGCGACGGAAGTCGCGCGCAGCTTTACGCTCCATGTTCAGAACAAGTCAGGCAAGAGTTTGAACCTTACTGTAAAACCAGATCCGTCACGAGGAGGATTCGTGCTGGATGATAGCATTCCCAGCTTGGAGGATCTCGGTTCGGAGGCGAGCGGTACTCTGCACGGAAGCTGGGGATTTGAGAACTTTGAAGGCCCCACCTTCCACTTGAGGAGCGCTCCGGCCGCTGCTCAATGGAGCCTTTCGACCGAGGACCAGAACGCTCTCATCGTCGGCCGCGATGACACGTTCCATCTCCACTCGCAGTTTGCTGCCTGCGTGCAGGAAATCAGCTTCAAGAATCAGCATGACAAGCCCGCCAAGGCAAGTTGGAAATTGGTTGCGCCGGATGACATCGAAGTGAAGGTGTCTTTGGCAGAGGTTGAGCCTGGCACGGCGACCATGACTATAAAGCAGTTCGCGGTGACGAAGCCAATCGATGTACCGCTGCGCACATATGCCGAAGAAGGCCACCTCGACCATTTCGTAATTCATGCCGGCGACCACCAAGGAGTGCTGAAAGGTGCCAGGCTCGATCTGGTTGCCAGCCTCGAAGTGAATGGCGCGCACTTTCTGCCGACGGGCTTAACCCGAGTTGAAAAGCTGGATGCGTTGAGTCTCTTGGCGCACGATGTACCAGCATCCGGGTTTCAGGCCGAGCAGAAGCTCACAACCCAGGTGAATCTAAAAGATGGGCGCGTGCTGAAGCTTGAAACTACCGTTGAGCCGCAACGCCCAAAGCTGACGCTCGTTAGCAAACGCATTCATGTCGCTCCATCCGCGGTTCGTCTGGGGAGCCAGGACGACGTGCCGATGGATGGCCGAATCTCGTTTTTTGTGAGATCTGAGATACCTGCCAAATTTCCGCACGACGAGAAGATCGAAGTCGCCGGCGCCGACGGCTCCTTCCACACAGTGCTGAGTCTGGCAGACAAGAATCTTTCATTGCAGGATTCACAGACCGCGGTCGCTGTTCTTGACCCGCTCAAGAGCTTCGGCGACTCGGCCTTTGGACCGCTTCAATTCAGACCCGTGGCCGCGGATGGCACGGCGGGCGACTGGCAACCGCTCGCCCACCTTGTCCGAATTCCACATCTCAAAGAAGTGCGTTGCCCGGATGATCCAGAGAAACAATGCACACTGAGCGGAGACCTGCTCTACCTGATCGAATCGGTTGCCTCGGACGCGGATTTCACGCACACGGTTTCCGTACCTTCAGGCTTTACCGAGACGAGCCTCACGGTGCCGCGTCCGACTGGAACGGTCCTGTACATCAAGCTTCGAGACGATCCCGCTACGATCAACACTGCGGTTCTTCCGGTTCTGCCTGATCAGTTGTCAGTTCCAGCATCATGAACAAAGATTCTGCTACGCAAGGAGAGACCACTATCACCAGGGAAAAAGCTCAATTCGGTTCGCTTTCATTCTCTTGAAGTACTTGCGCGGAATCGGGAACGGTCAACACTGCACAGCGCGCTTGGACTGCCAAGTTGTACGCCACTCCTCCGGGAAGGTGGGCGGCTACTCGGGCAAGGATTCTCGAAGTGCGTTTCTGCCCTACAACGATCAAATCGACATTTCGATCCGCTGCATGTTGAACAATGCGCTCTGTTCTTTCTCCATACTGTAGTTCTTCCCGGCCAAGAACGTCGCCGAAGCCGTGGCCCTTGATTTCATCTCGCACGAACTTGGACATTCCTTCTGCTGCTTCCCGGGGAGACTCCCCGGTTCTGTGATCGTTGACGTGGAGCACATCGAGGTGCGCTCCGTACTCCCGAGCCAACGATACTGCGTAGGGAACTGCCTTGGCCGCAGTGGATGAAAAATCGGTCACGCATAGCAACCGCTTGAATTCTGGGCCTCGCGACACCTTCGGACCGATCGTCAGAACTGGCACCGTGACGCTGTGCGCGATTTCCTCCGCCTTTGAACCCTCACTGATCTTCATGAGTCCAGTCCATCCATGCGTCCCTAAGACAATGAGATCGGCACTTTGCGGAGCAGTTCCGACAGCCAGTAAAGAACCGATGCCTCCACGCTTGATCGTGACGTTGCGGTGAGGATCACGAATCTCAGCATCCTCGGACTTACGGGAGCTCTTCCGGATCTCCTCCTCTATACTGTCCTTCACGCGCCTGTACTCAGCTAACTGTTTTTCTTCCGCCGATACAATGTCTGCGATCAGGAGTGTGGCCCCGTAGCGTCGTGCGATCTCCGATGAGTAATGGAACGCACGTAAAGAAGCGGGCGAAACATCCATTGCGAACAAGACGGTTCGGATTGCTAACTGCGGGATTGATGACATAGTCGATTCCCTAAAAGCGCTAGATTATGCTGAACCAGTAGAGTCCACTCCATACGAATCCAACACGTCTCGCAGAGTTACAATCCCTTCGAGTTTGTGAATATCCGCCCGGTTAACCACGGGCAACATGTCAACATGTGCCTTGCTCATGCGCTCCAGCGCCAGGTGAAGGGGCTGGTCTGCGTGTATGTGGGGGAAGTCTAGTCTCTCAAAAAGGCCTCCTAGGTTCTGCCCAGCGTTTCCGTCGGCGAGGGCGTTTTCGAGTGTCGTGCGGTTCACAACACCGATGACGCCCTCCTCGTCTTCGACAGGCCAGGTGCGAGACTCGCTTGAGAGGGTTAGATCAAGTGCATCTTGGACGCTGATCTGTGCCGGAAGAATCTGGGTAGGCTTGCGCAGTACCTGCGATACGATACGTCCACGGAACTCATCTCTTGTCTTCAGACTCGGCAAGTGAATGCCGTCCTGCAGCGCCAATGCCTCGTAAATCGGTTCCTTCTGAAAGCGTGTAGAGATGAAGAGGCTGGTCAGATTGGCAATCATCAGTGGGACGATAACCGCGTAATCGCGGGTCATCTCAAAGATCATCAGTACAGAAGTCATAGGCGCGCGGACAATGCCGGCAAAGAGTGCGCCCATACCAACAAGTGCGTAGGCCCCCGGTGCCGCAGTGTAGGTGGGCAACCAGTGATGGGCGACCGTTCCGATGGCTCCTCCCAACATGGAGCCGAGGAAGAGGGCGGGGCCAAAGATTCCGCCGGCATTGCCGGAGGCGTAGCTGGTGGTGATGGCAAACAGCTTGAGAACCACCAGCAGCACCATCAGCCTCAATGCCATCGTTCCGTCCAGCGCCTGCCCAACGTAGCTGTAGCCGACACCCAAAACCTGGGGCACGAACCATCCCATCACACCCACTAACAAACCGCCCACCACAGGATGCCACCAGCGTGTGCTTCGCGGAAGGAGCAGAAAACGTTTGCGCATTCCCAGCAGGAGCTTCGTAAAGGCTACTGAGAGAAATCCACCAGCGACGCCAAGCACAGCATAGATGCCGAACTCCAGCGGATGCACCAGCTCATACTGAGGCACTTGAAACAAAGGGTTATTCCCTAGAAGGAGACGCAACACTGCCCAGGACGTTGCCGAGGCAAGCACCACTGAACCCAGCACCGGTGCGTGGAGATCTCCCACCACTTCCTCCAGCGCAAATAGCACAGCCGCCATTGGGGTGTTGAACGCAGCGGCAATTGCAGCGGCGGCTCCCACAGGGATAAGAGCCTTCACCTTTTCCGGACGCAGTCCGAGCCAGCGTCCCAGGACAGAGGCGATTCCGGCACCCACTTGTACCGATGGCCCTTCACGGCCGAGTGGGATTCCGCTGGCGAGCGTGGCTGCCGTGCATCCGAACTTGCCTAATACGGTGCGCACCGAGATGTTTCCATCACGCGCATAGAGCGCGGCCTTGGTTTGAGGCACACCGCTGCCTCGCGCGTCTGGAAAATAACGGTAGAGCAGGTAGCCCATGGCCAGAGAGCCCGCCACCGGCATCGCGAAGCGCCGCCATGCAGGACTTCCGACAGGATAGATGCGCATACCTAGGCGTTCGGTCAGAACGATGAATGCAACCACGGTGAGTCCCGCCAGGGCGCCAATCAGCAGCGACAAGACGAGAAAAACCTGCTCCTCGCGTTGTTGTACAAGCGCATTCAAACGGGACCTTAAAGAAGAGCTCACTTTTGTCTCGGGATCGTTCTCGCGGCCGGTCGTGATGGTCATGTGGTTGCTTACTCGGGGTACCCTGCTACATTTTGCAGTCTATAGTACATCGAGATCATTGCTGATTAGGCAGGACTGGAAGTCGCTACGCTGGAGGTGGAAGTGGCGAGAAGTTTTTTGCGCGTCTTATGTTTCCGTGCTGCTTTTGACAATTCCGGCTTGCGGCAGCAGCAGCTTCGGCAGCCGCATCAATAGCATAGGCGGCATCGGCGATAAGACTACACCGTGAGCGGGAGTTCCTGGTGGTCCTCCGATGCGACTTGGCGATCAAGACTGAGGATGGTCATCGTGAAACCGAATGCAGAGAAACCCGGGTCGGAGCAGGGGAGCAAGCCTAAGTTCGCGGGCGATCTGAAATCCCTTCCCATGCCGGAGCTGCTGGAAAAATTGTGCTCATCTCCGGACGGTCTAACCCAAGCCGAGGCACAGAAACGACTGGCACAATGTGGCCCGAACGAGATCAAAGAAAAGAAAGACAATCCATTCCTGAAGTTCCTCAGCTATTTCTGGGGCCCGATCCCGTGGATGATTGAAGCGGCAGTCATTCTGTCGGGGATCGTCCGGCACTGGCTCGATTTCTTCATCATCCTCGTCCTGCTGTGTTCCAACGCCGTGGTCGGCTTCTGGGAAGAACACCAGGCGGGCAACGCCATCGCTGCTTTGAAGGCCAAACTGGCGATCAATGCCAAGGTGAAACGCGATGGGAAATGGGTTACCCCGAAGGCATCGGAACTGGTGCCTGGCGATGTCATCCGTCTGCGGTTGGGGGATATTGTGCCGGCCGACGCGCGATTGTTGGCGGGCGATCCGGTGGAAGTCGATCAGTCCGCGCTGACAGGCGAATCTTTGCCCGCCTCGCGCAAACCTGGAGAGGCGGTATTTTCGGGATCGATTCTCCGCCAGGGCGAGATCGACGCGATGGTGTATGCCACGGGTGCGAACACCTACTTCGGCATGACCGCGCAACTGGTGCAGGAGGCCCACACCGTCAGCCACTTCCAGCGTGCCGTGCTGAAGATTGGCGATTACCTGATCATCCTTGCGGTGGCCCTGGTGGTGTTGATACTCGCCGTTGCGCTCTTCCGCCGCGACCCGATCCTCAACACCTTGGAATTCGCCTTGGTCCTGCTGGTGGCCGCGATTCCCGTGGCAATGCCCACTGTGCTGTCAGTGACAATGGCGGTTGGCGCACGTCTGCTGGCAGAAAAAGAAGCGATTGTGACACGACTATCGGCTATCGAAGAACTGGCTGGCGTGGACGTGCTGTGCTCGGACAAGACTGGCACCCTGACTCAGAACAAGTTGACGCTGGGCGCTCCATTCACCGTGAACAAAATTCCCGCGGATCAGGTGATTCTGTGGGCCGCACTGGCTTCCCGGGCGGAAGATAAGGACACCATCGATCTGGCCGTAATTGGCGGCGTGAAAAATGATCAAGCACTGAAGGGATGTCAGGTAGTCCATTTCCAGCCCTTCGATCCAGTGCATAAGCGCACCGAAGCCACCGTCAACGGCGGGGATGGAAAGCAGTTTTTTGTGGCCAAGGGAGCACCACAGGTGATCCTTGAGATGTCGAAGAACGCCGGTGATGTTAAGGTCGCCGTAGAGAAAGCGGTCAACGAATTTGCGGGGCGCGGTTTTCGCTCCTTGGGCGTGGCCTGGGCGGATGAGGAAGGCAACTGGCAGTTTGCCGGCGTGTTGCCATTGTTCGATCCACCGCGCGAGCAGGCCAAAGCAACTATCGCGAGCGCCCGGCAGATGGGCGTGGACGTCAAAATGGTCACGGGCGATCAATTGGCCATCGCCCGAGAAACTTCCCTGCAACTGGGTATGGGCACGAACATCCTTGATGCCAGCGGATTGGGTGACACGAAGCACCACGAGACGGCGCAGTTGGCTGAGGCCATCGAAAAAGCGGACGGCTTCGCCCAGGTATTCCCCGAACACAAGTTCCACATTGTCGATGTCCTGCAACAACGCGGCCACATCGTCGGAATGACCGGCGACGGAGTGAACGACGCCCCAGCGTTGAAGAAGGCAGATTGTGGCATCGCCGTTTCAGGCGCGACCGATGCGGCCCGTGCGGCGGCATCCATTGTACTGCTGACCTCCGGCCTATCGGTGATCATCGACGCCATCAAAGAGAGCCGTCGCATCTTCCAGCGTATGAATAGCTACGCCATTTACCGCATTGCCGAAACCCTACGCGTGCTGCTGTTCATGACGCTTTCGATCCTGGTGTTTAACTTTTACCCGGTGACCGCAGTGATGATCGTGATGTTGGCGTTGCTCAACGACGGAGCCATACTGTCCATCGCGTATGACAACGTTCATTACAAGGATAAGCCTGAGGCCTGGAACATGCACCTCGTGCTGGGGGTCTCCACGGTGCTAGGCGTCATCGGGGTCGTGTCCGCGTTCGGCTTGTTTTATCTTGGCGAGCGCGTCTTTCATCTCGACCGGGCGCATATCCAGACGCTGATGTACCTGAAGCTTTCCGTGGCCGGACATCTAACGATTTTCCTGACGCGCACTCGCGGCCCGTTCTGGTCCATACGGCCGGCGCGCGTTCTGTGGATAGCAGTGCTCGGCACGCAAATACTGGCGACTCTGATCGCGGTGTATGGGGTGTTTATGACGCCTCTCGGTTGGGGCTGGGCGGCGTTCGTTTGGGGCTACGCTCTGGCTTGGTTCCTCGTCAATGACCGCGTGAAACTGCTCGCCTATCGGATATTTGATCCTACGACGGCCCCGTTGTTGGCCAAAAAACAGCTTGATCTTACCCCTCAGATCGCCGCCCGGGCCTATGAACTCTACCAGCAGCGAGTCCGGGGCGAAAGCCAGGCAGAGCAAGACTGGCTTGAGGCGGAGCGAGAAACTCGGGAAGAGCAGGCTCCAGATGTGAAGGCGTCGTGAATCGCTTAGAGAGCATTTCCCAGACTGTCCTTGATGCCTCAATGAACTCAAGATGGCTGATCAGCACGTGACGGGCCTGGCCATCCTCCAGGCGAGGTCACCGGGAACACCGTTACGCTGCGCCACACGAAGAACCTTCCAACAGCTGGCGCCGATGCATCGCCGCAGGGGTGAATTGAAACAACTTTCTGCGAGACCGCCGTTACAACGGCGGCTCTTAGCGCTTTCTGAAACTTGGACATGACCGCGTCTCCATGTGTGCTGGTGCGACCGCGCCCTTCAGCACCCTCACCAGTACCACCGGCTCTACGGCAAAGTCCTGGGAGATCTGCCGCCCCAGCTCAGCCACACGGGCGGCAATCTGTTCACGCGTGAAAAGCACTCTTAGCTCCGCCACCATGCGGCGCTCCCCAAACAGCCTTACGGCAGAAATCCAGCACTCCCGCCCTAGAGCCGAAACCAGCATTTCAGGATATGATCTCAACGTTCGCTTACAAGGGCCATCTTCGCCCCGGAGGTAGCCATGCGCCAGCGCAGCGCGGGAAAGTTGTCCATTCTCCTCGTCGCAGTGATTGCCATCAGTGCCGCTGGATCTCAGATCCAGACGTTCAAGAACGCACCTGCACGCCCGGCCACGGCAGCTCAGCAGAATGCCAAGGAGCAACAACAGTCCGAGCCTCGACCCGAAACTCCCGAGGCGCGCGCGGAAAAAGCTCTGAACGAGGCGCGCGGAAACCTTGGCGCACTCTACGCCCTGCTCAAGCAGATGCCCAAAGGCGGCGACCTGCACAGCCACCTGACCGGCGCCGTCTACGCCGAGAGCCTGATCCAGTTCGCCGCCGACTCCGGACTCTGCATCGACCGCCAATCGATGGCCTTGGCGCAGCCTCCCTGCCAGCCCACTCAGGCCGAGGCGCGCCAGGCATTGAGCGATCCCGAGCTATACCGCAACGCCATCGATGCCTGGTCGATGCGCGATATCAGACACGCCGCCAACGGGCACGATCATTTCTTCGACACCTTCTCCAAGTTCAACGCCGCCACCGAAGCCCACCTGCCGCAGATTCTCGCCGAAGTGACTCAGCGCGCCGCCGACGGAAACGTGCAGTATCTGGAGCTGATGCTCTCTCCCGATCACGGCCGCGCCTCGGCCTTGGGAGCCAAACTCGACTACGATCCCGACTTTCCCGCCATGCGCGCCAAGCTTCTCGACGCCGACTTCGCCAAGGCGGCCGAAGATGCACGCAAGAACCTGGACGCCATGGAACAGGGCAAGAACGAACAGCTCGGGTGCGCCAGTAAGCCCGAAACGCAAGCCGGAGCCTGCTCGGTGCACCTGCGCTACATCTACTCCGTGGCCCGCGCCGCCAAGCCCGCACAGGTCTTCGCCCAGATCCTGATGGGCTTTGAGCTGGCCAGCCGCAATCCTCGCGTCGTCGCCTTGAATCTGGTACAGCCCGAGGACGCCTACGTGCCCATGCGCGACTTCCGCCTCCACATGCGTATGCTGAACTACCTCAAGGGCGTCTACCCCAACGTGCACATCACCCTGCACGCCGGAGAACTCACGCCCGGCATCGTGCCGCCCGACGGACTGCGCTTCCACATCCGCGACTCCATCGAGGTGGGCAAGGCCGAGCGCATCGGCCACGGCGTCGACGTGATGTACGAAGAGAATCCGCACGAACTGCTGGCCATCATGGCCCGCCGCAACATCATGGTCGAGATCTGCCTGACCTCCAACGAAGGCATTCTCGGCGTGCGTGGACGGCAGCATCCGCTGGCAATGTACTTGAGAGCAGGGGTTCCGGTGGCCTTGGCAACCGACGACGAGGGCGTCTCCCGCTCCGAGATGACCCGCGAGTACGAGCGCGCCGTCGTGGACCAGGGACTCGACTACGCGACCCTGAAGAAGATGGCGCGCACCAGCCTGGAGCACTCTTTTCTACCAGGCGCAAGCCTCTGGAGCGACGCTCGCAGGTTCACTCCGGTGCACGAGTGCGCCAACGAGCGCCCCGCAACGGTCTCCAATTCCGCCTGCACAAAACTCCTGAACGGCAGCGAAAAAGCCCGCGAACAATGGCGCCTTGAGCGTCGCTTCGCCGACTTCGAGGGCAAATTCTAAGCTCCGCGCAAGCTACAGCGGCTCTAACGTCTCCATCTGCAGCACTTCGAAATATTGCTGGTGCTCCTGGAGCTCTTTCTCGCGCTGTTTTTCCGACGGAACGACCGTAGCCTTTACATGTTGCCCCATGCGTGACTTGCAGGATTCCTGGTTGGCGATTTGCATCACGTTACCCTTATCGTCATCGTCGACCAAGACCGTTCCGCCAATCCGGAAGTAAATTGGCCCCGCATGACAAGATTAGTCCCGCCGCGCAGCGGCTTAGTGCAAACCGGCTTCAGGGGAACCACGATCTGAGATTCTGGGCGGGTGGTCGCCTACTCGGAAGTTACTACGAAGATGACTTTCGGGGTAGAAGTAATGCGACTCGATTCTTTTGACCTTGTGGGTTCTATTTGAATCGCCTGCGAAGAATCGAGCCGGCCTCATCCACGGCAGTTACCATCACGAGAATAACAATCAGAATTGCCGAAACCTCTTGGTACTGCATTAATCGCAAGGAACTCATCAGTTCAAAGCCAATGCCGCCCGCACCAACCATGCCCATAACCGTGGACGCCCTAAAGTTGTATTCCCAGCGATAGAGCGTGACGTCTGCCATCTGTGGCAGTACCTGCGGCAGAATACCGTGAACTATAACTTGAAGCGGGCTCGCTCCAGAGGACTTGACCGCCTCTATCGGACCATTGTCCGCGTGTTCGATGGTTTCAGCAAAAAACTTACCTATCATGCCAACGGAATGAAGGCCGAGAGCCAACACCCCGGGCAGTGCGCCAAAGCCTACCGCGGCCACAAACAGAATGCCCATGATCAGTTCCGGCACTGACCGCAAGCCGTTCAATACTCCTCGCGCCATGATGTAAACGAATGGATGTGGCGAGGTGTTGCGCGCTCCGAGGAGAGACAGAGGTAGTGAGATTATGATCGCCAGCGCCGTCCCAGCCACGCTCATAGCCATGGTATCGACCAGGGGCTTGATCCAGTCGCGGGCTCCTCTGAAGTCCGGCGGCAGGCTTTCCTTGATCAGTCCTGCAATACTTGGTATACCCTCAACAATTCTCTTAGAGTCCAGCAGTCCGGTGTACCAAGAACTGAGGGCAATCAAAGCAAGAATAATAAACACGCGCCAACAGGAGCTAACCCATATCCGTCGCTGTTGCTGGAACACGGAAGCATACGACGCGTACATCGACGAGGTCTCCTGCATAACTAGTGTAGTGCGTCACACAGATGGGCTGTTATTGAGGTTGGCCTTGGCGCGTTTTACTTTTTCGAGGATGTCATTGGCTTTGGCGGTCCAGATGAATGCTTTGGGCTGACGGTTGTGTTC